>RRZT010166447.1_pt1 | contig 10585 bp, 9 predicted proteins | sample 2165551 | NCBI WGS metagenome assembly RRZT01 (sample SAMN10456910, study PRJNA506462) | wastewater metagenome | biome: wastewater; feature: sludge; material: wastewater sludge; isolation source: wastewater sludge with Escherichia coli K12::gfp cells carrying plasmid... | place: USA: Moscow, Idaho ...
GAGATTCTCGCCACCACCCGCCAGATGCAGGCGGCCATCCAGGCCCTGCAGCGCCAGCTCGGCGACAGCCGCCAGGAGATCGGCCAGCTGCGCGACGAACTCGAGCGGGTGCGCCAGGAAAACCTGACCGACACGCTGACCGGCCTGCCCAACCGCCGCGCCTTCGAGCAGCGCCTGGCCGCCTGCATGACGCTGGCCGCCAGCGCCGGCATGAACAGCCACGCGCCCTGCCTGCTGATGCTCGACATCGACCACTTCAAGCGGGTCAACGACAGCTACGGCCACGGCACCGGCGACCAGGTGCTGTGCACGGTCGCCGCGGCGCTGCAGGCCGGCACGCCGGACAACGCGCTGGCCGCACGCATCGGCGGCGAGGAGTTCGTGATGCTGCTGCCGGCCATGCAGCTGCAGAGCGCCCGGCTGGTGGCCGAGCAGCTGCGCCAGAAGGTCGCCACGCTGCGCACCCCGGCGCGCAGCAAGACCGGCGCCGAGCTGCAGGTACAGGTCACCGTCTCGATCGGACTGACCTCGCTGCAGCGCGGCGAGACCGGCCGCCAGTTCATCGAGCGCGCCGACCAGGCGCTCTACCAGTCCAAGCACGGCGGCCGCGACCGCATCACCGTGCGGATGGGCTGAGCAGCGGCCGCAGGAAGCGCCCGGTGTGGCTGCCCGCGCACGCGGCGATGTCCTCGGGCGTGCCGGCCGCCAGCAGCGTGCCGCCGCCCGAGCCGCCCTCCGGGCCCATGTCGAGCAGCCAGTCGGCGGTCTTGATGACGTCCAGGTTGTGCTCGATCACCACCACCGTGTTGCCGGCCTCGCAGAGCTGGTGCAGCACCCGCAGCAGCAGCTCGATGTCGGCGAAGTGCAGACCGGTGGTCGGCTCGTCGAGGATGTAGAGCGTGCGGCCGGTGTCGCGCTTGGACAGCTCCAGCGCCAGCTTCACCCGCTGCGCCTCGCCGCCTGACAGCGTGGTCGCCGACTGGCCCAGGCGGATGTAGCCCAGGCCGACGTCCATCAGCGTCTGCAGCTTGCGCGCGATCGAGGGCACCGCCGAGAAGAACTCGCGCGCATCCTCCACCGTCAGCTCCAGCACCTCGGTGATGTTCCTGCCCTTGTAGAGCACCTCCAGCGTCTCGCGGTTGTAGCGCTTGCCCAGGCAGGTCTCGCAGGGCACGTAGACATCGGGCAGGAAGTGCATCTCCACCTTGATGACGCCGTCGCCCTGGCAGGCCTCGCAGCGCCCGCCGGCGACGTTGAAGCTGAAGCGCCCGGCGCCGTAGCCGCGCTCGCGTGCGGTCGGCACCTCGGCGAAGAGTTCGCGGATCGGGGTGAAGAGGCCGGTGTAGGTGGCCGGATTGGAGCGCGGCGTGCGCCCGATCGGGCTCTGGTCGACGTTGATGACCTTGTCGAAGTGGCCCAGGCCCTCGATCTCGTCATGCGCCTCGGGCTCCTGGTGGCTCTGGTAGAGCTGGCGCGAGACGGCGGCGTAGAGCGTGTCGTTGATCAGCGTGCTCTTGCCCGAGCCGGACACGCCGGTCACGCAGGTCATCAGCCCGACCGGGATCTCGGCGGTCACGCCCTTGAGGTTGTTGCCGCGCGCGTTGCGGATGCGCAGCACGCGCGGCGCGCCGTGCTCGTCCTTCAGGAAAGACCGGCGCTGCTGCGGCACCTCGATGCGCAGCACCTGCGCCAGATAGCGGCCGGTGGGCGAGTCCGGCGAGGCGGCGACCTGCTCAGGCGTGCCCTGCGCCATCACCTGCCCGCCGTGCACGCCGGCGCCCGGCCCCATGTCGACCACATGGTCGGCGGCGCGGATCATGTCCTCGTCGTGCTCGACCACCAGCACCGAGTTGCCCAGGTCGCGCAGATGCTTCAGCGTGCCGATCAGGCGCTCGTTGTCGCGCTGGTGCAGGCCGATGGACGGCTCGTCGAGCACGTACATCACGCCCGTGAGCCCTGAGCCGATCTGGCTGGCCAGGCGGATGCGCTGCGCCTCGCCGCCGGAGAGCGTGTCGGCGCTGCGGTCCAGGCTCAGGTAGTTCAGGCCGACATCGTTGAGGAAGCGCAGCCGCGCGCGGATCTCGCGCACCACCTTGTCGGCGATCTCGGCCTTGGCGCCCTGCAGCCGCAGCGCGTCGAAATAGCGCTGGCACTCGGCCAGCGTCGCATGCTCGACCTGGTAGATGGCGCGCGCGGGCTGGCCGTCGGCATCGACCAGCAGCACATGGCGCGCCTCGCGCCGCAGCCGCGAGCCGCCGCAGTCCGGGCAGGACTTGTTCGACATGAAGCGCGCCAGCTCCTCGCGCACCGCCGACGAGTCGGTCTCGCGGTAGCGGCGCTGCAGATTGGGCAGGATGCCCTCGAAGGGATGCGAGCGCCTGACGCTGCGCTTCTTGCCGGCCGCGCCCTCGGCGGCGTAGGTGAAGCTGATCTCCTCCTCGCCGGAGCCATGCAGCACCACCTGGCGATGCTCGGGCGCCAGATCCTCGAAGGCGTCCTCCAGGTCGAAGCCATAGTGGGCCGCGACGCCCTCCAGCATCGAGAAGGTGTAGGCGTTGCGGCGGTCCCAGCCCTTGATCGCGCCGCTGGCCAGACTGAGCGACGGGAAGGCCACCACCCGCTCGGGGTCGAACACATCGACATGGCCCAGGCCGCCGCAGCTCGGGCAGGCGCCCACCGGCGAGTTGAACGAGAACAGCCGCGGCTCCAGCTCGGCCAGCGAGTAGCTGCAGACCGGGCAGGCGAACCTGGCCGAGAACAGATGCTCGGCGCCGGTGTCCATCTCCAGCGCCAGCGCGCGGCCGTCGGCGATGCGCAGCGCCGCCTCGAAGCTCTCGGCCAGGCGCTGCTGGACGTCGGGGCGCACCTTCAGGCGGTCGAGCACCACGTCGATGTCGTGCTTCTCGGTCTTCTTCAGCGCCAGCGCCGGCACGTCGGCCGCCTCGACGATGCGCCCGTCGATGCGGAATCGCACATAGCCCTGCGCCTGCATCGACTCGAACAGCTCGACGAACTCGCCCTTGCGGTCGCGCACCACCGGCGCGAGCACCATCAGCTTGGTCTCCTCGGGCAGCGCCAGCACCGCGTCGACCATCTGGCTGACGCTCTGCGCCTGCAGCGGCAGGCCGTGGTCCGGGCAGTGCGGCGTGCCGGCGCGCGCATAGAGCAGGCGCAGGTAGTCGTGGATCTCGGTGATCGTGCCCACCGTCGAGCGCGGGTTGTGGCTGGTGGCCTTCTGCTCGATCGAGATCGCCGGCGACAGGCCCTCGATCACGTCGACATCGGGCTTGTCCATCAGCTGCAGGAACTGGCGCGCATAGGCCGAGAGGCTCTCGACATAGCGGCGCTGCCCTTCGGCATAGAGCGTGTCGAAGGCCAGGCTGGACTTGCCCGAGCCCGACAGCCCGGTGATGACGACCAGCGCGTTCTTCGGCAGGTCGAGGTCGATGTTCTTCAGGTTGTGGGTGCGGGCGCCCCGCACCGAGATCAGCGACGACAGGCGCGCAGGCGGGAACGGGGGAACAAGCGGATCAGCGGACGACATGGGGCGACAGGCGGCGAGCGGCGGCAGGAAGGCAACCGGCCATCATAGCGACAGCCCTGCCCCTGCCGACCCTGGGGACGCTGACCGCAGGCCCGGGAACGCGAGATACTCCGAGCGGTACAACCTGACCCCGGAAAGAACACAGCCACCATGGGACAGCCCCTTCCGATTGCCGTGACGAGCACGCAGGCCTCCGGCACGTACCGCCCGCAGGCGGAAGTCTGCGCCTCCTGCAGCGTGCGCCAGTTCGCGCTGTTCGGCGCGCTCGACGAGGCGGCGCTGGCGCAGATCCACTACCGCATCGCCGACATCCGTCTGGAGCCGGGGCAGACACTGTATTCGGCGCAGGACAGCGGCAGCGCGGTCTTCACCGTGCGCCGCGGCGTGCTGCGCATGGAGCGCAGCAGCGAATCGGGCGAGCGGCGCATCCTGCGCCTGGCCGGACGCACCGACCTGATCGGGCTGGAATCCATCCTGCACCAGACCTACGCGGCCGACGCGGTGGCCTGCACCGAGGTCGAGGTCTGCCGCATCCCGCGGGTGCTGATCGACGAGCTGTCGGTGGCGCATCCGGGCCTGACGCGCGACCTGATGAAGCGCTGGCAGCGCGCGCTCGACGATGCCGACGAATGGCTGACCGAGCTGGCCCGCGGCCCGGCGCGCCACCGCATGCTGCGGCTGCTGCTCAAGCTCAGCGAATACGGCGAGGACGACGGCCGGCTGTGGCTGCCCACCCGCCAGGAAATGGGCGCGATGCTCGACATGACCTTCGAGACCGCCAGCCGGCTGGTGTCGGCGCTGCGCCGCGAGGGCGTGCTGAAGTCCGTCGACGGCCGCCAGGCCCGGCTGGACATGGACGCGCTGATGGTGGCGCTGAGGGAAGACGGGGAGCGTTGAGCCCCCGAGGGCAGGCGCAATGGCCCGCCAGGCCGCGGTCTGCCTTTAACGCACACCCACGATCGCCGTCCCGACCGTGCGCGAGGCATCGGTGACGGCCACCAGAAGCTGGGTCTGGCCTGTGCCCACCGGATAGGCCACCGCGATGCCTGCTGCCGCCTGCCCGGGCAGCGCGCAGGGCGCAGGCCCAAAGGTCAGCGAGACATTGAAGACGTTCTTGCCCGAGGGTCGGGGAAGCACGGTGCCGGCGAAATTGCAGCCCAGGCTGGACGACGCGGTGAAGGCACCGGTCGACGCGGCGATGCTGAGGATCACGGATTCACCGGTGAGCCCTGTCGTGATCCAGGTTCCAGCCACGGTCGACAGAGAAGCCGCGCTGTCGTAGCTGTACAGGGAACCCGCGATCGGCCCCCCCGAGAATCCGACCGAACCCGAAGCGAAGCGCACGGTCCCGGCGATGGTCTTCGCGGAAGCGTTGTAGGAGGCGTTGGTGGTGCCAGAAACAGCCGGAATGAATCCGAAATCCTTGGTGCTGGCCGCCGTGAAGGTGCCGTTGCTGGAGGTGCCGGCCCCCTGAAGGAAGCCGGTCACGCCAAAGGTGCTGGCACTTGGAATGCCATACAGGGCCCAGAACTCGCCGTTCTCCAGCACCAGAAGCTGGAACGCGTTGCTGCTGCTGCCCGTCAGCGTGCCGCCATAGACGCCCTCGGCGGTGGCGCCAGAGCCAGACGTTGCCGCCTCATCGTCGCCACCACCACCACAGGCAGCGAGCGCTGCGGTGAAAGCCAGTGCGACGGCCATGCGGGCCCGCCGGGACGGGGTGCGCGGATCTTTCATCATGATTCCTCCTGTATGGATGCATTCTGGTCCGGCAGGCTGCGGTGGAGCGGACCCGCTGCCGCGGCAGCCCTTCAATCACGCCATCAAGCCTGCAAAGCAGCAGCTTATCCAGCGATCATTCTTCCGCCCCGGCAGCAATTCACACCACTGCACAGGTTCGGGTAGATCCTCGCCTTCGCGAGGATGACGGGATGGGGCTGGGTACGCGAAGGCTGGAACCAGGAATCAGATCCGCAGCCCCTTCCACGCCAGCCACGACAGCGCGACCAGCTGCACCACCACCGTCAGGTGAAAGGCGGCGCGGAAGGACGGCTTGACCGACTTGTGGCGCAGCAGGTGATGCGCGGCGATCGCGCCGGGCCAGCCGCCGATCAGACCGAAGGTCAGCAGGGTCGATTCCGGGGTGCGCCAGCGCCCGGCCTGTGCGGCGGACTTGTCGGCGGCGTAGAGCGCGAAGCACAGCAGGCTGGCCGCGGCATGCCAGGCCCAGATCCAGCCGGGCAGGCGGTGCGTGGCGGTGGCGACGATCAGCACCAGCAGCAGTGCCGCGATCGACAGGCCGGCCACCCGCAGTGACGGACCGCCGCGCTGCGGCCGCTCGGACCGGGAGGCCGCAGCGCGTTGCGGCCGGGCCGCTCTGGCCTCGTCGGCGTTGCGGCGGCGCTGCTCGACGGCGCCGGCCGGCAGCGCGTCCACCGTCGGCCAGCCGTGCAGCGGCAGCACGCCTGCCGCCTGCGCGCGGCCGTCACGGCCGCGTTCGGTCTCGAAGCTGACCTCCACGCCCGGCGCCGGACGCTGCGTCTGGCGCAGCTGGCAGGCGCTGGCATGCACGAAGAGGTCCGGCCCGCCGTCATGCGGCCGGATGAAGCCGAAGCCCTTGCCATCGTCCCAGCGCTGGATGACGCCCTGTCGTCGCATGCTCTTCCTCCTGATTGCGATCAATTTTCCAGATCCGGGAGGATAGCGAAGAGGCGGGCCTCGCCCTGCCCCGGCTCAGCGCGGCGTCACCGGCGGCTCGACATACTTCTCGACCACCGCACCATCGACGGTGTAGCCGCTGACGCCCATGTCGGTGTCGCGGCGCTCGGTGCGCAGGGTGCCGGTGATCCAGACCGTGTCCATGCTGCGCAGGCCCTTGGCGGGAATGGCGGCCTTGACATGCACGATCTGGTTGGCCGGCGGCGGCGGCGAATGGATGCAGGCGCCGAAATACGGCACCAGCAGGAACTCCTTCCACTCGCCGGCCTGGCCTTCCAGAGGCACCAGATAGCCGGGCAGGCGCACCTTCTGGCCGTTGAGTTCGGGGCGGGTGGGCGCGGCGTCCCAGATCTCGCGCACCTCGCGCAGCAGCGCGTCGGCCTTGGGATCGCCGTCCTGGATCCGCGACAGGTCGCCGCGGTTGCGCAGCCTGGCAGCCGGATCCCAGCCCGCCGGGACCATCTCCTCCCACTTGAGCTGGCGCACCGGAGCCGCCTTGGCGGACTTGGCTGCGGCGGCCGGCTTCGGCTCGGTGGCGCGGGCCGGCAGCGTGCCCAGCAGCACGGCGCCCGCGACCAGCGCCAGCGCCAGCCGCGCGGCCTTCATCGTCGTTCTCGTTGTCGTTCTTGTCGATCGCATCACAGCAGTTCTCCTGTCGATTCCTGGAGTGTCGGCGGGGACGGGCCTCGCCCGCTCTAGGCGCGCGGCGACAGCCCGTCGGCCAGCGACAGCCGGTAGGCCCGCCAGCCCGGCACCAGACTGGCCAGCCAGCCGCCCAGCAGCAGCGCGCCCATCAGGCGCATCTCGTCGGGCCCCGGCCAGCGCGCGTGCAGCACCAGCCCCCAGCGGGCCTGGACGAGGTCGCCCAGCAGCGCGATCGCGCCGGCCGAGGCCAGCGCGCCCAGCAGCACGCCGCACAGCGTGACCAGCGCGCCCTCCACCGCCAGCAGCGCCAGCACCTGGCGCGGGCCGGCGCCGACCGAGCGCAGGATCGCCAGCTCGCGCCGGCGCGCGTCCAGACCGGCCAGGATCACCGCGACCAGCCCGGCCAGGCTGACCACCGCCACCAGCACGCTGACCGCCTGCAGCGCACGCTCGCCCGCGCCCAGCACCTCCCACAGCTCGTCGAGCGCCACGCCGGGCAGCACCGCCATCAGCGGCTCGTCGCCGTAGCCGCGCACCCAGCGCTGCACCGAGAACACCGCCGCGCGGCTCTTCAGCCCGACCAGCACCGCGGTCACCGTGCGCGGCGTCAGGTCCTGCGCGGCGGCGGCCTCGGCCGACATCTTCGCGCCAGGCATCGGCGCGCCGGCGATCCAGTCGATGTGGATCGCCTCGATGCCGGAGAGCGGGATGTGCACCGAGCGGTCCACCGGCGTGCCGGTGCGCGCCAGGATGCCGACCACGGTGAAGGGCTTGTCGGCATGGTCGTTGGCGGCGAAGGCGCCGTCGCCGTGGCTCAGCACCAGGCGCTGGCCCAGGCGATAGCCCAGCCGCTCGGCGACCTCGGCGCCGATCACCGCCTCGAAGACATGGTCCGCGCCGTCGCCGAAGGCCCGCCCGGCCGCCAGCGCCAGCGACTGGCGCTCGCCATAGCGGAAGTGCGTGAAATAGGCCGGCGTCGTGCCGACGACTGCAAAGCCCCGGTGGCTGTCGCCCAGCGCGATCGGCACCGTCCAGGCCACCTGGCGCTGCGCGGCCAGCGCCTGCACGCTGTCCCAGCCGATGTTGTTGGTCGCGCTGCCGACCCGGAAGACCGCGTAGAGCATCAGCTGGACCGCGCCGGTGCGCGGGCCGACGATCAGGTCGGTGCCGGAGACCGCCTGGGCGAAGTTCTGCCGCACGTCCTGCCTCAGGCGCTCGATGCCCAGCAGCAGGAAGGTCGACAGCGCGATCGACAGCACGATCAGCGCCAGCACGAAGCGCCGGCTCCAGGCGCTGCGCGCGGCCAGTCCGAGCAGCGCGCTCATCGCGGGCCTCCGGCGGCGACGGCGCGGTTCAGCGCCGGCAGGTCGATCTGGCGCGCGAAATGCCCGGCCAGCCGCGCGTCATGACTGACCAGCACCAGCGCGCTGGCGGCCTCGCGGCAGCTCGACAGCAGCGCGTCGACGAAGCGGTCGCGCGTGTCCTCGTCCAGCGCCGAGGTCGGCTCGTCGGCGATCACCAGTTCGGGCCGCCCGGCCAGCGCGCGCGCGCAGGCCACGCGCTGCTGCTGGCCGACCGAGAGCTGCGCGGCCGGGCGCTTCCACAGCGAGGCGTCCAGCCCGAGCCGCGTCAGCCACTGCGCGGGCTCGTCGGCGCCGGCACAGCGCGCGCGCCGCCGCGCCGAGAAGCGCAGCGGCAGCCGCACGTTGTCGATCACCGAGAGATAGGGCAGCAGGTTGAACTGCTGGAAGATGTAGCCGACATGGTCGGCGCGCAGCCGGTCGCGCCGCGCCGCGGACTGCGTGCGCCAGTCCTGGCCGAGCAGCGCGACCGTGCCGGCGTCGGCCACCAGCACGCCGGCCATCAGCGACAGCAGCGTGCTCTTGCCGCAGCCGCTGGGGCCGCGCAGGAAGACCGCCTCGCCGGCGGCCAGATCGAAGGCCGGCACATCGAGCGTGTCGACCGCCGCGCCGGGCCAGCGGTGGCGCAGGTCGCGCAGCGACAGCAGCGGGCTCATCGGCCCCAGCGCAGCACCCGCGCCGGACGCTTGAGCACCGACTTGAACTGCCCCGCCGGCGTGACGATCTCCGCCTCGACCCGGGCGATGCGGCGATGGCGGTCCAGCAGGCCGCCCAGGTCGATCGAGGTCAGCGCCTGCGGCTGGGCGCAGCGCAGCACGAAGGTCGCGTCCAGATCGGCATGCTCGCCCTTGGCCGCGCCGCCGGCCTGCAGCACCGGCGCATCGACGGTGGCCGACACCGGCTGGCACTGCGCCGCCGCATCGGGCGCGAACAGGCCCTGGCCGGCGCGCAGATGCTCGAGCAGCGCCTGCGCGGCCTTCTTCTCGGCCTCGGTGCGCGGCGCGCGCTCGAAGCCGAGCAGGCTGTCGAGCGGCGCCTCCAGGCCGATCGTCAGTTCCTGGCCCTCCAGCGCGATCTCCAGTGCGATGCGCCCATGCTCATGCGCGCCATGCCCGGCCGGCGCATGGGCATGGGAATGCGCATGGGCACCGGCAGCGACGGCAGCCGCCGGCAGCAGCGTGGCCAGGCCCAGGCCAGACATCAGGGCGGACAGGACAGAGGAGCGCAGGTTCATGGGGCAGAAGCTTCCGTGATGGAGATGAAGACGGGATGAGGACTCAGGACGGCAGCGGTGCGGCACAGGCCACCCGGTCGCGGCCCTCGCGCTTGGCGCGGTGCAGCGCCTCGTCGGCACGCGACAGCAGCTGCGGCAGCGAGGCGCAGTCCGGCGCCAGCACCGCCACGCCGATGCTGACCCGCGCCGACACCACCGCACCGTCGGGCAGCACGATGCGCTGCTCCGGCAGCGCGCGGCGCAGCCGCTCGGCCACCGTCAGCGCGCCATCCAGGCCGGTGCCCGGCAGCATCAGCGCGAACTCCTCGCCGCCGTGGCGGCCGCAGAGATCGTGCTGGCGCAGCGGCCGGTGACACTGCTCGGCCACCACCTGCAGCACCCGGTCGCCGGCCGCCTGGCCGTGGGTCGCGTTGATCTGTGCCAGCCGGTCGATGTCGACCAGCAGCAGCGCCAGCGGCGTGCCATGGCGCAGCGCCAGCCCGACTTCGCGCTCGGCGCGGTCGAAGAAGTGGCGCCGGTTCAGCACCCGGGTCAGATCGTCCTGCGGACTGAGATCGAGCAGGCGCACCCGCTGGTGATCCAGCAGCGCCAGCAGGTCGAACAGCAGCAGGGCCAGCGGCGGCAGCAGCAGCGCCGGCATCAGCAGCAGCGCGGCCAGCACCTGCAGCGGCGGCACAGGCCAGCCGAGCAGCGGCCCGGCCGCCAGCGCCAGCACGGCGGCCGGCGGCAGACAGAACAACAGCCCGGCCAGCACCAGCCTCAGGCAGGCGCGGCGACGGTTGTGCGCCAGCAGGTGATGGCGCAGGCGACGGATCAGGGGGGATTCGGCAGACATGGCAGGACGCCCGGAAGCGCGCACGGCACGCGATGCCGCCGATATCGTCGCCCGGCTCGGACGCCTGAACCATGTCGGGGTTCGCCGGCCGCATGTCTGCCTGATCCTGCGCAGTACCCGGCCCGGGCGAGCTCAGCGCGACGCCGCCGCCGGCCCGCGCAGGCCCGCCAGCAGCGTCGCGGCGTTGTGCGACATCATCTTCAGATAGCTGTCGGCCATGCCACCGGGCGCCGACAGCGCATCCGAATGCA
>RRZT010269286.1_pt1 | contig 10585 bp, 7 predicted proteins | sample 2165551 | NCBI WGS metagenome assembly RRZT01 (sample SAMN10456910, study PRJNA506462) | wastewater metagenome | biome: wastewater; feature: sludge; material: wastewater sludge; isolation source: wastewater sludge with Escherichia coli K12::gfp cells carrying plasmid... | place: USA: Moscow, Idaho ...
CCGGCTGAGATCCAGGTCGCCCTCGAAGACATCCCCGGAATGCTGGAGGTGCACGATCTGCATGTCTGGCAGCTGACATCCGGCATGAACGTCGCCTCCGCTCACATCGTCACCAGCGCGCCCGATACGATGCTCGCCGCCCAGCACCTGCTGCGCGACGACTTCGGCATCGCTCATGTGACCTTGCAGACCGAGTCGGCCAACCGTCGCGAGTGCGATCACACGGATTGGTGAGCCTGGCACGGAACTGACAGCAACTCCCTACCCTGCCTATGGGTTCGGCGGCTACCCTCGATGTCGTAGGGGCTGACGAAAGGGCACCAATCCATGCGAACCATACCGAGGCTCACTCGGGCATACCGCAACGCCAAGGTCGTCGAGATCGACTCGTCCTCCAAAATCATCATCTTCAGCGACTCGCACCGAGGCGACGGAAGCCTGGCCGACGAGTTCCACAAAGACCGCGACATCTTCGAAGCAGCGCTGCAGCACTACCTGGACGAGGGCTACACGCTCATCGAAGCCGGCGACAACGACGAACTGTGGGAATACCCGAAGTTCCATCACATCATCAAAGCGAACCCTGAAGTGTTCGCCCTGCTGCGCAAGTTCCATACCAAGGGCCGTTACATGCGCATCTACGGCAATCACGACATGCAGCTGCGCGATCCCGAATATGTCCGCCATCACCTCTATCTGCGTCTCAACCACGTCACCGGACGTGCGGAACCGCTTTTCGACGGACTGAAGGTCGAGGAGGCGGTGCTGCTGCGCCACAAGGCGTCAGGGCAAGAGATCTTGACCGTGCACGGCCATCAGGGCGATTTCTCCAACGACCAGGCATGGCGTGGGTCGATGTTCACCTTCCGCATCTTCTGGCGGCACCTGCACGCGCTGGGCATCCACAGCCCCTCCAGCCCGACCCGCAACAGCTTCCAGCGCCACAAGGTGGAACGCAACTATGTGCGCTGGATCCTCCAACACGGCACGGCGCTGATCTGCGGTCACACCCACCGCGAACGCTTCCCGCTCGGAGAGGATGCGCCCTACTTCAACTCCGGCGCCTGTGTCTTCCCCGACTACATCACCGGCTTGGAGATCGCCAACGACTCCATCAGCCTGGTGGGTTGGCAGGTCGTTCCCGATGCCAACGGCTATCTCCATGTTGCGCCCAAGGTATTGGCAGGACCACGGCCCCTCGACGACTTCCACCTGCGTCCCGATCCCAAGCCGCATCGTCGCCCGAACCGCTCGATGGACCAATCGCGCAAGGTCGAGCAAGCATCCAGTCACCCGAGTCTGCTCTGACGGACCCTACTCGTCGGCCGAAGGCAGGCTGCGCAGCAATTGGCGGCGCTTGCGGATCACCATGATGCCCGCATAGACCCAGACCACAAGCTGAGCGGACATCGCGACACGGAAATCGTCCGCGCTCGGGTTCGGACCGCCCAGGATACTGAGCAGCACGCCGATCGCCGCGACCACCACCAGGCCCGCCGAGAAGCCGCCGACAATGGTCACGCCCGTCGCGGTGCCGATCCGGTGGGCGGGCACATGGCTGCGGTTGATGTCGAACGCGATGTTGGACGCGGGAGCGTCGGCTCCGATGGTGATGAGTAGCAGCACCAGCAGCCAGTGCGGAGCGTATCCGGGCCACACCAGAGCCGACGTCCACACCACCGCGCTCAGCCCGACGATGCCCAGCGCGAGAAAAGTCCGCCGCGCGGCGAAGCGCCGGGTCAGCATCCCGGTCAGCGGGCCGACGATCATGCTCGCGATCACGAACACCGTGAACAGGCTTCCGGCCTGCGCATCGGTAAGGCCCTGCGCCTGGGTGAGGTACGGGAAGCCCCACAAGAAGGTGAAGGCGATCGGCGCCGAGGCGGCCAGCATGTGGATGAAGAACGCCAGCTGCGCGGCCGGCATCGCGAGCACCTCACCTACGCCCGCGAACAGACCGCCGCTGCCTCGGGAGGTCACGACCAGCCCCGGCGGCGCATCGCGCACCACCAGAACAGCGATCAACAGGCCCACGAAACAACTCGCCGCGACGGTCAGAAAGGCCGTCGTCCAGCCCCAATTGCTCAAGATCATCACCAGCGGCACCGCCGACAACCATTGACCGGCCTGGCCGGCCGCGGCCGTGACCTGGGTGAGCACCGGAATCTTGCGCGGCGGGAACCAGAGCAGGATCAACCTGATCGCCGAGGAGAAGATCAGCGCGTCTCCCCCGCCGATGAACACCCGGGCGACCAGCCCCAAGGGGAACGAGGTCGCGAAGGCCAGGACGACCTGCCCGGCCGTCATCACCCCAAGACCGATGGCCAGCACATTTCGGCTGCCCAGCCGGTCGAGCACCGCGCCGGCGGGAATCTGCATGGCCGCATATACGCCTGCCTGGACGATGACGAACATGCTCATCGCCCCGACCGGAGCAGAGAACTGCTCGGCGGCAGGGATAGCGGCGACCCCGAACGAGGTTCGGGAGAACATTGCGGCGATGAAGGCGAGAGTTCCCGCCGCCCAGACGCTCCAGGCTCGCCAACCGCCCACCTGGGCCTGGGTCATGGGCGTCCGGCTTTCCGTTTCATCAGCGTTTCTTGTACAGCGATTTCGATTGGTAGATCGGCTCGCAGGTCACCTGCACGCCGAGATTCCGGAGGATTCCCTCGTCGACTGATCCGAGGATCACTGTGGAATGCACATCGCAGCCACGCAATTGCGACAGTTCGGCCAGTGTTCGCCGGGCATTCTCGTCCGAGTTCGCACTCACCGACAGCGCGATCAGCACCTCGTCGGTGTGCAGTCGCGGATTGCGGCTGCCCAGATGCCTGGTCTTCAGCGTCTGAATCGGTTCGATGGTCTGCGGTGCGAGCAGCTTCACCTCCGGATCGATGCCGGCGAGCGCCTTGAGGGCGTCCAGCAGCATCGCCGAGCAGGCGCCCAGTAGCGGCGCGGTCTGGCCGGTGATGCTGCGCCCGTCGGGCAGTGCGATGGCCGCTGCCGGGTTCTTGGTGCGTTTCTCGACGTCCAGCGCCGGCGTCACCACCGGACGATCGTGCTTGGTCAGGCCCAGTCCGCTCATCAGCAAGGCAATCGAATCGGATTGGGTGGGTTCCAGCTCGTCGCGACGTTCGGTCACCAGCGCCTTGTAGTAGCGGCGGATGATCTCCTGCTTGGACGCTTCGCGGCAGACCTGGTCATCGCTGATGCACAGGCCGGCCATATTGACACCCATGTCGGTGGGCGATTTGTAGGGCGAACGTCCCAGGATCTGCTCGAAAAGCCGGCTGAGTACGGGAAAGACTTCGACATCACGGTTGTAGTTGACCACCTGCTCGTCGTACGCGGCGAGGTGGAACGGGTCGATCACGTTGACATCGTCCAAGTCGGCGGTGGCCGCCTCGTAGGCCATGTTGACCGGGTGGTCGAGCGGCAGATTCCAGATCGGGAAGGTCTCGAACTTGGCATAACCCGACGTGATGCCGCGCTTGTAGTCGTGGTACAGCTGCGACAGGCAGGTCGCCATCTTGCCGCTGCCCGGCCCCGGCGCGGTCACCACCACCAGATCACGGGTGGTGGTGATGTACTCGTTGCGTCCATAGCCGTCGTCACTGACGATCAGTGAGACGTCGTTGGGATAGCCCTTGATCGGATAGTGCTTGTAGACCTTCAGGCCACCTCGCTCCAGCTTGCGCTTGAAGCGTCGGGCCTGCGGGTTGCTCTCGGTGACATGGGAGATCACCACCGAACTCACGTACAGACCGTAGGAGCGGAATGCATCGATCAGCCGCAGCACATCCGCCTCGTACGAGATGCCCAGATCGGCGCGCACCTTGTTGCGTGCCAGGTCTAGTGCGCTGACCACGACCACGACTTCGAGTTCGTCAGCCAGCGCTTCCAGCATGACGATCTTGTTGTCGGGGCTGAACCCGGGCAGCACTCGCGAGGCGTGCAAGTCGTCGAACAGTTTGCCACCGAACTCCAGGTACAGCTTGCCGCCGAATTCGTTCCGCCTGGCCACGATCTGTTCGGTCTGAAGGGCAATGTACTTGTCTCGATCGAAGCCTACGGCGTGCATTGCCCTCCCCGGTGAACGCGTCAACGGGCAGATCATAGCCGGTACCGAACGGTGGGGTCTTGTTCAGGCTCGGCACCGGGTCGCTGAACCGATGCCGTTCTCATCCTTATCCCCTAGTCCTTCCCAAACGCGTCGAGCCGCTAGCATGGCGAGGAAGCCGACCAAGACATGAGAATCGACGCGCTCACGACCACTGACCGCATCGTCATGGCGACGTTGGGAGGAAACGATGAAGGCACCGGCTATGGCGAAAAAGATCTCGTTCCGCTCGATGGTTATCGTGCTCGTTGTCGGTCTGATCCTTGGGGTAGGGCTGACGCTTTGGGTAACCAAACCGTTCTCAGCGACCGCTGCGTTCGACCACCAGCCGAAGAGCCGGACCAGCGAAGTCGTCAATGCGGTCACCCGTGAGCAGCAAGTAGTGCTCTTGAGTCTGGGTATCCAAGGCATCTCGCAGAAGAGCGACTCGAGCACCTTCTTCGGTGTCCATGTCCCGGGTAGTTCCCGCGCGACTTTTCTCATGTATTCCTTCGATGCGAAGCTCGGCATCGACGGGAAACAGGTAAAGGTCGAGGAGATTGGTCAGGACGAGTACGAGGTGAAGATTCCTGAGTTCATCTTCATCGGCCACAGCAATGAAGAGTTCACACTTGCCGCAGAGAACAACGGCGCCCTCAGCTGGGTGACTCCCGAAATAGATCCCGTCGAGTTGATCAATGGTGTTCTGAGCGACGATTCCGAGGCGCAGTACATAGCCTCCAACGAGGAGCTCCTGCGGAGCCAGACTCAGGCCTTCTATTCGTCCATAGTGACTGCAATCGATCCTGGCCTCACCCTACATTTCGACTTCGCGGGCGACCAAGGTTGAGCTCTTGCTGGGGTGGTTGCCTCACGTCGAGATGTCCGGATAGCGCACGCGGCGGGGCGGGTGCCGAGCGTTCTTGCTGATGCAAGTTGGATGAGCTGTGCGCGACGGTGTCCAGCTCCAGGAACCCCAGCACGGTGAGCGGGTCGTCCATGCTCGTGCGGGTCGGGATCGACGAGCGCAGGATCAGGCTCGGTCTCGTGCCGGACAGTGCGACCGGGTGGGCGGCGTCCTTGTGGGGCTTCAGATACCGGTCGATCGTCGCCGCGCTCATCAAGCGCAGTTCATCGAGCACTCCGGGACTCACTCGGGATTGCACCTTGCCCAGCTCCCGGAACCGGGCGAGCCGTTCCAAAGTATCGTCCATGACCGCGGCGAGATGCTTCCCCGACGGCTGCCCGGACAGGCGCCAGTCGCCAGACCTCCTGCAGCACCACCAGCGCATCGTAGGAGTACTTCCGTGGTCGCGGTTTGCGCGTCTGTTGACGGGCGGTGCCCTTCCGAGCGTTCGCGGCCAGGATTGCACGCCGGGCATGATCCCGGGTCCAGCCCGTCGCATGCACCAACTCGTCCAGCAGCCGGCCCTTCTCGACCTTGCCCGCCTTCGCGTACTCGCGGGCGAACTTCTTCGTGATCTCACGACGCAACATCATCGACAACTCCCGACTCATCAGCACGCGTCGTTGTTCCCGGGCCTTCTTACGTGAGTCTCGTCGAGGTCTTGTATTCGTATGTGTGTTCGATTATACTTTGGGTATGAGAACACCTCCCCCAGATGTAGACGAGGCGCGCACGCTACCGGCGCCGGTGCTGATCGCCGCGAGTGTTCAACCCGTGCTGTCCGGCACCGTGGTCGAGGACGAGTCGAACCACGAGATCTTGGACGCGATCGATCACGCGCATCAACAACTCATCGCCGCTGAGATCGCCGAACTGGTCGGCATCCTGCGGGCCGCAGACCGCTGGAAGATCGACCAAGACGCGGTCGGCGCGGGTATCGAACGACTCATCCAACCCGGCCACGACGGCACCCCGAGGATCGCCGAGTTCCTCGCCCTCGAAATCGGGGCGCTGCTCGGCATCTCCCAAACCTCGGCACTGTGCCGCATCGGGGACGCCCTGGACCTGCGCCATCGCCACCCGAAACTCTGGCAGGCCGTGCTCACCGGAAAAGTCCGGGTCTGGCAAGCCACCAAAATCTGCCTCGAATGCGCCCACCTCTCCCGTAGTGCGGCGCACAACGTGGACGCAGCGATGGCCGCCAGCATCGGGATGCTGCCCTGGACCCGGATCATGAAAGCCCTACCCGGACAGATCATTGCTGCCGATCCCGACACCGCCCGGCAGCGTGAACAAGCCCGACGCGAATCCCGCAGAATCCGGATCTCACCAATCGAGGATGGCCACGTCAGTATCTACGGGGTGGTGAACCCGGTAGACGGAATCAAATTCGATCACGTCCTCAACGAGGTAGCGAAGACCTTCCCCACCGAACCCGACACGCCCCTGTGTCGTGACCTCGACCGGCGTCGCTCACTCGCGTTCGGAATGATCACTCAAGACGCCTACACCAAGCTGCACCGTGAGAAGCCGCTCCTCGATCTATCCGAGACACCGAGCAATCGCCTCCCCCAGCGCAGCACCCCGACCACACAGCAGCCGATCGGCTGCACCCTGATCGTCCACATCTCAGCCGACGATCCGGCACTGGACCCATCCCCCACGTCCACCACCGGCGTGGCACGTATCGAAGGCTGGGGCCCGTTGTTGACCGAGCAACTCCCACACTTCCTCAACGGAGCCAACATCACGGTCCGCCCCATCATCGACCCCGTCGGAATACGTCCCGTCGACAGCTACGAAACCCCCGCACGCATGCGACTCGCACTAGAACAACGCAACCCCGTCGACGTCTTCCCCTACGGCACGACCCAAGCCTCCAGATGCGACAGCGATCACACCATCCCGTACGTCGACGGCAGATCCAGCCAAACCCACCTCGGCAACCTCGGACCCTTGTCCAGGAAGGCCCACCGGGCGAAGACCCACGGGAAATGGAAACTCGAACAACCCACACCCGGCACCTTCCACTGGACCTCACCCCACGGCTACCAATACCAAGTAACCCCAACAGGAACCATCCGAATCAGGGTGCCCGAACAGGCTCGGGGCTTCTAGAGTGTGCGTCGTTTGTTCGCTTCTGGTTGTGTAGAACGGATTGTGCCGCGACAGGGACCAGCAATGCCCGAGCTGACGCTCACCACGGCTTGTGTTGGAGTGCGCGACGGGGGTGTCGAACTCTCGTCAGCTGCTCCGTAGCCGGGCTCGTGAGGCACGCCGCTTCATGGCACGGCGTTCGTCTTCTGACATGCCACCCCAGACGCCGTGGTCCTGGCCGGCTTCGAGTGCCCAGCGCAGGCACTCCTCGCGAGCCTGGCAGCGTCGGCAAACCATCTTCGCCTCCTCGACCTGGGCCAGGGCAGGCCCGGTGTTGCCGATGGGGAAGAAGAGTTCGGGATCTTCTGCCAGACAAGCTGCGCGATGGCGCCAGTCCATATGTTGGGACTCCTATTCGATCTGTGGTGTAATCCGCCAGCCAGACAACTTTGCCATGAACGGCCGGGATACGGTAGGGGTTAGCAGGGGTTTTCCGCAACTTTGTTGCCGTTCGCAGCCAATTGCGGTGGATCAGGCGCTGCCCAGCGCTGCTGAGAGCAGTGCTTTCTCCTCTGCTTTGTGGACGGCGGACGATCCGGTGGATGCTGCTGCAGCCGCCGGGCGGGTGAACCCGCGCATGGTGAATTCGCGTCCCAGTGTCTCGCTCATGGCTGGCACGAAGTTCAGCTGCAAGAACTCCCAGGGGCCCTGGTTCGATGGCTCGTCCTGAACCCACCGGATGTCGCTGACCTGGGGATAGCGCGCCAATTCGGTAGCCAGCTGCTTGTCGGCTAGCGGGAACAGCCGCTCCAAGGTGAGGATGGCAACCTTCTCGTCCAGCCCCATCTGCTCGCGTTGCTGGACCAGATCCCAGCGGATCTTGCCCGAGCAGATCAGGATGCGCTCGACCTTGGCCGGATCGGTGATCGATGGATCGCTCAGCACCGGGCGCCATTGTCCGCTCGTGAAGTCACCGGGTTGGGAGACGGCGAGCTTGTTGCGCAACATCGACTTGGGGGTGGCGATGATGAGCGGACGATGCCAGTTGACCTGGACGTGCTGGCGCAGCAGATGGAAGTAGCTGGCCGGCGTGCTCGGCTGGCAGACGGCCATGTTGTCGCCGGCGCACATCTGCAAGAACCGCTCGATGCGCGCACTGGAGTGGTCGGGCCCGGCGCCCTCATAACCGTGCGGCAACAGCAGCACGACGCCGGACTTCTGCGTCCACTTCGCGAAGCCGGAAGCGATGAATTCGTCGAGGATGATCTGGCCACCGTTGACGAAGTCGCCGTACTGGGCCTCCCAGCACACCAGCGCCTCCGGGGCGGCCACCGAGTAGCCGTATTCGAAACCGATCGCAGCGTACTCGCTGAGCAGCGAGTCGTAGATCTCGAAGGGAGCCTGATCGGCCGACAGGTGCTTCAACGGCACCCAGGCCTCGTTGGTCACCTGGTCGACGATCGCGCCGAAGCGTTGGCTGAAGGTTCCCCGGCGGGTGTCCTGGCCGACGACGCGCACCGGGTAGCCGTCCATCAACAGGGTGCCGAATCCCATCAGCTCGGCGGTTGCCCAATCGATGGGGCCGTCGCTGATGGACTTGACGCGCCGCTTCAGCTGCGGTGCCAGCTTGGGATGGACGTGGAAGCCCTCCGGGAGGTTGTCGTAGACCGAGGCGACGGCCGCGATCTGGTCGGGGCTGGCGGCGGTACCGATCTTGAGGCCTCGTTTGACCGGATAGACGGGCACCAGGCGGTAGCTCTCGTCCTCCATCGGCACCTCGGGATCACGGACCGCGGTGAAGACCTCTTCGAGACGACCGCGGAACTTGTTGACCGCCTGCTCGGCGTCGGCCAGCGAGATGTCACCGCGGCCGATCAGCTGTTCGGTGTACAGCTTGCGCACCGGGCGTTTCTTCTCGATGAGGCTGTAGGTCAGCGGCTGGGTGAAGCTCGGCTCATCGCCTTCGTTATGCCCGCGGCGGCGGTAGCACAGCATGTCGATGACGACATCCTTGGCGAAATGCTGACGGTACTCGAAGGCGATCTGGGCAGCCAGGGCGCAGGCGTCCGGATCGTCGCCGTTGACATGGATGATGGGGGCCTGCACGGCCTTGGCGACATCGGTGCAGTAGACCGAGCTGCGAGCATCCGCCGGGCCGGTGGTGAATCCGACCTGGTTGTTGACGACCAGGTGAATCGTCCCGCCGTTGCGGTAGGGACGCAGCTGGCTCATCTGCAACGTCTCGTACACCACTCCCTGCCCGGCGAACGAGGCATCGCCGTGCGCCAGTACCGGCAGCACCGGATGGGCGCTGCGCTGGACCGACGGATCGGTTCCGATGAGCCGGTCGTTCTTGGCTCGCGCGATGCCCTCCAGCACCGGATCGACAGCCTCCAGATGCGACGGGTTGGCGGCCACCGAGGTGCGCACCGTGCGTCCGCTGGCGGCCGTGTACTCGCCGTCGGAACCGAGGTGATACTTGACGTCGCCGCTGACGACCTCTTCGTCGGTCGCGCGGTTGTCGAATTCGCGGAAGATCTGCGAGTACGCCTTGCCGACGATATTGGTCAGGACATTGAGCCGGCCGCGGTGCGGCATGCCGATACAGACCTCGTAGATGTCGTTGTCGGCGGCGCGTTCGCAGATCTCGGCCAAGATCACGATCGCCGACTCGGCGCCCTCCATGCTGAACCGGGTCTGGCCGACATACTTGGTCTGCAGGAAGGTCTCGAAGACTTCCGCCTCGCTCAATTGATCGAGAATCCGCAGGTGCTCGCCGCGCGGGCGCGGCTGGTGCGGTGCCTCCACCCGGCGCTGGAACCAGCTGCGCTGCTCGGGGTCGTGGATGTGCATGTATTCGATGCCGAGGGTGTGCGCGTAGGAGTCCCGCAGGATGTCGAGGATCTGGCGCAGCGTGAGGAAGCCGAGCTGCTCCTCGGCGAATCGTCCGACGGGGAACTCCCGGTCGAGATCCCACAGGGTCAGGCCGTGCGTCTCGAGCTCGAGTTCGGGATGAGTACGCATCTTGTACTCGAGCGGGTCGACATCGGCTTGCAGGTGACCGAAGATGCGGAACGCGTTGACCAGCGAGACCACACGTGCCTGCTTGCTCACGTGGTAGTTGCGGTTGATCGGGATGTCGGTTGCCCACTTGAGCGGCGGGTAGGGGATACGCAGGGCCTCGAAGATCTGCTCGTAGAAGCCGTCGGCGCCCAGCAGCAGCCGATGCATTTCGCGCAGGAATTCGCCGCTCTGGGCGCCCTGGATGACCCGGTGATCGTAGGTGGAGGTCAGTGTGGTGACCTTGCTGACGGCCATCTGGGTGAGATTGACCGGACTGGTGCCCTCGAAATCGGCCGCGTAGTCGATCGAACCGACACCCAGGATGAGTCCCTGGCCGGGCATCAGCCGCGGCACCGACATATTGGTGCCGATGCCACCGGGGTTGGTCAGCGAGACCGTGGTTCCGGCGAAATCGTCGA
>RRZT010661409.1_pt1 | contig 10584 bp, 7 predicted proteins | sample 2165551 | NCBI WGS metagenome assembly RRZT01 (sample SAMN10456910, study PRJNA506462) | wastewater metagenome | biome: wastewater; feature: sludge; material: wastewater sludge; isolation source: wastewater sludge with Escherichia coli K12::gfp cells carrying plasmid... | place: USA: Moscow, Idaho ...
AAACTGAGTGGGATTGGTGACACCGATGCGTTGTTTGCTAAAAGGCTGTTGAGCGGTGAGACCCTGTATACAGTCGGCGAGTTCTTTTTTTGTCATCTTCCCATTACGCTTTAGCTCTTTTTTTATTTTACTGTTTCCTTTTGAGGTCAATAGGTTATTTAAATCTTGTTTCTGTTGCAGTGAACGCCATAATCCCCAGCCGTAGATTAACATGGTAGCTACGGCAAAGAGTAAAATATAAGGGAGATACTGTAACAGATTTTTCAGTAATTCCATAGTATGATCCTTTCATATTTATTCAATCGTAAATCTGTGTTATACATATTACTGGATATTTCTAGCAAGTTTTTGTGTTTGAATTGCTCTTTTTTTCGGAATAAGTGATTAAGTGATGATCTTTTAGTATTTCTAAGAATTTAATGAGGCGGGACAGGGACTTTTCCATGTTAGGGAACTTTTGGTCGAGTTCTTTTGAAAGTGTGTAAATATCCTTTTTGTCATCAATGATGCCCCAGACAAAGCTTCCGTAATCATCAAGATCGATGGAACTTACTTTTGGGCGGTGAAAAAATTTCTGAGCAATCTTATTGAAGAAACCTTCCCAGCGGATAAAAACAGTGATAGTTCCTTTTTCATTTGTTTCATAGTCTATGTCAGGGTTTTTGACAGGAATATAGTCAAGATAGTTTTTATCTATTTTCTGTTTGGTCATAGAGAATCCTTTCTATAAGTAAATTATATAAATTAAATTATATAGTGATGTTAGGGTCAAAAGGTATTTGCTCCTAACTTGATGTCGTGAATTATTCTGCAGCTAACGCTGTTCCCGTAATTCTGAAATATTTTATATTTTATAACGATTTGGTATTAAAATCAAATGTATATATAAATAATTTTGGCAGTGAAAGAGGTTCTCTCACTGCCAGAAATTAAATATGTTTTGTAATTTAATTGTTAATTAGTTTTGTTGTTCTTTTTTACACATAAGAAGTATAAATAAGCAAGTAAAATGATGAAAATAACTAAGCTGGCAATCTGTGGAAGGGCAACAGGGGAAACAAACTTAGAGTCAACTTTTGCTACCGCACAGATAGCAAGGATAACTCCCATGAGTCCCTCTCCGGCAATCAGACCGGAAGTAAATAATGTTCCACGTTCAATGCAAGCTTTCTTTTCTTTTTCTTCGTTTTCATTTGCTGCTTTACGGCGTTCAAGAATCCAGCGAACTACACCACCAGCCATAATACCGGCACTCAGTGAGAATGGAAGGTACATACCAACAGCAAATGGAAGTACTGGAATACCAAGAATCTCAACAACGATAGCGATGAATACACCAACAAGGATCAGTGCCCATGGAAGTTCTGCATTCATGATACCTTCAACGAGCATCTTCATCATTGTAGCCTGTGGAGCAGGAATCTCGTTAGAACCGAATCCCCATGCAGCATTTAACAGATATAAAACATATCCGATTGCAGCGGAAGAAGCGATAACACCGATCATTTCACCAATCTGCTGAAGCTTAGGTGTAGCACCTACGATGAAACCTGTCTTTAAATCCTGTGAAGTATCGCCGGCGATAGCAGCAACGATACAGATAATACTACCGATACAGATGGAACCGATCATACCTGTAGTTCCTGTAGCTCCTGTAGCTTTTAAAATTAAAGTAGAAATAATTAAAGTAGCAATTGCCATACCGGAAACTGGGTTGTTAGAAGAACCGATTAATCCAACCATACGGGCGGAAACAGTTGCAAAGAAGAATCCGAATATAACAACAAGAACTGCACCAAGGAAACTTACAGGGAAAATTGGAAGTAACCAGATGGCAACAGCAATAACAGCGATAATACCAAGAATAATCGGCATTGGTAAGTCGCGCTGTGTACGAGAAGCATCAGCAGTAGCGCGGTTTTTAGCCATGCTGCCTATTGCCTGTTTAAATGTACGGACAATGAGTGGAGAAGTCTTGATTAAGCTCATGATACCACCAGCTGCAACGGCACCGGCACCAATGTACTTGATATAAGTTCCCCATAATGATCCTGGAGCAAGAGTAGAAATTACTTCACTTCCAGGGAAGATGGTAGCATCTTTACCAAATAATGCAATCATAGGCATGAGTACAAACCAGCTTAAAGTGCCACCTGCGAACATGTATTTTGAAATCTGAGGTCCACAGATGTAACCAACACCGGCAAGGGCAGGAAGAACCTGAATACCTACGGAAGAGCCGGCATATGCCTGAATATCATAACCAATTTCACTAGGGAAAAGTTTAATTCCATCAGCGATGAATTTGTAAATAGCAGCGATACCAAGACCGGAGAATACGATACCAGCTTTGTTACCACCTTCTTCTCCGGCAAGGAGAACCTCTGCACAGGCAGTTCCTTCAGGGAAAGGAAGAACACCATGTTCTTCAACGATAAGAGCCTGACGAAGTGGAACCATGAAACAGACACCAAGGATACCACCAACAAGTGCAACTAAAAAGATAGTTAAAATACTAGGAGAATCAATCTTACCTTCTTTTGCCCATAAGAATAAAGCAGGGAGCGTAAAGATTGCTCCGGCAGCAACAGACTCACCGGCTGAACCGATTGTCTGAACAAGGTTGTTTTCCAAGATAGAATTCTTACGAAGAATGATACGAATAATACCCATGGAAAGTACGGCTGCAGGAATAGATGCGGAAACGGTCATACCAACTCGAAGTCCAAGATATGCGTTAGCAGCACCAAAAATAACTGCAAGTAAAATACCAAGAATTAAGGCTGTGACTGTAAATTCCGGAACTACCTGGTCCGCAGGAATATACGGTTTAAAATCGTTTTTGTTTTCCTTCATTACGTTTATCCTTTCTTTTTTACAATTTCCTTACAAAAACATAACAATTATAACATTTATATAAAATGAAATAAAGGTAAAAAAATGTGCTTTTTTTGTGGTTTATGGAACTTATTAGGTATAAATAATAACTATAAAGTAGTAGAAAATGGCTGTAAAATTAGTGAAATTAACTTTTTTGCGGACTTCTTCATTGACTTTCAGCTAAATAATGCAGAATATTTTTCATAACAAGATAACTCAGCGAACGATGTGGAGGTATCATCGAGTAAAGTCAATACAGGTCAATAAGAAATAGGTAATTTACATACCAAAATGTCAATGAGATATTATTATGTACAAAATAAAAAAATAAAAAAAGACTTACATAAATTTTTTATTTATGCTATAATGTCGAGCCGTATCAAATAAATTAAATATCGTAAAAATATTTTGGTCTAATTGGAAACGCACAATATTTTAAAGGTATGCAGTTTTAAGAAAGTACTATATTTTAGAAATATTTAAAGGTGTATGAAATATAAAATTGCAAACATATAAAATGTTGATAACGAACAACACAGCCTATTTTTATGCTATTTCATCGAAGTTTAAATAGCTAGAGCGTGTTTGAAAAATCATTCCAGCAATCTGCACGCCTCAATTTAAAGTATTTATTTTGAATGAGAAAGATTATTTTAAGAAAAACAGCTATTTAAGATTTTGATAAACAGAATGAAAAAGGAGGCAGCTGATTATGCCAAAAACAAAGTTACAGAACGTTATTTTTACAATTATTATGGCTTTTGTCATGGTCTACGCAATGGTTTGCTACAATATCGCAATCGATAAAGGTGGTATGAGCAACCAGATTTTCTTACTCGCATTTCACGAGATGCCAATTATGTGGCCGATTGCAGCTATTTTAGAATTTTTCGTAGTTGAAAAATTATCAAAATTCCTTGCATTCCGTATTGTATCCCCAACAGATAAACCAATATTCATTACACTTGCAATCTGTTCTATGATTGTCTGCCTGATGTGTCCGGTCATGAGCTTTATCGCAACTGCATTATTCAAACATCCAGGAAGTGAGATTATCGCACAGTGGTTACAGACAACAGTAATTAATTTCCCAATGGCACTTTGCTGGCAGATTTTCTTTGCAGGTCCGCTGGTAAGAAATGTGTTCGGAAAATTTGTAAAATAAACTAAATTACCCTCCTATAGCAGTCCCCAGTGTTCAGTGACGGTTTTCTATCACAGCTCTGGTTTTCGCCCATCCCCCTTTACAACCTCCCAAGAATCTTCTATATTATATGGTGAGTTTTGCAGAAAGGAAGGCATACTATATATGAAGAGTTCTTTATTTCCTACATTGAAAAATTATAAAAAAGAATATCTGGGAAAAGATATCGCAGCAGGTATTATGATAGCGGCGGTTTCTATTCCTATCTCTATGGGATATGCGGAAGTATCAGGATTGCCAGCAGTTTTTGGACTGTATGGTTCTGTGCTTCCCATTTTATTTTTTGCACTTTTTTCCACATCACCGCAATTTATTTTTGGAGTAGATGCGGCACCGGCGGCCATTGCGGGAGCAGCACTGGCGAGTCTTGGAATTGAGAGCGGCAGTGCAGATGCTCTGCGGTATATCCCAGTTATCGCATTATTTGTTGGTTTGTGGCTGCTTTTATTTTATTTTTTGAAAGCAGGCAAGCTTGTTACATTTATTTCGACTCCGGTTATGGGCGGATTTATCAGTGGGATTGCGTTGACGATTATTTTGATGCAGATTCCTAAAATCATGGGTGGCAAGTCTGGTTCGGGTGAACTCCCAGAATTATTAAAGCACTTATATGAGACAGCACAGCATATTAACTGGGTGTCAGTAGCATTAGGTGTTGGCGCATTGGCAATTCTTATTATTTCTAAAAAGGTTATGCCTAAGTTTCCGATGGCGGTTGTGATTATGGCATTAGGAATGATTGCAACAATGGTATTCCATGTAGACAGGTACGGAGTTACTTTGCTAGCAAAAGTTGAGCCAGGACTTCCTAAGTTTATTTTACCAGACATTTTCCATGTGGATTTAAGCCACGCGGCAGGCAGAGGCCTGATGATTGCAGTTGTTGTTATGGCCGAAACTTTGCTTTCTGAGAATAATTTTGCAGCAAAAAATGGTTACAAAATTGATGATAATAAAGAAATTTTGGCCTGTGCAGCAGGAAATATTATCTCTGCGTTTACAGGCAGCTGCCCGGTAAATGGAAGTATTTCCAGAACTTCGATGAATGAGCAATTTGGCGGAAAGACGCAGGCAGTTTCGATTACAGCAGCGGTTACAATGGTGGCAGTTCTGCTTTTTGCCGCGGGCTTTATCGGATATTTGCCTGTTCCGGTACTGACAGCTATAGTCATTTCGGCGCTGATGAATGTTGTGGAATGGCATTTGGCAGTGCGATTATTTAAGGTAAGCCGCAAAGAATTTTATATATTTGTGGCTGCTTGTATGGCGGTATTATTCCTGGGAACTATTTACGGTGTAATTATTGGAATAATTCTTTCCTTTGTTGCAGTTGTTATCCGTGAGACAAATCCACCAAGGGCATTTCTTGGAGGGATACCTGGAAGAGATGGATTTTATGATTTGAATAAAAATCACTATGCACATCCGATTGAAAATACAGTGATTTACCGCTTTAATGCAAGCCTGTTCTTTGCAAATAGCAAGCTGTTTCAGGAAGATATTGAAAATCATTTAAAAGAGGATACGAAAACGGTAATTGTGGATGCGGGAACAATCACGAATATTGATATTACAGCGGCAGATACGCTTCTTATGCTGAAGAATAATCTGGAGAAAAAAGGAATTGCTTTCTATATCACAGAACATATGCAGGGACTTAACACACAGCTTCGCAATTTGGGAATGGGATCTTTGATTGAAGAAGGCTGTGTCAGACGAACAATTACGGCGGCTCTTTTAGATTCTGGATTACAAAAGCCATTTCCATTAGAAGGAGTTCCGGCAGATTTGCAGGAAAACTTAAAAGAGTTACAGGAAAATGCAGAAAAAGCATTGTCGTCACATAAACATAACACAAAAAATATAGAAAAAATTAAAAAGACATTGTGGCTGCATACTCTCCCAGCTGAGGAAGAAAATACACTCGAAGAATTTGCATGGGCATTTGGTGAGGATACTGTAAATGAGATTGAAAAACGGGTTCATCAGGTCATTTCCCATTTACATCACTGGCCAGAACTCGAAGCAATCTCAGAAAGTGGTCTCGCAAGACAGATGAGGGCATGGCATAATCTCGGAGTTATTGATGAGGATGAGGTACTTCGGAGGATGGAGCTTCATTTGGATGAACTCTCAGCAAATCTTGAAGAAGACAAGAACAAACAGCTTATCTTCCAAATGATTGAAAAACGCCGCCAGCATCTCGAAATGGAATTAAAACAGGAAAATCCAGAAATCTGGCAGAAGTTAGTAGAAAGCCGCAAACATTTAGAAAGAAGACTCGAAAAACAGAATCCAGAAGCAGCAAAAAGGTTACATGAATTGGAAGAAAAATTTCTGGGTTAGTTAGACAAACAGACGAAAATCGAAGCAACATCTCTGTGGCTGTAGTCGCAGCGAGAGGAAGTCTTCTATGAAAAGCCCCTCATTAAAAGTTATTGATTTTGACTCCGTTGTAAAAAACACAAAAGTCGCAAAATCAATAATTTTAATGAGGGACCTTTCTAACGGAGGTTGTTTTCTCACAGCTCTGAAGTCGTAGATTGGGTGAGATGCTGCTTCGATTTTCTGTCTTTGGCTACATTGAAATCAGAAATTTTTTTATAATTTATGGGGAAGAAAAAACATCTCAGTTATAAAGAAATATATCCATAAAAATATTTTGATAATATTTTTATAAATTAAAAAAATATAAGGTCATTTTGAAAAATGATATAGAGAAAAGAAAAAGAATGTTTAAGAAAAATTAATAATATTCTTTTTCTTTTTTAGTGTATAATAAAAATATTAGAGAAGATTTTAAGAGAGAATAAGATGTAGAGAAGTAAATTAACAGGAGGATGAAAAATGTCAGATTCTATATGGAGTGATGGTGGTAGAATACAGATGCCTCAATATGAAAAGCTGACTCGTATCAAAAAAGTAGATGTCACGATTGTCGGAGGAGGATTATGTGGTCTTCTATGTGCGTATTTCTTAAAGGAGGCGGGAGTGGAATGTCTGCTTCTTGAGGGAAGCAGGATAGCCAGTGGAACTGTGAGACATGCGATGGCACAGGTTACGTCGCAGCATGGCCTTATATACAGCAGATTGCTGGAAACTTTGGGGGAAGAGAAGGCCCGCATGTACTTTGAAGCGAACGAACTCGCATTGCATAAGTATCGGGAATTGGCAGCATCTATAGATTGTGATTTTGAGGAGAGAAGTTCCTATATTTATTCAAGAACAGACAAAGAATGCATTGAGAGGGAAGTGCGTGCAGCCAGTCTTCTTGGTATGAAAGCAGAATTTTGTGAGACACCGGAGCTTCCATTTGATACGGCGGGAGCAGTACGTTTTCCGAATCAGGCGCAGATGAATCCTGTAAAGTTTTTATATGGTCTGGTAAAAGATATTGAAAAGTCAGATAAGGTAACTATTTTTGAAGAAATGCCTGTAGATGATTGGATAAATGGAACAACATGGAGCGGACTCTATATAACAATTCCGAAAAATATCATTTGTACAACACATTTTCCATTTTATAAGAAAGCAGGAGGATATAATAATAAGCTATATCAGAATCGTTCCTATATCATGGCCCTTGATCATGTGCCGGAGCTTCATGGAATGTATGCAGATGCGTCTGATAACGGACTGGCATTGCGAGGATATAAAGATATGATTTTTGTAGGAGGAGCTACCCACAGAGTAGGGCAGGAAGAACGTGATTGGAATGAATTCAGAGAGAAGATTTTATCGTATTATCCAGAGGCAATAGAGCGGGAGCATTGGGAAGTAGAAGATTGTGTGAGTTTGGATGGAATTCCGTATATCGGACCATATTCAGATAAGACCCCGAACATGTATGTTGCTACAGGGTTTAATGGATGGGGAATGACTTCCGCAATGACAGCAGCCATGTTGCTAACTGATGCTATCATAAATGGACAAAAAACAAATGGGGCTACAGAATCTTATCCATGGGGAGAAGTTTTCTATCCGGAAAGAAAGATTGTGCGTTCACAATATTTTGCGAATGTAAAAGAAAATGTAAGAGAGAATATAAAGAGTTTTTTGACCAGAAAAAGTAAAATAAATGATTGACAAATATTTTTAATAGTGCTACCATACACTCGAAACAAGGAAAAGCGATGAGGGAAACGAGTAATATAATCGAAATCATACAGAGAGAGTAACAGTTGCTGAGAGTTATTTATGAGGAAGTATATGAAAACCATTCCTGAGCTGCGATGCGAAAAAGAAATATTTTAAAAGAACTATACAGATTATATGAAGATGTTTCAAGAGAAGCATCCTGATGAATGTTAAGATATTTCACAAGTGTTGCCGTATGCCCGCGTTAAGGGATAGGATTTAATTTAGAGAATCTGAAGTGAAACTATAAGGTGGAACCGTGTATTTAATGCACCCTTAGATTATAGCTATGCTGTAATCTGTGGGTGCTTTTTTGATATAAATTAAAAGTAAGACATGTAGACTTTTTAATCAAATATGTTTTAGTTGTAAGCTGCAGCGGTCTATATTCATTACTATTAACGTTCCCAAATCAGATTCATTCTTATTTTGGAGGTAAAAAGAAATGAAAGTTCTCGAAAAAAATGGACAGGTAATCGAAGGTAATTTTGAAGAAAAAGAAGTAAAAGAAGCGTTTTGGCACACAAGCGCCCATGTATTGGCACAGGCAGTAAAGAGATTATATCCAGATACGAAATGTGCGATTGGACCAGCAATCGATAATGGATTTTACTATGATTTTGATTTCTCTTTCCCATTTACAGAGGAAAATCTTGCAGCAATCGAAAAAGAAATGAAGAAGATTGTAAAGCAGTCTCTGCCATTAGAAGTATTTGAGGTTACAAAAGAAAAAGCCTTAGATTACATGAAAGAAAGACAGGAAGATTACAAAGTAGAAATGATTGAGGAACTTCCAGAAGGAGAGACAATCACATTTTATAAACAGGGTGACTACGAAGAATTCTGTGCAGGCCCTCATGTATCCAATACTTGTGTAATCAAGGCAATTAAGCTCCTTTCTACAGCAGGTGCGTACTGGCGCGGCGATGAAAAGAACAAAATGCTTACAAGAATTTATGGAATTTCTTTCCCAAAAGCTGCTGAGTTAAAAGATTATCTGAATATGCTCGAAGAGGCAAAGAAGAGAGATCACAGAAAGCTTGGAAAAGAACTTGGATTATTTACCATCATGGAAGAAGGTCCGGGATTCCCATTCTTCTTACCAAAGGGAATGATTCTGAAAAATACTCTGATTGATTACTGGAGAAAGATGCATACAAGAGAAGGATACGAAGAAATCTCCACACCAATCCTCTTAAACAGACAGCTTTGGGAAACATCAGGACACTGGGATCATTACAGAGAAAATATGTACACAACAGTAATTGACGACATGGATTTTGCTGTAAAACCAATGAACTGTCCAGGTGGAATGCTTGTTTATAAGATGGAGCCTCGTTCTTACAAAGAACTTCCACTTCGTCTTGGGGAACTTGGCCTTGTGCACCGTCACGAAAAGTCCGGACAGCTTCATGGACTGATGCGTGTAAGATGCTTTACACAGGACGATGCCCATATCTTTATGACAGAGGCGCAGATTGAAAATGAAATCCAGAAAGTCGTAAAATTGATTGATGAAGTATATAAGAAATTTGGATTTACTTATCATGTAGAATTATCCACTCGTCCAGATGATAGCATGGGAACAGAAGAAGAGTGGGAAGTAGCAACAAATGCATTGGAAAATGCAATCAAAGCCATGAATATTCCTTACGAAGTAAATGAGGGAGACGGCGCATTCTATGGTCCAAAACTTGACTTCCATTTACAGGATTCTATCGGAAGAACATGGCAGTGCGGAACAATCCAGCTTGACTTCCAGCTTCCACAGAGATTTGAGGCAGAATATATTGGAGCAGACGGAGAAAAACATCGTCCAATCATGATTCACCGTGTTGTATTTGGTTCTATTGAGCGATTTATCGGAATCTTAATTGAACATTATGCAGGAAAGTTCCCAACATGGTTAGCACCGGTACAGGCAAAAGTTCTTCCTGTATCCGACAAATTTGCAGATTACGCAAAACAGGTTGCTGAAGCACTCAAAGCAAGCGGCGTTCGTGTAGAAGTCGATGACCGCGACGAGAAACTTGGCTATAAAATCAGACAGGCACAGCTCCAGAAAGTTCCTTATATGCTTATTCTCGGAGAAAAAGAGCAGAGCGTAGGAACGGTTTCTGTTCGTAAGAGAGATCTTATTGATGAGAATGACAGCCCAGAACTTGGCGCAATGAGCGTGGAGGAATTTGCCGCAATTATCAAAGAAGAATCTCAGTATTAAATTACTATTTAATTCATTAGACAAACTACAGACGAAGCCATTGCTCCCAATAAGGCATATTTGTGATTTTAGTCGCGGCGTGTTGAATGTTCGCTTTATGCGCTCGCATCCAACACTTGCTCCGAGGCCACAAATATGCTTT
>RRZT010785661.1_pt1 | contig 10584 bp, 6 predicted proteins | sample 2165551 | NCBI WGS metagenome assembly RRZT01 (sample SAMN10456910, study PRJNA506462) | wastewater metagenome | biome: wastewater; feature: sludge; material: wastewater sludge; isolation source: wastewater sludge with Escherichia coli K12::gfp cells carrying plasmid... | place: USA: Moscow, Idaho ...
CAATCATAATATAAATCTCGTCAAACTGACCGGAATTCTGCAGTCTTACACGCTCCTTCAAAGAGCCTACATAATGGCCCACATGAAGACGTCCTGTGGGGCGATCCCCCGTTAAAATAATCTTTTTGCTCATATGCCTGTCCCTCTCGCTTCTCTTGGGATACTACAGTGCTGTCTGCAGCCTGCTGCATCCTGATAAACCTGCAGTCTGTTGGTTTCAATAGCTGCAGCTCTTTCCAATTATATCCCGTAAAAAGCACAGAGTCAACAGTTGCGTATATTCGCATCTGTTGACTCTAAACAGGTTACAGTTCTGTGGTTCAACCTGCGCCGATCAGTCCTCGTGTTTCGCACTGCGCCGCTGGATCCACTTTACAAGCTCCACGATGGGAACTACCAGCACACTCAAAAGTAGTGCAACGAGATACTCTGCAGGCTCCACACTCGTAAAGCCAAATGCCCCGGCAAGCAGCGGGATCTCACACACTGCAGTAGTTGCAAGCAGCGAAACCACTGCCGCTCCAAGCAGAAGCCAATTTTTCGAGCCAAGCTTGAAAATACTTCCTCTCTGGGAACGCATATTCATGCTGTGGAAAATTTCCGCCATTGACATTGTGACAAACGCCATCGTAGTGCCATGGGCGCTGTTTGTGATGGTCCATTCTCCGGTTTCCATGAAATGTCCGATAAAATAGGAAACCATGACCAGTGCTGTTACAAAAAGTCCCTGATAGGCAATAACAAAGACCATTCCATCCGCAAAAATCCCGGCCTTCGCATCCCTGGGTCTGCGCTTCATGATGTTCGGCTCTGCCTTTTCCGTACCAAGTGCCAGCGCCGGGAAGCAGTCCGTTACAAGATTGATCCACAGAAGATGCACCGGCTGCAGAATCGTAAAGCCCAGAAGTGTCGCAAAGAAAATACTCAGCACTTCACTCATATTGGAGCCTAACAGAAACTGGATTGCCTTCCGGATGTTGTCATAGATTCTGCGGCCCTCTTCCACCGCGCCGACAATCGTTGCAAAATTATCGTCCGCCAGCACCATATCTGCCACATTTTTGGTAACGTCCGTTCCTGTGATGCCCATTCCGATGCCGATGTCCGCAGCCTTGATGGAGGGCGCGTCGTTAACGCCGTCACCGGTCATTGCCGTCACATAGCCGGCATTTCTCCAGGCGTTTACGATACGGGTCTTGTGCTCTGGCTGTACGCGGGCATAAACGCTGATGTTCTGGAACTTCTCTGCAAATTCTACATCGTCCATTTTTTCCAGCTCTGCTCCGGTCACTGCCAGGCTGCCATCCTGCAAAATACCAAGCTCTTTTGCAATCGCTGCTGCCGTATCCACATGGTCGCCCGTGATCATAACCGGTCGGATACCCGCTTCCCGACATTCGTCAATTGCTGCCTTTACCTCCGGACGCACCGGATCAATCATGCCGCACAGTCCCAAAAAGCAAAGCTCCTGCTCCAGCAGATCCGCATCCTCGCTTTCCGGCTTTTTCGTCCAGACTCTCTGTCCGCATGCCAGCACACGCAGTGCCCGATCTGCCATGGACTTATTTGCCTGCAGAACCTTTTTCCGATATTCTTCTGTCATGGGCAGAAGCTGTCCATCCTCCAGATAAAATGCACAACGGGTGAGAACCACATCCGGCGCCCCTTTTGTAAACTGAATGTAATCATCCTTGCGTTTATGGACTGTGGACATCATTTTCCGTCCGGAATCAAAGGGAGCCTCCATCACACGGGGCATACTCTGTTTTAAAAGATTCTTATCCTGCCCGATCCGGTTCGCCCAGACAACCAGGGCAGCCTCCGTCGGTTCTCCTGTCACACTGCCGTCTGCATCCAGCTCTGCATCACTGCACAGTGCCATTGCTGCCGAAAGCTCCTTCTCTTCTGCTCCGAAGGAATCTACAACTGTCATCTGGTTCTGCGTCAGCGTTCCGGTCTTATCCGAGCAGATCACCTGGGCACAGCCAAGGGTTTCCACTGCAGTCAGCCGGCGGATGATCGCGTTTCGTTTTGACATGTTCGTTACACCGATGGAAAGTACCACTGTCACAACTGCCGCAAGTCCTTCCGGGATCGCCGCCACTGCAAGGGAAACCGCAATCATAAAGGAGTTCAGCGCAACCTCAAAATTCAGGCTGCCTGCCCGGATCATCTGAATCGCAAAAACCAGTACGCAGATTCCGATCACCAGCTTTGTCAACACCTTCGAAAGCTGCGTCAGTTTTCTCTGCAGCGGTGTCTGTCCTTCCTGTGCCTGAGACAGCGCATCCGCAATTTTTCCCATTTCCGTATCCATACCGGTGGCCGTTACGACTGCCACAGCACGTCCATATACGATCGTGCTTCCCATATAGACCATATTTTTACGGTCGCCAAGGGGCACATCCCGTTCCCCGTCTGCCAAAAAGATCTGATCGATCAGCTTCGTGACCGGCACGGATTCTCCTGTCAGTGCAGCTTCCTCTGCTTTCAGGCTTGCGCTTTCCAGAATCCTTGCATCCGCCGGAACCGCATCCCCTGCTTCCAGACAGATGATATCCCCCACCACAAGGTCTTTGCTCAAAATCGAGGACATTTTCCCGTCCCGCACAACCTTTGAGGTGGCCGCTGCCATGTCCTGCAGCGCTTCGATCGCCTTTTCCGCCTTGCTTTCCTGATACACACCCAGCACGGCATTGATCAGGACCACTGCCAGGATAATGATGACATCCGCGAAGCTGTCATTTTCCAGGACTGCAAGCACACCGCTGATGGCCGCTGCCGCCAGCAGGATCACGATCATCGGATCTGCCACCTGTTCCGCAAACCGGCGCAGCAGGGATTTTCCCTTCGCCGCTTTTAACTCATTTGCCCCGTTCTGCAAAAGCCGCTCTGCCGCTTCTTTTTCCGTCAGGCCGCTTTTTTGGCTGTTCAGCTCCTGCAGTACCTGTTGTGAGTCTTCACAATAATACTTCATTCTTTTTCCTCCCGATGGTGTTTTTCGTACAATAGATCTCTCACTTCGTGATCGCTCTATTGTCTTAAATCACAAAAGACCCAAATACTGCTTTTCAAAAAGAAAACAGTATCTGAGTCTCGCAATTTAAAACAAGCCAGATCGGCATAGGATCGGGGTTGTTGACTTGTTACGCTGATGCAAAGGCGATCCGCCGGCTCTGTTTTATTCCGGCAGCTGCACTTGCTGCGCTCGCTACTCCCTCACAGGGAATTTTGTTTAGCAGTAAGGTTATCATATGCAAAGTCTTCTGTCAATATACATGCCGGTAAAGTTTTGGTGAAATTTTTGTCCTCTTTCGCTGCGGTTTGACCAGAAATCCTTGTTTTACAGCCGTTCCACCAATGCGCCGCCTGCGCGCAGCACCCCATTCTCATAACCTCTTGCAAACAGCACGCTGCCCTCTGTCTCCACATCGGTCTCTTTTCCGGATGCGTTCAACACAACCCGGAGCCTGCTGCCCTCTGCCCCGGTTTTGACATATTCCACCACCCGGTCAGAGCTGTTATTATTTTCAAATGTGATTTCCATGCTGCGGGCCGCAGGCTCTTTTCGAAGGGCTATCAGCTGCTTTACCTGCTCCGTAATCTCTGCATAGTTTCCCTGTTCGATCTGATCCCAGGGCATACAGCGTCTGCAATCCGGGTCAGCGCCGCCCTCTATCGCGATTTCCGTCCCATAATAGATACAGGGACTTCCAGGCATTGTAAAGAGCATTGCAAGCTGCTGGAAAAAGAGATCCTGATTTCCACCTGTCTGATGGATCAGCCGATCTGTATCATGGGAATCCAGAAGGTTAAACAAAACCTCTGTCGTCTGACGCATATAACGCACCAGATTTTCATGAATCGCCTCTTCCAAATCCGATTTCGTCTTTTCCGGCTGATACCAAAACTCCCGGATGGCTGCAGCAAAGGGATAGTTCATAACGGCGTCGAATTCGTCCCCGCCAAGCCACGGCATTGCGTCATGCCAGATTTCCCCCAGCAGATAAAAATCCGGTTTTAACTGCTTTGTCATCTGCCGCAGCTCACGGCAGAACAGATGGGAAATTTCGTTTGCAACATCTAACCGAAGTCCATCAATGTCAAATGTCTCAATCCAATAACGAACGGTATCCAAAAAATAGTCCCGCACCTTTTTTTCACTCGTATTGAGCTTTGGCATCCGCTCCGCAAAGGCAAAGGAATAATAGCGTCCATCCCGGGTGCTGCCCTCCTGCTCCCGGCAGGGCCAGCGATTGATCATAAACCAGTCGTAATAGGGGGACTTGGGCCCCTTTTCCATCACATCCCGCCACGGTAAAAAGTTACTGCCGCAATGGTTGAATACACCGTCCAACATCACGCGGATGCCTCTGTCATGGGCCTCCTTAACGAGCAGCTTCATAGTCTCCTCATCTCCGAATCCCGGATCGATTTTCCGGTAATCTGTCGTATCATATTTATGACTTGAGGGAGATTCAAACACCGGCGTCAGATACAGTCCGGTAATACCAAGCTCCTGTAAATAAGGAAGCTTCTGACGAATTCCATCCAGATCGCCGCCGTAAAAATCGAGATTACTTACGGTATGGTATCCCCAGGGCTTTACCCAGTCCGGATCATTTTCTTTGTTGCCGTTGCAAAAGCGCTCCGGAAAAATCTGATACCAGACCGTCTCCCGCACCCACTTTGGCGTCACGTTGATATCCACCGAATTCATCCACGGAAACGTAAAGCACTGTCCCAGCTGTCCGTTTTTCACATCCTCTGGCGAATGAAAGCCATCCTCAAAATAAAAGACCCGTTCTGCTCCTGCCTGCAGCTCGAAGAAATACCGGCACCGTTTATAGGGAGGCTGCACGGGAATTTCCCACCAGAGGTGCTGGGGCAGACGCATTTTTGTCACGATCTCCTCCCGACTGCCTTCCCAAGCCTCGTTTCCGCCCAGAATACCAGTAGAAAACGGGTCGCCATAATGAATCCAAACCTGTTCCACTTCTTCTCCGGTCTGCAGCCCTACCATCAAAATTTCCTCATTCAATGCATAACAAAACTGCTGTGACGCTCTATGATAAACCGCTTCTAAATGAATCATGTTCAGACCTCCTTTTTCCAGGCTGCATCCTTTTAAACTGCAGCCGATCTCATTTCAATACATTTCCAGTCCATACTTTTCCTGCAGCTGCAGTAAGGTGATGTCGTGTTGAATATGCTCCGACAAAATTTTCACCATCAGCCCATTGTTGCTGACCGTACCGCTCCAGTTGGCAAATGCACCGCAGTCCGCTGTCAGTGTCATCTGCCTGTCTGTCACAAGCATCAGACGGGAGGGCTGATGTGCTGTCAGCATTCCTCCGTGGGTATAAAACTCCACATCCTCCCGGTTCAGTCCCAGATCATAAAAGGAAAACGCAACGATCCGCACGCCTTTTTTCTTTAGCCGATGGAAGGTCTCTGCAAAACGGGAAAGATCAAAATCCGCATTCAGATAAACCTCCTCCCGGGCATCCTCCAGAAGCTTCCCTGCCCTTGCCATCGCCGTTTCAAAGCCCCGGAATACGAAATGCACCTCTGGCTGCTTCGCCGTCTCATATTCTTTCAGCTGTTGCCTGGCGAGAGAAAGGTTTGCTGTCATTTCCGCCTGCATCCGCCCCAAAAGCACCTCCGGCTCCTGGGCGGTATACAGTGCTGTCTGATCCGGAACCAGCTCCACCATCCCCTTATCCAGCATGTGCTCCAGCGCATTGTAAATAGAAGGGCGTGCAATTGCGATTTTTTTTGCCAGCTGATAGGCAGACATGGGCTCAGAACCGATCAATGCCATATAAATCTGTGCTTCCAGCCTTGAAAAATTCAGATGTTCCAGTGTTTCCTGCAGCTTCATCGTTCGCTTTCCTTTCGTTGTATATTTTATGCAACTATATATAGCATAAACTTTTGCCCTATGCAAGTATTTTTTTGATTTCCTTGAAAAAGAAGAACATCCGGTGCAGATTTTTCAATGAACGGACAAAAAAGGAGCGGTCGGCAGTTCCGATCGCTCCCTCTTTTGTATTTTATTAGTTACAGTTCACTCGTACCTTTTATTGCATGCGCTGTATTTTTACAGGTATCTCATCTTTCTCACCGTCTGCACAAACTCTATATTGGTTTTCGTCTTTGCAAACAGATCCAGCACCTTATCCACAGCTTCATCGGATTTCATACCATTCAACGCGCGGCGCACCACGTTGATTGCTTCCATCTCCTCTGCACTCAGCAGCAGATCTTCTCTTCTCGTGCTGGTTTTGGGGATGTCGATGGCAGGGAAAATTCTGCGTTCAGACAGCTTTCGATCCAGCACAAGCTCCATATTACCGGTTCCTTTAAATTCCTCGTAAATGACATCGTCCATCCTGGATCCGGTGTCCACCAGTGCAGTGGCCAGAATCGTCAGGCTTCCGCCCTCGCGCATATTGCGGGCTGCACCAAAAAAGCGCTTCGGCATATGCAATGCCGCCGGGTCAATACCACCGGACAGGGTACGTCCGCTGGGCGGAACCACCAGGTTGTAGGCACGGGTCAGACGGGTAATACTGTCTAACAGGATCATAACGTCTTGTTTATGCTCGACCAGACGCTTTGCACGCTCAATAACCATTTCGGAAACTCGTTTATGATGTTCCGGTAATTCGTCAAACGTGGAATAGATCACTTCAACATTCGGCCCTGCCACCGTCTCCTTCATGTCCGTTACCTCCTCCGGACGTTCATCGATCAGGAGAATGATCAGATGCAGGTTCGGATAATTTTTCTTTACCGACATGGCCACTTCTTTTAATAAGGTTGTCTTACCAGCCTTCGGCGGGGACACGATCATGCCTCTCTGTCCTTTCCCAATGGGGCTTAACAAATCCATGACCCGCATCGCCACCGGGCAGCCGAAGCGTTCCATTTTCAGTCTGCTGTTCGGAAAGATCGGCGTCATATCTTCAAAGTTGCTTCGTCTGGATGCTTCCTCTGTGGTATAACCATTGATCGTCTTGACATAAAGCAGGGCAGAGAATTTTTCATTCTGTGTCCGCACTCTGGTATTTCCCTCTAAAATATCGCCTGTCCGCAAATTGAACCGACGAATCTGGCTGGGTGCCACGTAAATATCATTATCTCCCGGCATATAATTATCCGAGCGGATAAAGCCATAGCCCTCAGCCATGACCTCCAGGATACCCTTTACCGTAATGCCGCTGTCCAGCTCTGTCGGGAACTTGTCGTCCTCTGGACTCTGGATCGGTGCAGTTCCGCGATTATACGGACTGTTGTAGCGCTCATTATAACGGGGTGCAGGCGCGCTCACACGGTTCTGTGCCTCTTCTGCCACAGGCGCAGCAGCACGGGGCGCTGCAGCTGCAGTATTTTCCCGCGCACCATTGTTGTCGCGGCTTCCTGTCCGTCCATTATGATAAGAACCATTGCTGATGAAGCGCTTTCCTGTTCTCTGCTGCCGTCTTTCCTCCCGATCCCCTGCTTTGCTCTCCGGTTCTGTCCCACCGTCATGAGGATCCTGCTTTTCCACTGCGCCCTTCTCCGGGGTATCCTTGCGCTCTGCCGCATCCCTCTTCGGAGCATCCTTGCGCTCTGCTGCGCTCTTTTCCGGAGTATCCTTACTCTCTGCCGGGCGGTTCTCCGGGACGCTGCGTTCTGTTTTTATTTCTGCGGTCTCCTGGGCATCCAACCTCAGCATCGCATCAATGACTTCCGCCTTTTTCATTGTAGAAAGTCCTTTTATCCCCCTTGCTTTTGCAATCTCCTTCAGATCATGCACTGCCAGAGATTCATATTTTTCTCTTATCATTTTTTCCTCTCATTTCTGCGCACGCTTTTTGCGCATGTCGAGTTTGTGTCAAGTGCGCGCAGACACAAATCTCGCGATTGAAAAATTTTATTTTTCAATCTTTACTCCTTTTACTGCCATCGTGATTCGTCCCTGATTTTCATACGGAATTCTACATGAAACGATCTTTTTGAAATGCGCCAGAACATCCCGATCCGGGAAACAGCGGTCTTTTGTCAGAAATCAAAAGTGCCTGTCATTTTAGTGAATTTTATTACACATCGGAGACACAAGTCAAACGTCTCCTTCTGTTTCGCTCATTGTACCACACTCAAAACAGAATAGGAAGATTTTTTCCTTGATTCACTCAAATAAATCAGATATGATGATATACAGAGAGCTACGAATGGCGCGTATGCCCCGACATCATCATTCCTTATTAAATAAAAAAGAAAGCAGGCAAATCAAATGACAAATCAGGAGAAAGCGCTGGAACTGCATGAGAAGCTGCAGGGAAAGCTTGAAACCGTTTCCAAAACACCCGTCCGCACCCGTGAAGACCTTGCACTTGTCTATACTCCCGGCGTTGCGGAACCTTGTAAGGTCATTGCAAAAGACCCGGCTGCCGCTTACACCTATACGATGAAAGCAAACACTGTAGCTGTTGTTTCCGACGGTTCCGCCGTACTGGGACTCGGCAATATCGGTCCGAAGGCCGCTATGCCCGTTATGGAAGGCAAGGCTGTCTTATTTAAAGAATTCGGCGGTGTCAACGCAGTTCCCATCTGCCTGGATACTCAGGACACGGAAGAGATCATCAAAGCTGTTACCTGGCTTGCTCCCGCTTTTGGCGGCATCAATCTGGAAGATATCAGTGCACCCCGCTGCTTCGAAATCGAAGAGCGCTTAAAAGAGACTCTGGATATCCCTGTTTTCCACGATGACCAGCACGGAACTGCTATTGTCGTACTCGCCGGCATCATCAATGCCCTAAAGGTAGTCGGTAAGAAAAAGGAATACTGCCGCGTTGTTGTAAACGGCGCAGGAAGTGCAGGAGTTGCCATCACCCGCCTGCTGATAACCTACGGCTTTTCCAATATCATTATGTGCGATAAATCCGGCATTCTCTGCGATGGCGCAGAGGGCTTAAACTGGATGCAGGAAAAGATGGTAAAACGCACCAATCTGGCTCACGAAACCGGTTCCCTTGCAGATGCTTTAAAGGGTGCTGATATTTTCGTCGGTGTTTCCGCTCCGGGCATTGTGACGGAAGAGATGGTAGCTTCCATGAATTCCGATGCTATTCTGTTTGCAATGGCTAACCCCGTTCCTGAGATCATGCCTGATCTCGCAAAAAAAGCAGGGGCACGCGTTGTCGGCACCGGACGCAGCGATTTCCCGAACCAGGTAAACAACGTTGTCGCATTCCCCGGCATCTTCCGCGGTGCTCTGGAAGGACATGCAAAACAGATCACCGATAAAATGAAGCTGGCTGCCGCTAATGCCATCGCAGCCCTCGTTTCTGACGAAGAATTAAACGAAAACAATATCATGCCAGAAGCATTCGATCCCAGAGTTGCGGACGTTGTTGCAGATGCAGTCAAGAAAAACATCCGCTGATCTCTGGCACCAGAAGCCCTACTATTCGCTGGACGCCTGGTGTAAAAATACATACGGACGGAAGCTTTACAAGGCTGCGCTGGATATCGGCTGTACCTGTCCCAACCGGGATGGCACCCTCGATACAAGAGGCTGCATTTTCTGCTCTGCAGGCGGAAGCGGCGATTTTGCTGCTTCCCGGCAGCTTTCTGTAACAGATCAGTTAAATCAGGCCAAGGCACTTCTGTCCTCCAAATGGACACCGGAACCCGGCAAGCCGTCTCTGATCGCCTATTTTCAGGCATATACCAACACTTATGGTGATCCGGACAGACTGCTTTCCTGTTATGAAGAAGCACTTTCCTCTCCGGAGGTCGCAGGCATTTCCATTGCGACGCGCCCGGATTGTCTTTCCGATATCATTCTGGAGGGACTTGACCGCCTCCGGTTACGGTATCCTGACCGGTTTATCTGGATCGAGCTTGGTCTGCAGTCCATTCATGACCACACTGCAGCAAGGATCCGCCGGGGATATCCGACCTCCGTATTTTATGATGCTGCAGCAAAGCTCCATGCCAGAAGGCTTCCCTTTATCGTCCATCTGATCCTCGGACTCCCCGGGGAAACCCGGCTTGACCTGCTGGAAAGCATCCGTGCCGTCAATCAGGTGCATCCCTTTGGTGTCAAGCTGCAGCTTCTCCATATTTTAAAGGGAACAGATCTTGCCCTGCTTTATGAAGCCGGAAAGCTTCCTGTACTGACACAGGAAGAATATCTCGATCTGCTGACAAGCTGTATCGCTGCACTTTCTCCGGATATCTGCCTCCACCGGGTCACCGGAGACGGTCCCCGCAAGCTCCTGATCGCGCCCCAGTGGAGTCTTTCGAAACGAAACGTCTTAAACGGGCTGCATGCCCTTATGAAACAACGAAATCTCAGACAAGGGGATAATTATGAACCAGGAACCTCTTACACTCTATAAACTGATCGTTCTTTATCTGCTCAACAAGGTATCCTTCCCACTCACAATGGCGCAGGTCAGCGATCTCATTCTGGAAAAAGAATATACCAGCTATCTGACACTGCAGCAGGTTATCAATGAGCTGGCGCAGGCTGGGCTGATCGCTGCCAAAACACTGGTCAACCGCACCCATCTGCAGATCACGGAGGAG
>RRZT010616778.1_pt1 | contig 10583 bp, 8 predicted proteins | sample 2165551 | NCBI WGS metagenome assembly RRZT01 (sample SAMN10456910, study PRJNA506462) | wastewater metagenome | biome: wastewater; feature: sludge; material: wastewater sludge; isolation source: wastewater sludge with Escherichia coli K12::gfp cells carrying plasmid... | place: USA: Moscow, Idaho ...
AAGCTAATTTTGATGGACAAAAATAAGAATTTTTTCTGATATAACTTTAATACGGGTAAGGTTGCAGATACAGAATAGTTTAACGTGTTGTTGCCGTAATGGTAAAATTTAGAAATCAGTACAAGGCAGAACGGTTTGCAAAACATTAGTACAGTTATCTTTGAGTTGATTGTCTGTGAATTTCTCCCAAAAAATTAAACAAAGAAAAAGCTTTTTATCTCAGGCTTATTCATCCCATATCGATTTGAGCGTGTATGGCCCATCCGGAAAAACGGCAAATAATGCTTTTGCATTCCGATGGTTACAATCAAGGCTCATTATGCTTTCCATATCTTTATCGTCAAGCTGGATGATTTCTGCACTCATATTGTCCTGAATTCGTTGTGGATTAACCGACTTGGGAATAACTGCTGTGCTGCGGTGCATACCCCAGGCAAGTATAACCTGTGCGGCTGAACAATAATGCTTGCGGGCAATATCCATGACTGTCGGATTTTGAAGGATAGAATTTTCATTATCGATAAGATGATGGCTGCCGAGTGGCGAGTAGGCTGTAACCAGGATACTGTTATCCTGACAAAACCGTACCAGTTCACGCTGTTGCAGGTAGGGATGAAGTTCCACCTGATTTACTTCCGGTTTTATTTCGGCGTTCTCCAACAGATTTTTTAGCTTGGGGATATTGAAATTGGATACTCCGATGTGCCTTGTAAGTCCCGATTTTTTGACATCTTCCATGGCCTTCCAGGTTGTGGTGAGAGGAAATTCAGCGAGCGATATCAAACCTCCGACATTCGCAACCTGTTCCTGCCTGAATGCAAGTGGCCAGTGAATAAGATACAAATCCAGGTAATCCAGTTGCAAATCACTCAGCGATTTCCGGATAGCAGGTTCCACATCCTGCGGTGCATGAAAATTATTCCAGAGCTTTGAGGTTATAAACATTTCCTCCCTGGTAACAAGTCCTGTGGAAAATGCAAACTTCAGGGCATCGCCTATTTCCTTTTCGTTTTTATAAATGTAAGCACAATCGATGTGGCGATATCCGGCCCTGATGGCTTCAATCACAGCGTTGTACACTTCGGAAGGTTTGGAAAGCCAGGTGCCAAGCCCCATTAGTGGAAAGCGGTCACCGTTGGGAAAATGTAGTTGTTTCATAAGGTAAAGTATATATTATCTAATTTCTATAACATAAAACTGTGTATGAGTTACAAATGTACAATATTTAATTAAGTTATTTTGTTATTTATTACATCACGAAAATATGTTTAATCAAACGAAGAGGCAGAAGGAAATTTTTTGAATTTGTTTTCAGCAATTAAATTCCTAAATTTGTACATTCATTCGTTTGCTTAGTCAAATAATTATTATAAACTTAATCTCAATAAAATGAAACGCTCCCTTTTCACCTTGTCTCTTGCCCTGTTCGGAATTATACTGTACAGTCAGAGTTCACCCGCCAAATTCAACATTATTCCTGAACCTGTCGCTACTGTCGAAAAATCCGGAAATTTCACCTTGCCAAAATCGGTAAATATTCTTCGTCCGGCAGGGAGTGAGAATGATATTACTGTCAATTTTCTGAAAGAAAAATTATCAAAAGCTACCGGAAGCAGAGTAACGGTGAAATCATCCGGTAAATCGGACATACAACTGGTGTTGAATGCTATAGCCGATCCAATGATTGGCAATGAAGGATACATTTTGTCGGTACGACCCAAAAAAATCACTATCCGGGCAAATAAACCGGCAGGATTGTTTTACGGTGCGCAGACATTGATTCAGCTCTTTCCACCCCAAATAGAAAGTCCGACAAAGGTTATTAATGTGGCGTGGAAAATTCCCGCTGTAGAAATTGGCGATTACCCCCGCGTAGGCTGGCGTGGGTTGATGCTCGATGTGGCGCGTCATTTTTTTACAGTAGATGAAGTAAAACAATACATTGATGCCATGGTGCGCTACAAATATAACATGCTTCACTGGCACCTTACCGACGATGAAGGTTGGCGAATTGAAATTAAATCCCTGCCTAAACTGACCGAAACCGGGGCCTGGCGGGTGGAAAAGGTTGGAAATTTTGGCGAATTTTCGCCTGCGCTTCCCGATGAACCAAAAACTTACGGAGGTTTTTATACCCAGGATCAAATCCGCGATATAGTGAATTATGCCGCCGAACGATTTGTACAGGTTATCCCCGAAATAGATGTGCCGGGCCATAGTCTGGCGGCTGTGGTATCCTATCCCGAATTATCATGCACCGAAGGTGCCGATAAGTACACCTTGCGTGCCGGTGAACCCTTTATGGACTGGTCGCAGGGTGCACCGCCCATTGCACTTATCGACAATACACTTTGTCCGGCCAATGAAAAAGTCTATGAATTTATGGATAAAGTGATGACTGAGGTGGCTCAGCTTTTCCCTTATCCGTATATTCATGTGGGAGGCGATGAAGCGCCGCATAATTTCTGGCAAAAAAATCCGCAGGTGCAGGAACTGATGAAGCGGGAAGGACTGACAACCATTCCGCAGGTACAGTCTTATTTTGAGAAAAGACTGGAAAAAATCATTCAGTCCAGGGGAAAAAAGATGATGGGCTGGGATGAAATTCTGGAAGGCGGTATTACACCCACAACGGCTTTGATGAGCTGGCGCGGTACAAAATATGGAATTGAAGCTTCGCGGTCCGGGCATTATGTGGTGATGAGCCCGACTACCTATGCTTATATTGACTACATGCAGGGCGATATTTCTACCGAACCGCCGGTATATAGTTCATTGAGACTTAATAAAGCCTATCAGTTTGACCCGGTTCCACCCGAAGCCGATGCACGTTATATTCTGGGTGGACAGGCCAATCTGTGGACAGAACAGGTGTACAACATTCGTCAGGTTGAATACATGACCTGGCCGCGTGGTTTTGCGATTGCCGAATCGGTCTGGTCGCCCAAGGAAAAGAAAAACTGGGAAAACTTCGTAAACAAAACCGAAAATCATTTTCAACGGCTGGATTATGCCGAAACAAAGTATTCACCGGCCATGTACGATCCCATTGTAAGTGTAACGAAAAAAGAAGATAAATACTTCGTGGAACTATCGACTGAAATCAGCGGACTGGACATTTACACCAGTTTCGACAATTCCACACCCGACCGTTTCTATCCCCGATACAAAGCACCTCTGTTAGTGCCGACCGATGCCCGGTTAATGCGAATAATTACTTACCGTGGAAAAGTACCCGCAGGCAGGCTGATGACAATACGGGTGGAAGACCTTAAGAAAAGAGCTAAATAACTGATACAATTACAGGCGGAATTGAAAAATTTCGCCTGTTTATTTTTTTGCTGTAACGGCTTTCGGAATGCTGATTTTGTTTTTCAATGACAGGAAATAATCCTCAAAATACCTTTTGGATAACGCTGAAACTCCAACCACAACTACAAATACTACCGGATAATAGATGAGTGAACCGGTCAGCAGGTCCATTTTCGACAGGTATTTTTGCAAAAACATCATCAGACCAAATATCAGTGGCATGTGATACATATAAATGCCGTAGGAGATTTCACCCAGATAGGACAAGAAACGATTGCGCAACCGGATGATGCTGTGGTCGATGAGCGAGACACCAATGATAAGATATAAAAACAGAAAGCAAATCATCAGTTGTGAAAACACCGGAGTTTTGAAAAAGATATTCCAGGCAGCGTTGTCAATGTTGATATTGAATATCAGATATACCACGAGCAGGGAATAAAGCAGTATTTGAATGGGAGTTATATAAATTTTAAGTGTAGAGAGTGGAGTGTTGCGGTTGAATACAAAGTAGGCGCCCAATCCTCCTACAGCCATTGCTTCAAACTGAAAGATACTCACCAGATATGCGAAAAGTTTATTGTCAATCCAATAACTGCTAATCAGGATTAATAAAGCTTTTAAAACGATGATAGCTATTAATATTGGTAGTATGTGCTTTTTTGCAAATTTGAAAAGCGGTGCCCATATCATATAAAAAACCTCTTCGATACCGATGGACCAAAGCGGTTCAAGCAGATGATGTCCAAAATAGTAAGTCACCAGACCCGGCAGAAAAAACACAAAATAATACCAGCTCTGACCGAAAGTATAAGGCATCACGTAGTTCAACCCAAATAAGTCAATGGCTTTGGGCAGCAGCAACGTACCGAAAACAACCAGCAGGAAGTAAAGCGGCCATATTCGCAGTACTCTTTTCAGGTAAAAGCGTTTGATGCTGATGGTTCCGGTTTGTCGGTTCTCCTTCAGAAGCAGGTAGGTGATCAAAAAACCACTGAGTACAAAAAAGAAAGTTACAGCCACGCCTCCATCCTTGAACAGTCCCAATCCATTGAGATTTGGCAGCCCGTTTTTATGGCGGATGGTCTCCGAATGATGCATCACCACCAGAAATGCTGCAAAAAAACGCAGAGAATTTAATCCTTCAAAAAGACTGATATTTTTATAGTTCGTCATAAATAATGGATGAGCATCACATTCGAACGGCAAAAGTAGATAATTCCGGCAATTAAATTCCGACAGATTTTGATTATTTACAAATATTTATTCTCTTTCCAGACCGGTTACTCCTGAAGTTGTGAGGTGTTTAGTAATGCTGTTATTATTTTTTTTCCTATGTTCAATTAATTAATATTAACCGTTGTCACAGGTAGCAAAACGGAAAAAATGTAGTACTTTTGTGTGATTTTCCCCAAAAACTGTTTTTTCAATACAGAACCGTAAAAGTATGAATAAAACCATCCTGAATTCGCTTACACCTCATCTTGTTGCTATACTGCTCTTTATCGTACTTTCATTCAGCTATTTCACCTCGGTACTGGAAGGGAAGAAACTGATTGCCCATGATACTCAAAGCTGGGTGTGTGATGCCAAAGAAACACTCGATTACAATGAGACACACGATGATGTAACCCTTTGGACCAATGCGTTATTTGGCGGTATGCCCAATTATCAGATATCCATGTCGCAGCCCAATAACGTGCTGCAATATGTGGAAAAACTGGTGATGGAATTTCCGAGACCGGTTTCAAATACCATTCTTTACCTTATCTGTTTCTACATCCTGTTGCTGGCTTTCGGACTAAAACCCTGGATGGCTGTGGTTGGGTCAATAGGTTTCACATTTGCATCCTACAATTTTATCATCATTGCAGCGGGTCACAATTCAAAAGCAATCACCATTGCCTACATGGCACCGCTCATTGGTGCAGTATTTCTCGCCTTTCGCCGGAAACGCCTGTTGGGTGGATTTCTCACAGCTTTCTTCTTAAGTCTGGCTATCCGGGCCAATCATATTCAGATTTTATACTACACGCTCATCGTGCTGATGATATTTGCAATAGTGGAACTGGTGTACAGCATTCGCGAAAAACAAATAAAGGAATTCTTAAAAACGGCAGTCGTTATGATTGCAGCTGCCATTGTGGCCGTAGGTATGAATGCCACCTCACTGCTTACCACCTACGAATACAGTCAGTATACCATGCGTGGTAAATCCAACGGACTGACTGCAGCCGCTACAAATTCACCTTCGGCAGTAAATACCGGACACGGACTCGACAAAGATTATATCACCCAATGGAGTTATGGTGTGGATGAAACAATGACATTACTCATTCCCAATTTCAAAGGAGGAGCCAGCGGTGGTAAACTGAACATGAACAGCGAGACGGCTAAGTATCTGAAAAACCTGAATGTACCCGACAGCCAGACCGAACAGATAATCAGTCAGATGCCGCTCTACTGGGGTACCCAGCCGGGCACATCGGGTCCGGTTTATATTGGAGCCATCATCCTGTTCCTGTTTGTTCTGAGCTTATTTGTGGTTGATAAGCGCACGCTGTGGTGGCTCGTGCCGGTGATTTTACTCACACTCATGCTTTCGTGGGGACGAAACTTTATGGCGCTTACCAATCTGTTTATCGATTATTTCCCCATGTACAATAAGTTCCGCACCGTTTCCATGACCCTGGTCGCTACCGGATTTGGAATTACCCTGCTGGCATTTCTGGCGATGAAAGAAATTTTTGAAGGAAATATTGCACGGGAAAAACTCACAAAAGCAGTCTTCATCAGTATGGGAATTACGGCCGGTATCAGTCTGATATTTGCAGTGTTCCCGTCGTTGGCCGGAAGTTTTGTGTCACCGCAGGACGCACAGTTTACGGGCGATTACTCCTTTCTGAAACAAACACTGCCACTGGACAGAAAAGCCATGCTCAGTGCCGATGCCTGGCGCTCGCTTGCGTTTGTATTGTTGGGTGGTATCATTATTCTTGCATATATCAACGGATACCTCAAAAAAAATGTTGCCCTGGTTTTATTCGGCTTCTTTATTTTGCTCGACTTATTCCCGGTAGCAAAACGGTATTTGAATGATGGCAATTTTGAAAACAAACGTCCAACACAGTTGATACAAGCTACACCTGCTGATGAAATTGTGCTTCAGGATAAGTCCCAATACCGCGTAATGGATGCTACAGTGGATATTTTCAGCGATGCTACACCTTCGTATTTCCATAAAAACATCGGAGGTTATCATGCCGCCAAGCTCCGGCGCTATCAGGAACTGATAGAAATGCAGCTGCAGCATGAAATCGGTCAATTATTTGGCGCTTTTGGAAAAGCTACCACTCCTCAGTCCATTCTTCCAACGCTTGACTCACTCGGTGTGCTCAATATGCTGAATACAAAATACATTATTTACAATAAAGAAGCAGCACCGCTCGTTAATCCTTCGAACAATGGCAATGCCTGGTTTGTGCAAAATATACGGATAGCAGCTAATGCCGATGAGGAAATGAAACTGGTGGGAGAAATGGACACCAAGCATGAACTGGTGATTGACAAATCGCTGGCAACCATGCTTCCGGCAACAATTACGCCCGACACAACGGCTAAAATCGAACTCACAAGTTATGCACCAAACCATTTGGTCTATAAATTTAACTCAACAACTGATCAGGTGGCCGTTTTCTCGGAAATATATTATGATAAAGGCTGGAAAGCTACTATCAATGGAAAAGAAGCGCCTTACACCCGTGTAAATTATTTGTTGCGTGCCATGCCATTGAAAGCAGGAAATTATGAAATTGAATTCCGCTTCGATCCTCAATCGTACAAAACGGGAAATCTGGTGGCTCTTCTATCTTCAATCATTTTGCTGGCAGCCATCGCATTACTGCTGTTCTACTATTGGAGAAAAAAGAAATCGATAAACAACAATACACCAACATTTAAATAAACAATGTCCAATTGGAAGCCCCGGTGGCCGACAGTTTTGGAATAAAAAGATATTATGTCAACAAAAAAACACAAGAAGTACAAGAAATCCAAATTACGTTTTCGCAACGCAAATCTTACAGCCACATTCAGTGTGTCACTGGTTCTGTTTATGATCGGTTTACTCACCCTTACCCTCTTTCTGGCACGTGATATGACCCGGTATGTGAAAGAAAATCTCAATCTGTCCATCGTACTGAGTGATGAAATTACACCAAAACAAACTGAACGGATTAAAAAATTTCTGGAAAAATCGGATTATGCCAAATCGGTAGACCTGATATCAAAAGAACAGGCACTGCAGGAGCATATTCAGAATTTGGGCGATAATCCCGAAGAATTTTTAGGTTTCAATCCACTCCTGGCATCACTCGAGGTGAAACTCAATGAAAAATATGCCAATGCCGACAGTGTATCGGTGCTCGAAAAAAAACTGTCGAAATACAAGGAAATTCAGAAGGTATCATACCAGAAAGATATGATCACGATGGTGAACGAAAATATAAAAAAAATAAGCATCATACTCCTGGGAATAGCGGCCATTCTGATGTTAATATCGTTTGCACTGATTAACAATACCGTGCGTCTGAGCATTTATTCAAACCGTTTCCTTATCAATACCATGAAACTGGTGGGTGCCACTCACTGGTTTATCCGCAAGCCGTATATCAAACGCAGTGTACTCAACGGTGTGATAGCTGCAGTCATAGCACTTGCTTTCCTGACCGGTTTGGTATTTTATTTTCAGAGTGAATTCGGTCTTCAGGCGCAGATGATAACCCGCAATACACAATTAATTGTTGCCGGTGTGGTTGTTGTTCTGGGAATACTACTTACTGCCGTTTCGTCCTATTTTGCAGTGGGAAGATACCTCCGTATGCGCACCAACGATATGTATTACGTTTAGTGTCGACTTAGTGTAATGTTCATATTTATTAATTTTGCTGTATTTATTTTATTCAGGCTTGCAAAATTCACTTTCTAACCTTTTCGAACTATTTTAATTCAAAATAAAAATGGAAAATAAAAAATTTGGACTTTCCAAAATGAATTTCATCCTGATGGCTGTTGCTATGCTGCTGATTATCATTGGGTTTTTACTCATGACCGGAAAACCATCCGGCACTGAATTCAATCCCGACATATTCGGTACCCGCCGCATAATTGTGGGTCCCATGACATCGTTCATCGGGTTTTTATCCATGATTGGCGCCATTCTTTACACCCCGAAAAATAAAGAATAAGAATGAGTTTATTCGAAACAATTATTATAGCCATCGTCGAAGGACTGACTGAGTACTTGCCGGTTTCCTCAACGGGACACATGATTATTGCCCAGAAATTGCTCAACGTGGAGAGTACCGAATTTGTTAAGGCATTCACCATTATCATTCAGTTTGGGGCTATTCTGTCTGTCATCGTATTGTACTGGAAACGTTTTTTTAAGCTCAATGAAATAAGGATATTTGATAAAAATTCCGTTGGAGGTCTCACCAAGTGCGCTCGGTCAAAAGTGTATTTTCAGCGTTTTCTGTACAAATATGATTTTTACTGGAAACTGGTGATTGCATTTATACCAGCCATGATTCTCGGACTGCTGTTCAATGATTTGATTGACAAAATGCTCGAAAGTGTGATGGTGGTGGCTGTGATGCTGGTACTCGGGGGAATATTGATGCTTTTTGTGGATAAATGGTTCAATCATCCGTCCGAAGATCAAACGATGGACTGGAAACGGGCCCTCAAAATCGGTTTTTTTCAGTGTATTTCCATGATACCCGGTGTGTCACGCTCTATGGCTACGATTGTAGGCGGTATGACCACCAAACTGACCCGAAAAAATGCCGCTGAATTCTCGTTTTTTCTCGCAGTACCTACCATGGCAGGTGCTTCGGGATTAAAAGTGGTGAAAATGCTCACCGAACCCGGCGGAATGGATATGCTCAGGGAAAATGCTATTACACTGATCATTGGCTGTGTGGTTGCATTTATTGTAGCGATGGCTGCTATCCGGTTTTTCATCGATTTTCTTACAAAATATGGATTCAAGGCTTTCGGGTATTACCGGATAATTGTGGGAACTGTCATCATCGGCTTGCTTCTGGCAGGGATGAATTTGAGCATGGTTTAGACTTTTTCGGTAGTTTTTATCAAATAAAATTAAAGTAACAACAGGTTGATGGATTTTATTGAAGGTGAGATATTGTATGTGAAAAAACCCCTGAGCTGGACATCGTTCGATGTGGTGAACAAAGTACGCTGGAAAATTTCACAAAAACTGAATAAAAAAAAGATTAAAGTCGGACATGCCGGCACGCTGGACCCGTTGGCCACCGGAGTAATGATACTATGCACCGGCAAAGCTACCCGACGCATAGAGGAATTCCAGTATCAGACCAAGGAATATGTGGCAACCCTGGAATTGGGGGCTACAACACCTTCCTTTGATCTGGAGCATGAGATAGATACACGGTATCCTACCGCTCATATCACCCCCGAAATGATCGATGAGGTGATACACCGCTTTAAAGGTGAAATCTGGCAGGTGCCACCTGTTTATTCTGCCGTTAAAGTAGATGGGAAACGAGCTTACAACTATGCCCGTGATGGGCAGGAAGTGGAACTGAAAGCTAAACTGCTGGTGATAGATGAAATAGAAGTGATGAGTTACGATTTTCCGGTTTTAAAGATACGGGTAGTATGCAGCAAGGGTACCTATATCCGCGCTTTGGCCCGGGATATCGGTACTGCATTGCAAAGCGGTGCACATCTTATAGCACTGGAGAGAACCCGTATCGGTGATAAAACTCTCGAAGATTGTCTCGATATCGACGAATTATTGAAACAAATTGAAGAGCAGGATTGTTACTAATTGGATATTAAGTCATTGGTACAAAAACTTAGTGATTGAGTTACTGGTATCAATCCATCTGTAATGGTTATGTGAATCTGTTTTTAAAAAAATGAGAAAACAGTGAATTTGATTGTATGTTTTTTTTATTATAAAAAAAAAGATAGTGCATCTATATATAAGCAATAAAACTTGTAAAACGAAGTAAATTAAAGAATATGAAATTATCTCAATTTAAGTTCAAATTGCCGGATGAATTGATTGCTCAATATCCGGCCGTTCATCGGGACGAATCACGTCTCATGGTTTTGCATCGAAAAACCGGTGAAATTGAACATAAAATTTTCAAGGATGTCCTTAATTATTTTGATGAAAATGACTTGTTTGTTTTCAATGATACCAAGGTTTTCCCGGCCCG
>RRZT011121094.1_pt1 | contig 10583 bp, 13 predicted proteins | sample 2165551 | NCBI WGS metagenome assembly RRZT01 (sample SAMN10456910, study PRJNA506462) | wastewater metagenome | biome: wastewater; feature: sludge; material: wastewater sludge; isolation source: wastewater sludge with Escherichia coli K12::gfp cells carrying plasmid... | place: USA: Moscow, Idaho...
GGCTCGTAGGTGGCGCCGCATTTCTCGCAGTTGTCGCCGTACTGGTCCTCGGCCGCGCATTTCGGGCAGGTGCCCTTGATGAAACGGTCGGCGAGGAACATGCCCTTCTCGGGGTCGAAGTACTGGGTCACCGAGCGGGTGGCGATGTGCCCGGCCTCGCGCAGCTTCAGGTAGATGCCGGTGGCCAGCTCACGGTTCTCGATCGAGTGGGTCGAGTGGAAGTTGTCGAAGTTGACCAGGAAGTCGGCGAAATCGCCGCTGTGCTCGGCCTGCACGCCGTCGATCAGCTGTTGCGGGGTGATGCCTTCCTTCTCGGCGCGCAGCATGATCGCCGAGCCGTGGGCGTCGTCGGCGCAGACGTAGATGCACTGGTTGCCGCGCTGCTTCTGGAAGCGCACCCAGATGTCGGTCTGGATGTACTCGAGCATGTGGCCCAGGTGGATGGAGCCGTTGGCGTAGGGCAGGGCGCTGGTAACGAGAATCTGGCGGGGCTCGGACATGATGATCGGCTGCACTGGCGAAACAGGGAAAGGCGGGAACTATATAGGCACGGGCGGTTTTTTTCATCCGTGGGGGCTGGCGGTGCTGCGTGCGGTGTCTTATGCGTAGGGTGGGAAACGGCCGCAGGCCTTTCCTACCATGGCGCAGCGGCAGGGTGGGTGGCCAGCGCGTGGAAAATCGCTGCGCGAGTTTTCCACCCTACGGCTCCGCGTGGGCCCGTGGCTCGGGTAGGATATCCCCCTGTTCCGCTCAGCCATTCTTCCCGGGAGTCACCCATGAGTGCCGTCACCCGCGCCGCCGTCGAGGCGGTCCTGCGTCAGTACCTTGATCCGCATCTCGATCAGGACCCGGTCAGCGCCGGCTGCCTGCGCGACGTCGCCATCGACGGTGGCCGCGTGCGCGTGTGTCTGGAGCTGGGCTACGCCGCCGGCCTGTTCAAGGCCGGCTGGGCCGAGCTGCTCGAGTCCGGCCTGGAGAATCTCGACGGCGTGACCGAGGCATCGGTGCAGGTGGACTGCGTGATCCCGGCGCACCAGGTGCCGGCGCAGACCCAGGCGCTGGCCGGGGTGAAGAACGTCATCGCTGTGGCCTCCGGCAAGGGCGGCGTCGGCAAGTCGACCACTGCCGCCAACCTGGCGCTGGCGCTGGCCCGCGAGGGCGCGCGGGTCGGCAGCCTCGACGCCGACATCTACGGCCCCAGCCAGGGCCTGATGCTCGGCATCAAGGACGGCACCCGCCCGCAGGTGAAGGACGGCCAGTGGTTCGTGCCGCTCGAGGCGCACGGCGTGCAGGTGATGTCGATGGCCTTCCTCGCCGACGAGCGCACGCCGATGGTCTGGCGCGGGCCGATGGCCTCCGGCGCGCTGCTGCAGCTGATCACCCAGAGCGCCTGGAACGACCTCGACTACCTGGTGGTGGACATGCCGCCGGGCACCGGCGACATCCAGCTGACCCTGGCGCAGAAGGTGCCGGTGGCCGGCGCGCTGATCGTCACCACCCCGCAGGACCTGGCCTTGCTGGATGCCAGGAAGGGCGTGGAGATGTTCGCCAAGGTCAACATCCCGGTGCTCGGCGTGGTGGAGAACATGGCGGTGCACGTCTGCTCCAACTGCGGGCACGTTGAGCATCTGTTCGGCGAGGGTGGTGGCGCCAAGCTGGCCGCGCAGTACGGCGTCGAGGTGCTGGCCTCGCTGCCGCTGGCCATGGCGATTCGCGAGCAGGCCGACGGCGGCAAGCCGACCGTGGTCGCCGAGCCGGACGGCCCGCTGGCGCTGACCTACCAGCTGCTGGCGCGCAAGGTCGGCGCGCGGCTGGCCCGTCAAGTCGGCAGCGTAGCGATGCCCAGCATCAGCATCAGCGAGGATTGAGCCGCGAGCACGGGCGGCGGCGCTGCCATTGTCCGTGCCGGGGAGAAATCGCGGGCATAAAAAAACCCGCCGAAGCGGGTTTTTTTGAGAAGTGCAGGTTAGATGACCTGAACTTCCTCGGCTTGCATGCCCTTCTGGCCGCGGGTCGCGACGAAGGAAACGGCTTGGCCTTCTTTCAGGCTCTTGAAACCGTCGCTCTGAATGGCACGGAAGTGTACGAAGAGGTCGTCGCCGGATTGCGGAGTGATGAAGCCGAAGCCTTTTTCATCGTTGAACCACTTGACGGTACCGGTTTGGCGATTAGACATGAAATGTCTCCTTGCATGAATTTGAAGTGTGGGTGCCCGGAAAATCCCGAGCTGGAACTGAGTGCAAGGAGTTAGGAGTCGTGGCGATGGTTGGATCGAAATCTAAACATGTTGCGATTCACGGTGACACATGCAGCAGCAGCCCAGTAACCATACGCGGTTTTCGTCAGGATGCGAGCTTTATTTTCGATTTCTTGTAGCCGGCGACCGGCGGCGCTCCCGAGTCGTCTCGCTTGCCCGCCATCGGCGGGCCTTTGAAGCGGGCCTTCGGCCCCGGTAAGATGCGCGCCTGATTCATTCACGCACAGCCCAAGCAGGACAGTCGCCATGAGCATCAAATCGGACAAGTGGATTCGCCGCATGGCCCTCGAGCACGGCATGATCGAGCCCTTCGTCGAGCGGCAGGTGCGCGGTGCCGAGTCCGAACGGGTGATCTCCTACGGCGTTTCCAGTTACGGCTACGACGTGCGTTGCGCCGACGAATTCAAGGTGTTCACCAACATCCACTCGGCCACCGTCGACCCGAAGAATTTCGACGAGAAGAGCTTCGTCGACGTCAAGGGGCCGGTGTGCATCATCCCGCCGAACTCCTTCGCCCTGGCGCGTACCGTCGAATACTTCCGCATCCCGCGCGACGTGCTGACCATCTGCCTGGGCAAGAGCACCTACGCGCGCTGCGGCATCATCGTCAACGTCACCCCGCTCGAGCCTGAGTGGGAGGGCCACGTGACCCTGGAGTTCTCCAACACCACCACCCTGCCGGCGAAAATCTACGCCAACGAGGGTGTGGCGCAGATGCTGTTCCTGCAGTCCGACGAGGCCTGCGAGGTGTCCTACAAGGATCGCGGCGGCAAGTACCAAGGTCAGGTCGGCGTGACGCTGCCCAAGGCCTGAGGCCGGGGTGGACCGAGACAACGACAAGCCGGGCCATGCAGCCCGGCTTTTTTGTGGCCCATCGCCTGTCTTCGGGATGAAAGCGCGGCAGGGCGGCTCCCGTTGCGATACGCGTGCTGGCGGGCTGCGAGCCTTGTCAGTCGTCGCCCAGGTGTTCGGCCGGCACTTCGTGGCGCGGCAGCAGCAGGCACTGCTGGCTGTCGGGGTCGAAGAGGATCACCGCGGTGCCGCGCGCCAGGGCCTGACGCACACGCTCGACGCGGGTGATCAGCGGAGTATCGTCGCCGTTGTCGGTGCCTTCGCGGGTGACGAAGTCCTCGATCAGACGGGTCAGGGTGTCGGCTTCGAGCAAGGTGTGGGGGATCAGCATGGTGGCTCCGCGAACAGGGTGGGCGCGCATCCTAGCGTGCCTACCGGTGCCGGGCCATGCCGCGCACCGGGCGAGGGCGGCGCGGTTCGTCCGCTACCTCGCCGCTCGCTCAGGTGTACTTGGTGAAGATCGCGCGGACCTTGGCGAGGGTTTCCGCACTGTCCTGCGCGGTGTCGTGCATGGCTTCCTCGACCAGGCACATCAGCATGGCCTGGTAGGCGCGGTCCAGCGCCTTGCGCGCGGCGCTGAACTGCTGGGCGATGGCCTCGCAGTCCTCGCCGCGCCGGATCATCGCCTGCAGGCCGCGTACCTGGCCCTCGATGCGCGCCAGGCGCTTGAGCATGGCGTCCTGATGCTGCTGGGCGGGCGTTTGCATCACTGCACGTCCAGCGGGCGGCGCAGGCTGAAGGCGCCGCGCAGTTCGCCGAGGGCGAAGCCGCGCGCCTGGTCGGCGGGATAGCGCTGGTCGATCACCGCCGCCAGCTCCGGTCTGATCGCGCTGCCGTGGCAGGCCAGACACGGTTCGCCGGTGGGAATGGCCTTCATCAGGCGGAATTCGCCGTCGACCACCTCGGCATGACGGACCTCGGCGACCGGCTCGCCGGCGGCGATGCGCGCGGCGAACTGCTCCAGCACTCGACGCTCCCAGGCGTCCGGAGCGTTGTCCGGGTTGCGTACCTTCAGCGCGGTGCGCCCGACCTGCCAGGGTGCGGCGCTGTGCTGCGCGGCGATCTGCGGGGCGAGGCTTTGGCAGGCGGCCACGGCCTGAGCCGGACCGCCGTCCTGCAGGGCGGATTTCACCGTGTCGAGCAGATGCTGCTGGAACGGCGGGATCAGTGCGGCGCCTTCGGCGCTCAGCTTCTGCAGGTCGGGGGCGGCGAGGGTACTGCCGCTCAGGGCGGCGAGCAGGGCGAACGAGACGAGACGCATGGGAACTCCTGTCGGGCGGTTTTTCTTACTGGGGGGAGTATCCGTGCGGTGTGCCGGCAAGGCAATGCCGGGAGGGCGCATTTCGTTGCCTTGCGCCCTACGGCAGATCGTGCTTGCTGCCGCCCAGGCAGCTCGGCGAGTCCGGCGCACGACCGCGCTCGGCCCACTCCTCGGGGGTATAGGTGTGCTGGGCCAGGGCGTGGAACTGCGGCATCAGCTCGGCGAGCGCGGCATACACCCGTTGCTGGCGCTGCACCTGCCGCAGGCCGGCGAAGGCGGCGCTGACCACTACTGCCTTGAAATGACTGTCCTGACCACGGCTGTGCATGTGGCTCTCGTTGTGAACTTCCAGATGTTGCGGCGCAAGTGCTGCGGTGAGCGCTTGGCGGATTTGTTCCTGTATAGACATGGCGATTCTCCGGGGATGAGTATGCGCATTCTGCGCACAAGCCTCCGGCCGCTCAAGGGCGCCGCATTCGTCGGCGCGGAGCCATATATGTGACCTGTGCGCCCTGCGCTCCCGAGAGCCCTCGGCGTCAGGGCTTGCGCGCCAGCAGTGCGGCGCGGCGCGGTGCGGGCAGGCCTTCGATGGTCTTGCTGCGATCCTGCGGGTCGAGGAATTCGGGCAGCGACTGGAACCTCATCCACTCGGTGGAGCGCTGCTCCTCGACGCTGGTGACGCTGACGTCGATGCAGCGCACATCGACGAAGCCGGCGCGGCGCAGCCACAGCTCCAGGGCCGCCACCGAGGGTAGGAACCAGACGTTGCGCATCTGTGCGTAGCGATCCTCGGGCACCAGTACGGTCTGCGCGTCGCCTTCCACCACCAGGGTCTCCAGCAGCAGCTCGCCGTCGCGCATCAGGCAGTCCTTGAGCGCCAGCAGGTGGTCGATGGGCGAGCGGCGGTGATAGAGCACGCCCATGGAGAACACCGTGTCGAAGCCTTCCAGGCTCGCAGGCAGCTCCTCCAGCGCCAGCGGCAGGTGCCAGGCGGGCAGCTCCGGCAGGTAATGCTTCATCGCCAGGAACTGGCAGAAGAACAGCCAGTTGGGGTCGACGCCGATCACGCAGTCGGCGCCGGCGCCGAGCATTCGCCACTGGTAATAGCCGTTGCCGCAGCCGACATCCAGCACCCGCTTGCCGCGCAGGTCGAGGTGCGGGGCGATGCGCGCCCACTTCCAGTCCGAGCGCCATTCGGTGTCGATATGCACGCCGAACAGCTCGAACGGCCCCTTTCGCCACGGGATCAGGCCCTTGAGCGCCTGCTCCAGGGCGGCGCGCTGCGCGTCGCTGCACGGGCCGGCGAGGTGGAAGGTTTCGGCCAGCTCGCGCTGGCGGGCGTCGAGCGTCGGCAGGGCGTCCACGGCCGCCTGCCAGCGGGTCAGGTCGCCGTGGCCGCGGGCCAGCTTGTCGGCGAGCAGGTCGGGCAGGGTCGCTGCCCAGGAGGCCAGCGGCGTGCCGTGCAGGCGGGCGAGCAGGGCGGGGAGGTCGGCGCGGGTGGCGAGAGCGGTCATGGGCGGTCCGGGGTGGTCAGGGCAGGGCGATCAGCGAGGCGAAGTTCAGGCACTGGAACCAGGGCACGACTTTCGAGAAGCCGGCCTCGGCCAGGCGTGTGCGGTGTTCTTCCAGGCTGTCGGGTTTCATCACGTTCTCGATGGCGCTGCGCTTCTGGGCGATCTCCAGTTCGCTGTAGCCGTTGGCGCGCTTGAAGGCGATGTGCAGGTCGGTGAGCAGCGCCTGCTCCTGGTCATCGGCGAAGCGCAGTTTTTCGGAGAGAATCAGCGCGCCGCCCGGCAGTAGCGCCCGGCGGATGCGGGTCAGCAGGTCGAGGCGCTGCTCGCGGGGGATGAACTGCAGGGTGAAGTTCAGCGCTACCACCGAGGCCGGGCGGAAGTCGAGCCGGCAGATATCCGCCTCGACGACCTCCACCGGCAGCAATTCCTGGAACATCGAGTCCTGGGCGTGCAGGTATTCGCGGCAGCGCTCGACCATGGCGCTGGAGTTGTCCACCGCGATCACCCGGCAATCCTCGACCTGCACATGGCGGCGCAGCGCCTGGCTGACCGCGCCGAGCGAGCAGCCCAGATCGTAGAGGGCGCTGTGCGGCTGGGCGAACTGCCCGGCGATCACCCCGAGGTTCTCGACGATGGTCGGGTAACCGGGTACCGAGCGCTTGATCATGTCGGGGAACACCCGCACCACCGCCTCGTTGAACACGAAGTCGGCGACCTGCTCCTGGGGCGATGCATAGATGCGGTCGGGTGTCTGCTTCACGGCGCGCTTCCGCTGGGAGAAAGCCGCGCATTCTAGCGAACTGCGGCGGCGGGTAGAAAACCCGTGCAGCGGTTTTCCGGCGATCCGCGGTGAGGCCCTCGTTCCGCGCGGCGTGCGCCGCCTGAGCTGTTGCCCGGGCGGCGCCCCGCTCATTTCTTCAACTGATCGGAGAAGAATTCGCCGGCGCCCTGCAGCGGGCCGAGCGGGTTGCGCTGCACCTCGAAGCGGCGGATCTGCGGCTCGCCGTTGCTGATCTTGTGCACCAGCACGTCGTCGACCAGCACGAACACCGCGCGGAAGGTCCAGCCGTGGACCCGGCGGTTCTTGCGGAAGTTGAACACGTCGGCCCAGAAGCTGCCGACCCGCTGGCTGTCGGTCTGGTTGAACTCGAAGGCGTAGCCGCTGCAGCGCTCCTTGGCCTGCAGGCAGCTGACCAGGCTGTCGGGCAGGTAGTCGATGGGCACGTTGGGCTGGACGAACAGCATGCGCACGTCGAGGAACGACAGCATGCGCCCGTTGCCGCCGTTCAGCGGGTCGAAGCCCAGGGAGAACAGCTCGCTGCGGGTGGTCTTGCCCGGTGTGGCGCGGGCGAAGCTGGTTTCCGCATCGAGATAGTCGCGGAACGCCGAGCTGACTTCGGCGCGCTCGCTGGGCAGCAGGCTGGTGCAGCCGGAGAGCAGGAACAGGGCCAGCAGCGACAAGACGGAATAGCGCATGATGCGTTCCCCCCACCCAGCATGATCACCCATCTTGGGTATAGGCGATTTCCACCGGCCACGCCTGCGCAGCGCCGCACGACGGGCGACCGTTGGGCGCCTGCCGGGTGCGGCAGGCGCGCGCGGGTGGCGTTTCCCCAGTGCGCGGGCGCTTGGGTATACTGCGCGGCCCTGAATTTCCCTCGCCGCGGAGCTTCCTGCATGTCTGGCAACACTTACGGCAAGCTGTTCACCGTCACCACCGCCGGCGAAAGCCACGGTCCGGCCCTGGTCGCCATCGTCGACGGCTGCCCGCCGGGCGTCGCGCTGTCGGCGGCCGACCTGCAGCGCGACCTCGACCGCCGCAAGCCCGGCACCAGCCGCCACACCACCCAGCGCCAGGAAGCCGACGAGGTGGAGATCCTCTCCGGGGTGTTCGAAGGTCGCACCACCGGCTGCCCCATCGGCCTGCTGATCCGCAATACCGACCAGAAGTCCAAGGACTACTCGGCGATCAAGGACCTGTTCCGCCCGGCCCACGCCGACTACACCTACCACCACAAGTACGGCCTGCGCGACTACCGCGGCGGCGGCCGCAGCTCGGCGCGCGAGACCGCCATGCGCGTCGCCGCCGGTGCCATCGCCAAGCAGTACCTGGCGGGCCTGGGCATCACGGTGCGCGGCTACATGAGCCAGCTCGGCCCGATCGAGATCCCGTTCAAGACCTGGGACAGCGTCGAGCAGAACGCCTTCTTCAGCCCCGACCCGGACAAGGTGCCCGAGCTGGAGGCGTACATGGACCAGCTGCGCCGCGACCAGGACTCGGTCGGCGCGAAGATCACCGTGGTCGCCGAGGGCGTGCCGCCGGGTCTCGGCGAGCCGATCTTCGACCGCCTCGACGCCGAGCTGGCCCACGCGCTGATGAGCATCAACGCGGTCAAGGGCGTGGAGATCGGCGCCGGCTTCGCCTGTGTCGCCCAGCGCGGCACCGAGCACCGCGACGAGTTGGCCCCGGAGGGCTTCCTCTCCAACCACGCCGGCGGCATTCTCGGCGGCATCTCCAGTGGCCAGCCGATCATCGCCCATCTGGCGCTCAAGCCGACTTCCAGCATCACCACCCCCGGCCGCTCCATCGACGTCGACGGCAATCCGGTGGAGGTGATCACCAAAGGACGTCACGACCCCTGCGTCGGCATCCGCGCCACGCCCATCGCCGAGGCGATGATGGCCATGGTGCTGATGGACCACCTGCTGCGCCACCGCGCGCAGAATGCCGACGTGCGGGTGAACACCCCGGTGCTGCCGCAGCTGTGAGCCGGCGAGTCGCTCGGGCAGCGGCGCTGGCCGCTTCCCGGCGCGTGCGGCGCCGGAGCGCGCCGTGCGGGCGTCGCGCGGCGGGTCGCCCATGACGGCGGCACTGCCCTACTGGCGGCTGTCCGGTTTCTACTTCAACTACTTCGCCCTGCTCGGCGCGACGGCGCCGTTCCTCGCCCTGTATTTCCATCACCTGGGCTTCTCCGCGGCGCGCATCGGCGAGCTGGTGGCCATTCCCATGCTGATGCGCTGCGTGGCGCCCAACCTGTGGGGCTGGCTGGGCGACGTCAGCGGCCGACGCCTGCTGATCGTGCGCCTCGGCGCCTTCTGCACCCTGCTGAGCTTCCTCGCCATCTTCCATCGCCAGGATTACGCCTGGCTGGCCCTGGTGATGGCCCTGCACGCATTCTTCTGGCACGCGGTGCTGCCGCAGTTCGAGGTCATCACCCTGGCCCACCTGGGCGAGCAGGCGGCGCGCTACAGCCAGTTGCGCCTGTGGGGCTCGATCGGCTTCATCGCCGCGGTGGTGGGCCTCGGCGCGCTGTTCGAGCGGGTCAGCCTGGACGCCTATCCCTGGGCGGTGAGCCTGATCATGCTGGGCATCGCCCTCGGCAGCCTGTGGATTCCCAACGCCCAGCCCCACAGCCCGCCCGGCGAGGCGGCGCGCGGCGGCTTCCTGCAGCAGTTGCGCCGTCCGGGCGTGCCGGCCTTCTATGGTGCGGTGGCGCTGATGCTGTTCAGCCACGGCCCCTACTACACCTTCATCACCCTGCACCTGGAAAGCCTCGGCTACGCCCGCGGGCAGATCGGCGCGCTGTGGGCGCTCGGCGTGGTGGCCGAGATCCTCGTGTTCCTGGTCATGGCCCGCCTGCTGGCGCGCTTCTCGGTACGCCAGGTGCTGCTCGCCAGCCTGCTGCTGGCGGCGCTGCGCTGGCTGCTGCTGGGCGGCCTGGCCGGCTACTGGCCGGTGCTGCTGCTGGCGCAGGTGATGCACGCGGCGACCTTCGGCAGCTTCCATGCCGCGGCCATCCACTTCGTCCGCCACAGCTTCGCCGCCCGCCAGCAGGGCCAGGGCCAGGCGTTGTACGCCGCGCTGTCCGGCGTCGGCGGCGCGCTCGGCGCGCTGTACGCCGGCTATAGCTGGAACGGCCTCGGCCCGGCCTGGACCTTCGCCCTGGCCAGCCTGGCGGCGCTGCTCGCCGCCGTCCTGGTGACCCGGCGCCTGCGCGATCCCGCCTGCGCGCCCTGAATTTCCCCTTGCTTGGAGACCGTCAAGATGACCGATCAGCGCCAACGCCTCACCCGACAGATCATCGACGCCGGCCGCTTCCTCTACGGCCGCGGCTGGTCGCCGGCCACCAGCAGCAACTACTCGGCGCGCCTGGCCGCCGACCAGGCGCTGCTCACCGTGTCCGGCAAGCACAAGGGCCAGCTCGGCGAGGACGACGTGCTGGCCACCGACCTGGCCGGCCACAGCCTGGAGCCGGGCAAGAAGCCCTCGGCCGAAACCCTGCTGCACACCCAGCTATACGCCTGGCGCGCCGAGATCGGCGCGGTGCTGCACACCCACTCGGTGAACGCCACCGTGCTGTCGCGCCTCACCCCGGGCGACCGTCTGGAGCTGGAGGACTACGAGCTGCAGAAGGCCTTCGCCGGGGTCACCACCCACGAAGGCCGGGTGATAGTGCCGATCTTCGACAACGACCAGGACATCGCCCGTCTGGCCCTCCAGGTGCAGCAGTGGCTGGATAAGCACCCCGACTGCGTGGGCTACCTGATCCGCGGCCATGGCCTTTACACTTGGGGCGCGCAGATGAGCGACGCCCTGCGCCAGATCGAGGCCTTCGAATTCCTCTTCGAATGCGAACTGAAGACCCGCCAGGTGCTGGGTCGCTGAGCCACAAGGATTCCGTCAATGAGCAGCCTGACC
>RRZT011210413.1_pt1 | contig 10582 bp, 11 predicted proteins | sample 2165551 | NCBI WGS metagenome assembly RRZT01 (sample SAMN10456910, study PRJNA506462) | wastewater metagenome | biome: wastewater; feature: sludge; material: wastewater sludge; isolation source: wastewater sludge with Escherichia coli K12::gfp cells carrying plasmid... | place: USA: Moscow, Idaho...
CAATGGGGGGCGGTCAAAAACCGGAATCCAGAAATGCAAAAAGCCACCCGAAGAGGTGGCTTTTGCGGAAGAAACGGCAATCGGCGAGCGAAATATGGTGCGAATGTGCGCCTGGTAGTTGCCGCGAATTTATATGATATATGGATTTATCGGCGCTGTGAATCGGCAAAAAACTTTGGCGATTCTGCTGTTTTATTGAGAACTTACTGCTCCGTACCAGACTCCCTAGACGGCATCATTGCGTTATCTCACGCTAGCGATGTCGAATCGCTGCTTGCCCAATTGCCGTCTTAATATTGGCGGCATGCCAGATTTATTTGGTTTGTCGAAGGGGGCAAGTAAGTTGATGGTAGTTTGGCGCACCACGGGATACTTGTAAACGCGCATCGATGACGGTAACATGATAATAAGTGTAATTGAGACGACAAACCAAACTAGCTTTATTGAGCATGCGGGGAGTGGTAATGAAAAAGAAATCTGCTGAAAAAAATAGCGAAATCCCGCAGACATGGATATCCGTTCGGCTGTATTTCACGCTCAAAATAAGACTAGATTCCGCGACCTTTGTGGATGCAAGAGAGTGTTTGGTCGCCCCGCATATGTCTTCTCGGAAGCGGATTGAGATTTCTGAGAATTTCTTTGGGATAGTTGAATCAATGTTGGCGGAGCAGCTTGGTGCTGATTATGATTCACCAGAGTTTGTCGGCGCTGAGTTTACTGAATATGACCCGAACAGCAACCTTCTTCTAGAACTCTCGCTCTCTAAACACTATCGGTGCTATAGCCCGGACTACACGGAAGTCGGTAACGGATACCGTTTGAAGAAGCGTCCGTTCAAGGCGCAGCAGCGCTTATTTGAAGAAGATGTGCGCAACCGCATTGATGGTCCGTTTAGTATTGAAGAATTAACGTATCAACGCGTGACATCACGTCAGTTTTCTCTTCTAGCATTTTATGATGCACACTTCGAAATCGTTATCGGCTCACCTTTCAGCGCTCCCGATCTTCTTCTAAGAATTCTCCAGGTGGAACAAGAGATCATCTCTCGCTTGGGACAAGATACGAAACTGCGCTACAAGCGGCTTCCATCGATGCTAAGACAAGACTCAAGCTCTTCAATCAGAAAAAAGGAAGTTTTGTTGCGGGTCGATATAACCTGTCAGCGCACAATTCAGCTGGCAGAGTGCGAAATGTCGGGAGCGATGGCGCGCATAACTGATGATCGCGACGTTCGTATTCAGCTTCCCGTAACACAGATGCCACGACCAGCCATTACATATAACGATTACGTAAGTCCGGACGGCTATTTCGGAATGACTCTCAAGCAAGATATTCTTGATGCCATAACCGACGCAGCGGGCACGGACGCCAAGCTCGAAAAATTCAGTATTTCAGCTTGCCGAGTCCTTGACAACTATATCTTGCTCGGGTGCCGTTTCTTCCGCAAAAGCCACCTCTTCGGGTGGCTTTTTGCATTTCTGGATTCCGGTTTTTGACCGCCCCCCATTGTTCAGGAGAACAAAATGAACGACCACGAATTCCCATCGGCACTCACAACTTCCAGCCAAGAGTTCAAACCGCTGTTTTCCCTCGGTCAGATCACCGCCACACCAGCGGTGTTTGCCCACTTTAACGAGCATCACCAATCGATTTTGCCTTTGCTTCGCCGACACGTGTCGGGTGATTGGGGCGAGTTGTGCGCGGAGGACAAAGCCGAGAATGCACTGTCTGTACAGCAAGGCTTTCGGATTTTGTCGCGCTATATCGTGGCTGGCGAGATCGTATGGATCCTCACTGAGGCCGACCGGTCGGTTACGACCGCGCTCTTCCCCAGCGAATACTGAGATGAACGCGGATCGCGACTCTTCTTCTCGCCCGGTGTTCGATTTGATTAGACAATTGCCGTGCTGTGAAGTCAGTGCAACGGGCGAAATCGACTACGACGCTTCCGAACCAGCGCTAATTCAGCGAATTGGCGAGTACGCCGCTCAGGTCATGGCAACGATGCATCGTGGAACGGCTGCGATTGGTCTGCTCCTTGCCAATGCTGGCCCCGAGATCGAAACCCGGTCACTGTCTGCCGATGTCGTCGAAGCGCTGGGGCATACTCTCGCAGAGATGGGAGACCTTGCTGCCCAGTGCGATTTGATCGCGACAGGTTGTCGTCGAGCTACAGCGGACTATCTGCCGCTGGTGTTCCGAGCCAGAGTCGAACCTGACGATGGCCATTCGTCGAAACCGTAGCCCCGTTCCAGATTATCGTCGTGGCACTCGCCGCTTTTCAAAATTCGGCTAGCTAGCGAAAAGCCAACATTATCGTTAGTCAGCCAAGCCACTTTCCTCCGGATTTTTCACATGACAACTACCGATACCGACACGGTCGGACTTCGGCGATCTGACTCACCTGAAGATCGACCATCTGTACAAACCTACATTCAAGCCGCTCAAGCGGAAGCCACGCGACGGGCCTACGCCAAGGACGTTGTCCATTTCATCGCATGGGGTGGCAGTGTTACCGATGGTTCTATCGAGGCAGAGCTCTCGCTGCTTGTCTTTGTACCGGAAAGATAAATCCTCGCAGACTGACGCCATACTGAAGTACCCGCAAGGCACAACAACCGGACAGCCCATTGCCAAATTGATACTGAACATGATAATAAGTGTAATTGAGACGACAAAGGTCTTTGACTTGGCTGTAGCAATGCATGCGGCCGCCTGAGCGGCCTGTTTTTCCTTTAAGGGGTCTTTTCCTTCAGCGATCTGCTGGCGGCTTTCGGCGACTAATTCCCGAGCTTTCTTAAGCGATACATTGGGGTAAGGTCCAAGACCAAGGGCTCTAGCTTTCCCGTTGACCATATACCGGTGGAGCCAGGACGCAGTGGCATTTTTTGTAATTTGTAGGGCAAGACCGCCACCGTCGCCAAGCAGGATCATTTTGCCCTTGCCACTTTCAATACTTTTTCTCGCCTGTTTGAGGACGCTTTCTATTTTCGTATCTGTCAGTTTGTTGATTGGGCCGCGCACTTGCCGTTCCTCGTTCGAATTGATGCAGTTTATCAAGTTCTAATTCTATCCGCACCTGTTGTTAACTATCAAACAAACTATCAAACACAGCGCGGATAATGGCGGATATCCATAGTAGTCATTGGCGGACACATGATTGCCACTTCGGCTGTTCCCACCATGGTCTGGTGGCTATTAGTGGACATAAGAGGACTGACTTGTTACAGTCGCCCTCTCCGCCAGGACCATCAAAACCGCCGTTCTGGCGGTTTTTTGTTATCTGGCTTGTTTTCTGCCATGTTTTCCGCTTCGTTATCTGCCCACGATTATGCTCAGGGGCACGCACCAACCACAGACTTTGCCGAACCGGCCGCCCACCTCCCCACTCAAGAGAACCCGTTCAGGAATGCAAACAGAAGCTGACGAAAAACCGCGATACGCCGTCGTGGCAGCGGTACAACTGCCCAACGTAAGCGACGTGGAGTTCGAGGCATCGCTGGCGGAGTTGCGCGACCTGGCCAAGACGCTGGGATTCACGGTGCGCGGTACTTTCACCCAGAAGCGCGGCGGATTCGACACGACGGCCTACCTGGGGGTTGGCAAGCGCGAGGAAATCCGCCAGTTCGTCAACGGCGAAACCGAGTTCGACGCCCTGCTGGTCGACCATGAAATCTCGCCGTCGCAGGCTCGCAACCTCGAAAACGAAGTCGGCTGCGAAGTGATGGACCGCACCATGGTCATCCTCGAAATCTTTCACCGCAACGCGCGCTCCCGCGCCGCCCGTGCCCAGGTCGAAATCGCCCGCCTCGGCTACATGGCGCCGCGATTGCGCGAAGCGGCCAAGCTGGCGGGACCGCAAGGGCGCCAGCGCAGCGGCATGGGCGGGCGCGGCGCCGGCGAATCGCACACGGAACTGGACCGCCGCAAGATCCGTGACCGCATCGCCGAACTGCAACTGGAAATCGTCGCGATGGATGCCGAGCGCAAGACGCAACGGGCGCGACGCCTCGGGCGTCAACGGCTCGCCAGCGTGGCACTGGTCGGTTACACGAACGCCGGGAAATCCACCCTGATGCGTGCGCTCACCGGCAGCGAGGTGCTGGTCGCCAACAAGCTGTTCGCCACGCTGGATACCACCGTGCGCGCGCTTCATCCGGAAAGCGTGCCGCGCGTGCTGGTCAGCGACACCGTCGGTTTCATCAAGAATCTGCCGCACGGTCTGGTGGCCTCGTTCAAATCGACACTCGAGGAAGCGCTCGACGCCTCGCTGCTGCTGCATGTCATCGACGCCGGCGACCCCGGTTTCGAACGCCAGCTTGAGGTGACCGAGCACGTGCTCAAGGAAATCGGCGCCGAGGACGTTCCCCGCCTGATCGTCTTCAACAAGATCGACCGCGTGGGCGACGCCGAAGAGCAAGCCGAACGCGAAGCCGCGCTGCGGGCGGCGTACCCGGATTGCGAGGTGATGAGCGCCCGTCGGCCGGATGACGTCGCCAAGCTGCGCGGCAAGATCGTGGCGTATTTCCAGAAAGATCTCATCGAAGCCGAGCTTTTTCTGCCCTGGTCCGCACAACAGCTGCGCGGCGACATTTACGCTCACTGCGAGGTGCTGGAAGAACGCGCGGATGGCGACGGCGCCTTCTTCCGCGTCCGCGGCGAACCGGACATGATCGAGAACCTGCGCGCGAAGTTCTCGCAGGAGCGGTGAACCCCGCCGGGGATGACGGCTGAGAACCATCCCCCCAACAGCGCGGCAGCCCGCTTCAAAAGAAGCAGAAAAGAATCCGGAAAGCGTTACGCGGGCGGCGCGCGACCGCTACGCAATCTGACGTATTTCTGCATTGCCGCGCCTTCCTTAATCTGGCACTGCGCTAGGGCACACGCCACAGCCAACGACCATGCCACGTTTAAGGAGTCTCCCCATGAAATCCCGACGCACCTTCATCAAGGCGACCGTGTTGTCAACGGCGCTCGCTTCCATCGGCCTCACCTCCTTCGGCGCCCTTGCCGCCGACACCATCAAGGTCGGCGTGCTGCACTCGCTCTCCGGCACCATGGCCATTTCCGAGACCGCGCTCAAGGAAACCGTGCTGATGACCATCGAGGAAATCAACAAGGCCGGCGGCGTAATGGGCAAGAAACTCGAGCCGGTGGTCGTCGACCCGGCATCCAACTGGCCGTTGTTCGCCGAAAAGGCCCGCCAGTTGCTGACCAAGGACAAGGTCGCCGTGACCTTCGGTTGCTGGACCTCCGTGTCGCGCAAATCGGTTCTGCCGGTCTATAAGGAACTCAACGGCCTGCTCTTCTACCCGGTGCAGTACGAGGGCGAAGAGCTTGAGAAGAACGTCTTCTACACCGGCGCCGCGCCCAACCAGCAGGCGATCCCGGCCGTCGAATACCTGATGAGCGCGGACGGCGGCGAAGCCAAGCGCTTCGTGCTGCTCGGCACCGACTACGTCTATCCGCGCACGACCAACAAGATCCTCCGCGCCTTCCTGAAGTCCAAGGGCGTCGCCGATTCGGACATCATGGAGGAATACACGCCGTTCGGTCATAGCGACTACCAGACGATCATCGCCAAGATCAAGAAGTTCGCTTCCGAAGGCAAGAAGACGGCGGTCGTCTCGACCATCAACGGCGACTCCAACGTCCCGTTCTACAAGGAACTTGGTAACGCCGGCCTGAAGGCGACCGATGTGCCGGTCGTCGCCTTCTCGGTCGGCGAAGAGGAACTACGCGGCGTCGATACCAAACCGCTCGTCGGCCACCTCGCCTCGTGGAACTACTTCATGTCGCTCAAGAATCCGGAGAACGACAAGTTCGTGAAGATGTACCAGGACTGGGCGAAGAAGGCCAAGCTGCCGAACGCCGACAAGGTCGTGACGAACGATCCGATGGAAGCGACCTACATCGGCATCCACATGTGGAAGCAGGCGGTCGAAAAGGCGAAGAGCACCGATACGGACAAGGTCATCGCCGCCATGGCCGGCCAGACCTTCAAGGCGCCGAGCGGCATCATGTCGAAGATGGACGAGAAGAACCACCACCTGCACAAGTCGGTGTTCATCGGCGAAGTGAAGGCCGACGGCCAGTTCAACGTCGTCTGGAAGACGCCCGGCCCGGTGCGCGCACAACCGTGGAGCCCGTTCATCGCCGGCAACGACACCAAGAAGGACGAGCCGGAAGGGATGTGATTCCTGCTGGATGCGTGATCAAGACGACGGGGGCTGCGGCCCCCGTTTTCTACATTGCGTCTCTACTTGCTCTCACCGGCATCGGCAACGGTCCGGCTTCGCCCGGCCGCTTTTGCCTTGTGGACGCGGTATCCGAGGCTGCCAGCGCTTCCGACAGGTTCGACTGGTTCGCCGAGCGCTCGGCGACGCCGATGCTCACCGAAACCCCGAGCAGACCACGTGGCGACGCAATCGTCGTGTTTGCCACCGCGAGACGCAGCCGTTCGGCGATCGCCATCGCCTGATCCAACGTGGTGTTGGGTAGCAGGGCAACGAACTCCTCACCGCCGTAGCGACACCAGATGTCATCCGAGCGCAAGGCTGCGTGGGCCGCTTTCGAAACCTGTACCAAGGCAAGGTCGCCGGTCTGATGGCCGTACTGATCGTTAAAGTTCTTGAAGTGGTCGATATCGACCGAAAGAACCGACAGCGGGTAGTCGTGGCGTACGCTGCGCGACCATTCCATGTCGCCGAACTCGGTAAAGGCGCGGCGATTGTAGGCATCGGTCAGCGCGTCGCGCCGGGCTTGCGCCTCGATTTCATCTTGCAAACGCTGCGACGTATGCAAGGTCAGACACGCCACTCTGCCGGGAGAGTTCGCCGATCGAGATGAAGTTGCTGGTCATGGCAATCATGCTAGTAGTTAGAGTCGACTCGAAGTCAAGCGCCATGATGCCGGCGGCAGGCGTTTCACTTCAAGGCGCCTTGCTCAGCGCCCCAGCACCACGAGGATGAGCGGCATGACGACGATGCCGATGACGATCGAGAGCGAGGTGATGAAAGTCGACAGTTCGACGTCGTTCTTCGCCTCGGCTGTAAAGCCCGCAGTCATCGACGGCAACGGCGCAAAGAGCAGCATGCACAACACGACGCGCACGAAGTGGTCAAGCGGCATCCACCAGACGACGACAGCAAAAACCGTCGCCAGCGCATAGCGCAGGCCGAGGTGGCGTGCCGCCGCGAGGTACTTGTGGCTGGGCAAGACGATCTCGAGGCCGATGCCGATCATCAGCATGGCGAGGAAGGTATTGGCGCCGCCGACGATGCCGGCGAACGAGATCACGGCGCGCGGCAGGTGCAGATGAAATGCCCCGAGGACGAGCAGGAAGAGGTAGGTGACGAACACCGGCGAGCGCAGGATCTGGCGTAGAAAGCTCAACGGCGACATGTGGCGATCCGGCTGACTGAGCGACAGCCCCCACGCGTAGCCGACGCCGGCCGCTGCCAGCGTGTTGCCGACGTCGAAGATGATCGCGTAGGCCATCGCCTGCGGCCCGAGCATACCGGCGAGGTACGGCATGGCGAACAAGCCGATGTTGTGCCCGCCGATGTTGAGCACGCCGAAGGCTTGCGCGGCCCGCCCGTGTCGCCGGCCAAGCAGAAAACCCGCGACTTCCTGGACCAGATTGACGACGAAAGCGCCGACAGCGATGAAAAGCAGCGCCGGCGTCAGCTCAAAGGTGTCGAAACTCACCGCCAGCGCGCACGGCAGGGTAATGCGTAGCACGATGTTGGAGAAGATCGGAAAATCGCTGGCTGAGACCCAGCCCCGGCGTTTGATTCCGTAGCCGATGGCGATGATGAGCATCAGGCTGCCCGCCTTCAGCAGAATGGCGTCCATGTCTATTTGTTCCAGATTCGGCCGCAACGAATGCCGCGTTGGCGAGAAGATCGACATTGTCCGCTCAAAGCGGGCGCTTGGCCTACACCATTGTGCCAATATCCGATGATCTTTTCGCCAACCGCGCTCGTTTAGGGTGCCGGAACTTCCAAGCGCGTTCCGGCTCTACAAGAGTCATTCAACTATTGGCGAGGCCCGAAGATGTATGAACTCGTCCCCCCGGCGAAAGCGACCAAAGGAAGTGCAGCGCCCGGGGTCCAGTCGGCGGTTGCTCTCCGATACTGGATACCGGCTTCCGCCGGTATGACGACAACTTTCTACTTCATTGGGCCGGAGCAATAACAAAACAACCGCCTGGGAGCATGCTGTGCAAAAAGTCATTGAAGGTTTCCTGAAATTTCAGAAGGACGTTTTCCCGGAGAGAACGCAGCTGTTCAAGGAGCTCGCGCAGACACAGAACCCCAAGGTCCTCTTCGTGACCTGCTCGGACAGCCGCGTCGTGCCGGAACTCGTAACCCAACAGGACCCGGGCGACCTGTTCGTCATTCGCAACGCCGGCAATATCGTGCCCTCCTACGGCCCCGAGCCGGGTGGCGTTTCGGCCACCGTCGAATACGCGGTGGCGGTCCTCAAGGTGAGCGACATCGTGATCTGCGGCCATTCGAACTGCGGCGCGATATCGGCCATCTCCAGTTGCCAGAACCTCGATCACTTGCCCGCCGTCGCGCACTGGCTGCGTCACGCCGACTGCGCCAAGGCCATCGTCGACGCCCAGACTCACGCAACCCAGCACGAACGGACCGACGCGCTGGTTCGCCAGAACGTGATCGCCCAGCTCGCCAACATCCGCACGCATCCATCAGTCGCCGTCGCCCTCGCGCAGCACCACCTCAACCTGCACGGCTGGATTTACGACATCGAAAACGGTGTCATCGACGCGCTCGATGGCACCAGCGGGGAGTTTGTACCGCTGGCGGACAATCCGCGGGTGGTTGCGACGTAGAGAATGGAAGAATGTGGCCTAACAAATTGGCTCAGTGAGCGGCCGATTCACCTGTTGAAGCGACGGGTTGAGCATCACGGCGAGGAGCTTCGCAACGCCGAACAACAAGTCCATCAGAAAAACTACCTACCCAACTTGATTTGAACGCTCATATCGCGGGCGAGACGCTCGACAGTATCGAAGCTAATGTCGGCATCAGACAAGAATCCGGGCGAGAATTGCTCAGGGCTTGCCCAGTACCGTGACTTCAGATCACATTTCTTCGCGAGGGCATCTAACTTGAGCTGCGTCAGCTCGAACGCCAACTCAGACCACTGTCCTGCGAGAATGGCTTCAGTATTAAAGTCCTGCTTGCCAGCTTTGAGCCCGCGAGAATAGGCCGCAGTCATTCTTACCAACGAGACGACTTTGTTGACCGCGCGAAGACTTTGCAATTTCCGTTCGTCGCTGGCCCGCCTAAGATTCACTAGCCATCTGCCCACATGGCTTGCGATCTCTTTCGCGGTCGCGGGTGTCGTTAGTGTTTCGAGAACCACCAGTCTTCCCTAGGGTAGGCCAAAAACAGCATCGTAACCGGAAAGAGTTGGCAACAGACCATTCATCCCCCGATGTAGCAGACAACCGCTGCAAATCCATCAAACCCGCTTCAAACAGGACCGACGACCCTCCCGCCTTCTCTACGCAATTTAGCGTATTTCGCACCTCAACCACGCTCCGTAAGCTTCGGTCACGTAACTCGATTCGTGACGGAAGCCTCATGTTCAGACCATTACTCGCCTTGCTGCTCCTTGTCGGCTCGCTGGCCGCGCAGGCCGCGCCGGACCCGGCGCTGGTGCGCCAATTGGCCAATGCGAGTTCGAGCGTGAAGGTTGCGGCGATTCAGAAGCTGGCGCAGACGGCCGATCGGGCGGTGCCGGCGATTATGAAGGCGATGGCCGAGGATGCGCTCTTTCTGGCCGACGATCGCTTGGTCATCGTCACCGACGGCAAGGCGCTGGACGCCGCGACCGGCGCCGCCATTCCGATGCCCGAGAGTCCCGAGTCGATCACCGTCAACAACCGCATTCGCGGCGAGCTGGCGAATGCGCTGGCGGCGCTCAGTCTGTTCGACCCCGACAGCAGCGTCCGTCTTGCGTCCGCGCAGAAATTGCAGAACAACGTGAGCGCATCGATGGCGCCGTTGCTGGCACGCGCGCTGGAGAAGGAAAGCGACGCCAGGATCAAGGAGTTGCTCAAGCAGGCGCATGCCCAGGCCAGCCTGCGCAACGCCGACCCGGCGGTTCGCCTCGCCGCGGTGCGCGCGCTGGCGCACAGCTCGTCGCCGGCGATCAGGAGCCTGCTGCAGCCGCTCACCGAGCCGGCCAACGAGAAGGACAACCGGGTGCGTTTCGCCGCGATCTCGGCGGTAAAGTCGATCGACGCGCGGCTCGCGCGGACGGATAACCTCGGCGCCGTCTTCTCCGGCCTCTCGCTCGGCAGCATCCTGCTGCTCGGTGCGCTCGGGCTGGCCATCACCTACGGCGTGATGGGCATCATCAACATGGCACACGGCGAGCTGCTGATGGTCGGCGCCTACTCGGCCTACGCCATGCAGAGTTTCTTCCGCGCCTGGTTCCCCAACGCGATTGACTGGTATCTGCCGGCGGCGATTCCGCTCGCCTTCTTCGGCGCCGCGCTGGTCGGCGTGGTCATGGAGCGCACGGTCATCCGCTGGCTCTACGG
>RRZT012004995.1_pt1 | contig 10580 bp, 13 predicted proteins | sample 2165551 | NCBI WGS metagenome assembly RRZT01 (sample SAMN10456910, study PRJNA506462) | wastewater metagenome | biome: wastewater; feature: sludge; material: wastewater sludge; isolation source: wastewater sludge with Escherichia coli K12::gfp cells carrying plasmid... | place: USA: Moscow, Idaho...
CGTGTTCCGGCGTAGCTCAGCGGTAGAGCAGTTGACTGTTAATCAATTGGTCGTAGGTTCGATCCCTACCGCCGGAGCCAAACTCAGCTAACTCTTTGGTTTTGTTTGGATAAGCACCTCTCATAGGCTGCGGTGCATGTGTGTGTCATACATCTGACACCAGTTCGCGCCTTAGCACGCCCGTGAAATCGGCTCCTCAACGCAGGAGTTCGACATGGGCATCCAGATGCATACCTTTCGGCGCGGCGCCACCTACACGTGGCGCAAGCGTCTGCCTGCCAGCCTGGGCGGCGGGGTCTTTCAGATCAGCCTGCGCACCACCAACCCCTTGATTGGTCGGCGACTTGCCACAATCTTATGTGCTGAAAGCTGCGCGGTGGTCGATGCGATGATCCATGATGGCCTGAACAAGGACGAGGCACGCAAGCTGCTTGTGGCCGTCATCGCGCGTGAACATCACAAGATCGCGGCGCTGCGCTTGGCAGAAGCGGAAAACCCCGCCGCCGGTGCATGGGAACGGGCCAAATCCGCTGATTGGGCCATGGGCAAGGCATTGAGCTTGCTTGCGGAACGCGGCGCTTCTGGTTGCCATCTGACCGATGCGGATCGGGTTGCGATGCAGACCGAGGGGCGCAGCGATTCGGACATCAAGATGCTGGAACGCGTTCTGGATCAGGAAGCCCGGAACTATGCCGAGGATCCTCGGCAGGGTCTGAACAACCGGTCGTTCAGCATGATGCGGCATATTCTTGGCCGCGAACAGTTTTCCGCTCTGGAGCTTATCCACGGGCGGCAGATCTATTATCGCGGCCGCGGCGCGGTGCTGCTGAGTGGTTCAGAACAATCCATTTCCGAGCAGGAAACCCGCGAGGCGGCAGAGCTGGCACGATGCGATTTCGGTTCGGATCAGGACCAGCCCCCAGCTTCTCGGCAAGGCAGGGAAAACCCTACGGCTGATGACGGGGGCGCATCGCATTCAAGCTGGCCCGCACCATCGGCTGATCCATCACCGGCTGCAATTGCGACTCAGGCTGGGACTGACCCGCCCGCCTATGACCCGGCGCTCATGGCTCTGGTCGGACGGCTCATGGATGACAAGCGTCGCCAGAAAATGTCGGAGCCGATGATCACGCAGATGACGCAAAGCTTCAGGATTTTCGCCGAAGCCACCCATGTCAGCGACATCCGCTTTCTGCGTCAGGAGCATATCGCCAGATTTGTCGAGGTGATGCACAAGATGCCGGTGCATCATGGGAAATCTCCCAAGCAGCGCGACAAGCCGCTGTCCGAAATCCTGAAAAACCCGCTGAATCAGCCCGTCGGTTTGTCAGCAACGACGATCAATCGCAATCTGGGCTATCTTGGACAGCTTTTGATCAAAGGCCGCAGCGAGGGTTTCCGTAATCTGGGCGATCTTGATCCGGGCAGCCTGCGCCAACGCAAGACGAGGCGAGAACGCGACGAGCGTCCACCATTCAGCGCCGAAGACGTTCAGGCAATCTTTCGCCACCCAATCTGGCATGGTTATCGCAGCAAGGGCAAATGGCACGAGCCCGGCAATGTCGTCCTGCGTGACGGGCTTTACTGGCTGCCGATGATTGCCGCGCTCAGCGGTGCGCGACGCGGCGAGATTGCGGGGCTGAAGGCTGCGGAAATCCTGACCGTTGACGATATTCCCTGCATGATGCTTCAGATCAACGCGAACCGGGGCCTCAAGAACCTGACCTCGGCGCGCCTGGTGCCTCTGCATCCTCAGCTGCTGGAGATGGGTCTTGTGGCATGGGCGCAAGATCGAATGCTGCGCGATGGTCCGCGCGCCGATCTGTTTCCCGACATGCGCCCCCAAAAGCTGCCGCCCATCGAACAAGCGACCGGCGATGAAGAGGGCGGGAAGTTCGGCGATCAGATCAACTACCGCTTTAATAAACTGGTGGATCGCCAGATCACCACTCAGCGTGCCGAAAAGACCTTTCATTCGTTTCGCCATTACGTCGCCACCCAGCTGGGGCGAATGGCGGATGTTCGCGAACAGGTCCGCAAGGATATTCTGGGCCATGCCGGAGGCTCGATGACCGAAGAGCGCTACACCGAAACCAGCCCGCCTGACCTCATGCTTGCGGCAATCTCCCGACTGCCGTGGCTGCCGTTGTGACAGAGGCTGAATTGATCGAAATCGGGGATTGCGATGAGATGGCCGACCGTATTGGTGGCGGTGTCCTGCGGCCCGGCGATTATGTGCTGATGATCAGCGATGGTCAGATTATCGGTGGGGAGCGGGTGACCGACAACACCCCGCCGGAAATGCTGCTGCCCGCGATGCAGGACTCGTATCCAGGCCACGATGCTGTTCTGGCAGAGTTCACCGCAGAGGGATTTGCGATAAGGATGCGATATCGCCGCGCCTGATGGAAATCGCGGCCAAGGGGCGGGGCTCGGCCTGCTCGCGGGATAACGGGCTGTCGTGCTAGGGGACGGGCTTGGGACACTGTCGGTATCCCGCGCAGTCGTAGCATCGCAATGGCACGCGCTCGGTTCCCACACCCTGCATCACGGGTCGCAAAAAGATCTGTTCCGATTTTCGCGGTTTTCGGTGATTCTCGCGCCGAGCGAAAGAACGTGGAAACAGAGGCTGCAACAAGAGTCCCCAAGAGCCGGGGGTAAAACAAAATCCATGATGACAGAACAATAGGATCAGACATGCCCCGCCCTAAGAAGCCCTCCGCCGATCTGGCCAAGCGCAGGGAAATATATGCCCCTCAGGCGGTCTGGGAAAAGGCCGGGACGCTTGCAAAGGCAGCGGGCATGTCCATCTCCGCATATCTGTTGCGGGACGTGATGGAGGCCCAGCAGTCCTCAGCAGTGGTTGATCTGTTGGAAGAACTTCAGGCAATGCGACGCGAACTGGCGCATGTCTCGCAGGCTCTTCAGACAGAGGGCAATCCTACCGTCATCAAGGTGCATATGGATCTGGTGACGATAGATCGCAGGCTGGTGCGTCTGGCAGAAAGTCTAGCGCTATGATGCTGACCTGGTCGCCACATTCCGGAGACAGGCCGGATACCAGTCCGAAAATCGCAGTGGATTACATGCTGAATTCGGCGGTGCGAAAGACAATCGCAGAGCAGCCCCTAAGTTTGCAGCGCGATCCGCAGCCAGAGCTTTTGCTGGGCGACAAGGATATTTTTCCGCTAGGTCTGAATGCCTTGCCATTCAAGCATCGCTACAACTTTGCCACGCTGTCTTTCCATGAGCAGGATATTTCAGTCTCCGCCTTCAATGCTGGCGACCCAGATTCACGGCAAAAAATTGCTCAGACCCTGAAGCTGTTTTTCGAAATCGCATGGGCCGGGGTTCCGGTTTCTGCCCGGATGCAGCCCCTGGTCGGCACCCACACCCATACCGGCAGGCTTGAAGTGAATATCATGATGGCGCGCGGCATTCGGAATGAAAATGGGCACTGGCGATCCTATAATGCACATTTCCCGAGAATGGGCAGTTCGGAAATCTGGGATTTCTTTACGGACTATGTGAACCTGAGGTTTCGATGGGCTGATCCGCGCGCACCTGAACGGCGAAAGCTGGTCAGACTGTCCAATAAAATCCTCAAGCAGAAGGCCGAAGCCGAAAGACTTGGAAAGCCATTTGACATCTCCGTGCTTGAGCAGACGGTGGCGTTGGCAGAGGATCTGATCAAACAAGGAGGCATCAAAGACCGCAAATATCTGATTGCCTCCATGAAGCCGGGGTTGGATACCATGGGTATCAACGTTGTGCAGTCAAGAAAGAACGACGTCGTTTTCCTTGAGAGAAGCACCCACCGAAAGTGGGCGCTCTCCGGGCTGTGTTTCAGTCAGGAATTTTCGCCGGGCGCCCAGTTCATGCGGGTTTATCTACAGGAGCCGGGGGTCGATCCCGACTGGCCTGCCGCAATAAGGCGCTGCCGCCGCCAGAGGATTACCTCCTTGCGAGAACTGATTCATTCCTATGAAGAACGTGCAACGTATAATTCGCGACGTTACGGCTTTTCAAAAAGACCCGACCCAGACTTCTGGCAGATCCTGCGTCAACAACCCGGTATTGATCTGCCAATCTCCCATCCCAGAATCACAGGAGGCTATCTTGACGGATATGCTCAGCCCGCTGGAATTGAAGCTCACACAGCAGATCGAGCAGTTTCTTCATCAGCAAAACAACCGGATTCAGCATCTCGAGGATCGCGTGGCACAACTCGAGGAAGAGCGCGCCGCGCTGACGACCATGCTGAATTTATTCGACGCGCTGAAAACCCCTTTGAGCTCTTCGTAAACCTAGGGCGCCGCCTGGCGCGGATCATGTCTAACCTGCGGCGCAGGCAGGCCGGGCGAATTCTGGCAAAAGCAATGCGCGAGCATTTCTTGCAAAGATGGCAAAACATTGGCAACAGGTTGGAGACTTTGAATGACGGCACCCTCACCCCCAACAGAATGGCCAGCGCTTTTGGCCGAACTGCGCAAGCTGACGGCATTGATCGGGCCGCTACAGGCATTGCTGGCGCAGGAAGAGGCGCCGGGCCTTTCGGACCGGATCGACCTCTTTCTGGCCGAGATCACCCGGGTGGGCGATCAGGTGGAACGGGCGGCAACAGCAATGGAGGCCGAGGGCCAGAGCCGCGATCTGATGCAACAAATCACAAAGAATCTCGCCGTGCAGAAACACCAGATCGACAAGTTGCAGGGCAGGATGGCACAGATTCTGGGCGTGTTGGGCGCACCACTGGACGGCAGCGACTGACGCGCGCCGAGCTGATCTGCCGTGCCCGGCAGATCGCGCAGGACGAGGGGATCGAGGCGCCGCGCCTGTCCTTCGTGCGGGACGAAGATCAGGAGCGGCTTCGGATGGCGTTCGGCACCACGGTGATCATGGTCAACGGCGACGGCAATCTTGTGCAAGATGTCGGCGTGTCGGAGCCGGATCTGCCCTGACCACCCTCACTGCCCGATAACATAGACTACCGGCGTCCTGCCCTCTGCGCCTTCGATGGCATAGATCGCGATTTCTCTTTGGATGGCCTCGATGCCGGTGGTGTTTTTCAGCGGATCATAGGGCAAGTTGGCGGTCAGGGGCTGGCCTGCGCCTGCGGCGAAAGTCGGGACGCCGCGGCCGCCGGTGATCGGGGCTTTGCGGGCCTGGCGGATGTCTTCGCGGTCGTAGTCAGCGATGGTGGTGAGGCCGTCGAAGGCACCTGCGGCATCGCCGAGGAATGTGGTGAACGCCGCTTCCGCGCTGGTGGCGGCGGGCTGTTCGATGACGCCGTAAGCGCCGGTCAGGACATGGCTGCCGTCCTTGGGTTCAAAGATCAGCACGGCGCAGCGGTCGAACACCTCGGGGGTGTAGCAGGCGAGGCCCGGGCCAAGGCCCCTTGTGTCGACCGCGCTCGCCCCGCTTCCGTAAAGCAGGTCGGTCACGCTGATATGCTCGCCGTCCTGCGGCATCCAGCCGGCCTCGCGTTGCTGCAGATACAGCCGGAAGCCCTTGGCCGGATCATGCGCCTCGTCCTGTTGCACCGCGCCGTCCTTCCAGAAATAGGCCACGCGCTTGGCGGTGCCCCAGTTTACAAAATCGCTGCTGGCCATCACCGGCCAGAGCGGCTGCAGATGCTGTTTCGCGTCGTCCCAGCGCGTGCCAAGCGGCGGGATCCCGGCGGCGGTCAGGATGGTTTGCCGCGCGGCCTCGGTCTGTGCGACCACAGCATCAGGATCCGCGGCGATGGCGTCAGGCGGAGTGATCTGGCCGATCTCGCTGCCCCTGGTGGTGGAAAAGATGACGCTGGCGACATGGCCCTCATAGCCGCCGCTGCGGGTTTGGGATTTGCGAATGTCGCGCACCGTCACCAGCGCCAGCAGACTGTCCTGGCCGATCTTCTGGCGCAGGGCGCGGCCTTCGTCGCGCGTCGCCGGGAACAGCGCGACGTCCTGCCAGTTGCGGAAGAACAGGCTGCGACCCATGGACAACGGCAGGCGCGAGGTCGGGGTAAAGATGCTGACCGGAAAGCCGCCGCGCGCGCTGTCGTAATCGCCAAATTCGGCGCGAATCGACAGCACCACCTCGGCCGTGGCGGGGTCGATATTGGCGCGGTCGGCCGCAAGGCGGGCCATGACCTTGGTCCGTGCCTCGTCGCGGCTGAATTCGTCGGCGGCGAGATATTCTGGGTCTTGCAGCGCCAGCGCCTCAAGGTCGGGCGCGGTGCCGTCGAGGGTTTCCAGGAAGGCGCCCCACCAGGCGGAATCGGGATCGGTATAGGTTTCGGCCAGCGACGGGGTGGCCAGCGGCGCGGCCAGGATCAGGCCGAGGCAGGTGGTCAGAGCGAGGGTCTTGAGCATGGGGGCGTCCTCCGGAAACGGGCATATAAGCGGGATGGCCGCCGCGCGGCGGCGCGGCGGGGGCTGGGGCATGGGATTGTCGGGCGGCGTGTCGTGCGCTGCGCAAGGATTGCGTTCGTCAGATGCGCGCATTGCGCATCGCGGCCCGGACGTGCCGATCCTAGCGGATCAGCGCCTCGAAGCTGGCAAAGATGCCGTTGGGCGTCGGACGATAGCCGAGGCCTCGCAGCGTCGCCTCGATGTTCCGGCCGGGATCCACGCCCGGATGGCAGGCGCGCAGATACATGTTCGCGACCAGTTCCGTCGCGCCAGAGATCTGGCCCAGGTTCAGGCCCTGATAGCCGCCGCCCTTCAGCCCAAAGGCCGGGCGGGCGGTGCTGCAAAAGAACCGCACCTCGGAGGGCGCCTCGAACTTCAGGCGCCTTTTCGGCGTATCGGGCCGGTCCGAGACCGCCTCGCGCAGCGTCACCCGGACCAGCTGGCCCGGCACCCGTGCCGAGCCCTGCCCTTCGACGCGGCGCCCGCTCTGGTCGTAATGCAGGCATTCGCCCATCTTGCAGCGGCCAAGATAGGTCTCGGCGGCGACCGGGCTGGCCAGCGCTGCCAGCGCCAGGGCAAGGAAAAAGGATTTGGGATTCATGCAAAACTCCTGCGAAAGATGTGCGAGATCAAAGGGAATTGCGGGCCGAGATCCCTACCGGAACCAGTATTCCTGGCCGCGGCTGAAGATCACGCTGCCAGACTGAAGAACCAGCCCCAGCGCGACGACGCCACAGACCACGGCGCCTTCCCAGACGCCGGTCGCCCAGAACACCACCAGGCCCGCCAGAAACAAGGCCAGTTGGCGCCGCAGCTTCGGAATCTTTTCCGGGCCGACGACGCGACCGCTGGCGATGCGGCCGACGCCGCGCTGCGCATGGCAGGCGGGGCAAGTCCGGACGCTGCGTTTGACCGGCGTGCCGCAGTGGCCACAGTCGATTGTCGGTGAGGGTTCAGGCATCGCGGGCCTCCGTCAGATCACGATTTGAATTCATAGCATTTGCGGTGTAGCATCCTTCCCGAACCATCCGGAGCACAGCCCTTGTCGATCAAACCCGCGCCCCGCACCGTCGAGCCCCTCGCCCTGGCCTTCGCCACCGTCCTGCGCCGCCGCCGTCTGGCGCAGGACCTGTCGCAAGAGGCGCTGGCGCGGCGCGCCGATGTCTCGATGCGCTTCGTCTCCCTGCTGGAGCTTGGCCGCCACATGCCGACGATCAACACCATGCAAAAGCTGGCCCGGGGGCTGGGCATGCCGCTGTCGGATCTGGTCCGCGAGGCCGAGGACGAGCCGCCGCAGGAATAGCTGGGCCGCCAGAACACCCGTGATCGTTGGCCTGCAAAGGGCAATCCTGACGCGAGGGATTGACCGCAAGTGCGGTTTCCGAGTCGGGTCGCGCTGCGCGCATTGTCCTGGCCGCGTCTCCATTAGCCCTTCTCCCGCGCCGCCAGCAGCCGCATCGCATCCGCCAACACGCCCGCCTCGAACTCGGGGCGCAGCTGCCCATCGAGTGAAAGCAGCGCGATCTTGAGGCGCAATTCCGCCAGATTGCCGGCGGGCCGCGCCGCAAGCCCGGTCTCGAGATCGCGGATGCGGTGCTGGATCCGGTCCATCCCGGCCATCGCCGCACGGCCTGCGTCAGTCGTTGCAAAGCCCGCTTCGGCGGCACGATGATCGCAGGCGGCATAATCGACCCAAGCCTTTTCCAGCGCGGCCCGGGTCGTCAGGAACGCAGGATCAATCTGGTGGTCAGCACCTTCCCCGGCGACGCCAGCCTGCATCAGATCCGATAGATCCGGCAGCGACAGGCCGTCCGGTCCCTCTGCCAAAACACCATCCGGCCGGCCGTTGTCGATTTCCGGTTCCTGCATCGGCCACCCCTGAACACTGGTTGAAACTCACCGCACTATGTGAGCAATATACAGTGATATTTGCAAGAGGGGCAGCGACAATTATTTCCGGCATCAAAACACGACCCACAGATCCGCTCATTCCCTCCTTCGCCACGGTGCTACGAAGGCGGCGCGAGGCGCTGGATCTGTCGCAAGAGGCACTGGCCCGGCGCGCCGGCATCTCGACGGTCTTCGTCGGCAGGGTCGAAAGCACCCGTAATCAGCCGACGATCAACTCCATGCAGAAGCTGGCGACGGGACTGGACGCGCGGCTCTCGGACCTGATCCGCGAGGCCGAGGCGCTGGCGAAGCGGTGAAGGGTTAGACGCGGCGCAGAGCCGCAGCAGGTGCATACTGGATCATCCGGCGTCCGCGCGCGCATTCCTTCGCGGTCCCGATCGCGCAGCAAAGGTCGCCACAGGCTTGCCCGGACAATGCCGCGGCAGGCCCCCTGGATCAGCGACAGCCGCTGCGCATGGACTGCATGGCGATCCGCGTTCAGCATGATCAAAGGGTGACAAGCCTCAATTGATCAAATGAAGCTTTGATGATGAAACCTGCGGATCCGTAAAGTCGGACGCGGCCAATATGTTCATTTGATCATTGGGTGATCTGCTTCATTGCCTCATTGGGTGGAAAGCCTCATATGATCATGGTGCCAGCGACTAAGACGTTACCCCAGACTTCTATCCAGCGTGAGCAAGACGCCGGATTTGAGCTTCAGCTGTTTGGACGGGATAGGTAACCGGGTCTGGCGCGACGGGGCTATCCCGGTTCTCTCAGCATAGGCATTCACGCAACTGGTCACGACCTTGATGGCACCGCCGGGGCCGCCACAGGTTTGCCCGGCCAATGGCGCGGCAGGCTCCCTTTATCAGCGACCACTGCTGCGCAGGGACTGCGCTGCAACGCGCGTTCAGCATGATCAAATGGTGACAATCTTCATCTGATCATCTGGGGATTTGAATGCGCAACCTGCGGATCTGCTGTGATGGACACGAGCCAGAATGTTCATTTGATCATTTGGTGATCTGCCTCATAGGCTCATTTGGTGATTGTCTTCATTTGATCATGGCTCATGTGACGGCGCGGTATGGGTGACGGCCGCTCCTCTACACCAAACACCATCCGCTAAAATTCTTAATAAACAGTTCCCTCTCTGGACCTGTTGGTGCTTTGCCCGGCCCTGCCCAACGGATAGGCAGGGGTGAGCCATCCGAAACGTCTGGTGAATCCCGCCCTTGCTGCCATTACCCTTGTTCTCGCCGGTGCTTTGCCCGCCTGTTCCGGCGAAACGGTCGACCCCGATCTGCAGGGCGTGGCCTCGGTCATTGACGGCGACACCATCGAGATTCACGGCACGCGGATCCGGCTGAACGGCATCGACGCGCCGGAAAGCGGCCAGCGTTGCCAGAACGCGCGCGGCACGGCATGGCGTTGTGGCCAGCAGGCGGCGTTGGCGCTGTCAGATCGGATCGGACGACGGCAGGTCAACTGTCAGCAGACCGACACCGATCGCTATGGCCGGGTGGTGGCGGATTGCTTTGCGGGCGGCGAGAACCTGAACCGCTGGATGGTGCGCGAGGGTTGGGCGGTGGCCTACCGCCAGTATTCGACCGCCTATATCGCCGCCGAGGACGACGCCCGGACCGGCCAGCGCGGGATCTGGCAGGGCCGTTTCGACATGCCCTGGGATTGGCGTGCGGAACGTCGTAGCGGTCAGAATGTGGCACCGACAATGCAGAGGCTTTACGAATTCGCAGGACAAAACTGGTCCTGCGGCCCGCGCCGGACCTGCTCGCAGATCGGCAGCTGCGACGAGGCGCGCTGGTATCTGCAGAACTGCCCTTGGGGCGGCAAGCTTGACCGCGACAATGACGGCATCCCCTGCGAGAGTATCTGCTGAGAGATTCAGGCGGTCCGGCATCTCGGCGCGGGGTCGTTTCGCCTGCGATGGCAGCCGGATCGTCAGTTCACTGCGGCTAATCCGCCAGTCGCCTCACCGACCAGCCGCCGCTGTGCCCTTTGTGCAACCAGGCCGCGACCAGCTGAAACCCGCTTTGCGGCCAGTCCTTCGGCGTGTCGATCAGCACCAGCTCTGCAATGCCGAACCCGGCCTCATCCAGATCGCGCAGCCGCGCCCTGGTCGTCAGATTGGTCAGCGGCGCCAGCCAGACGATACTCGGCGCGATCCGCATGGCATGGCGGCTGAAATCGCGCAGCCGCGACCAGGGCGGATTGGTCATCACCCAGTCGACCGTCTCGTGCCAGTCAAGGAAATCGCGTCCCTCA
>RRZT012058486.1_pt1 | contig 10580 bp, 10 predicted proteins | sample 2165551 | NCBI WGS metagenome assembly RRZT01 (sample SAMN10456910, study PRJNA506462) | wastewater metagenome | biome: wastewater; feature: sludge; material: wastewater sludge; isolation source: wastewater sludge with Escherichia coli K12::gfp cells carrying plasmid... | place: USA: Moscow, Idaho...
ATAAAATTGTAATGGTTGGGCTGGAAGGATTCGAACCTTCGCATGACGCAGTCAAAGTGCGTTGCCGTACCGCTTGGCGACAGCCCAATACTTAATTTAAAATAATATGGTGGAGCTAATCGGGATCGAACCGATGACCTCTACAGTGCAAGTGTAGCGCTCTCCCAAACTGAGCTATAACCCCAGAATAAAATGGTCGGAATAGTAAGATTCGAACTTACGACCCCCTGCTCCCAAGGCAGGTGCGCTACCGGGCTGCGCTATATTCCGATTTCCTCAAAGCGAAAATAATGATACCATAGATACTAAAAAGTGTCAATAGTTTTTTTGAAATAAATCTAGAAACCATTGATGAAATCAGGTATTTTAACTCTAAAACCTTTAAATTCAGAGTGTAAAAAAATTTAAAAAAATAAAGGATTTTTTTATTTAACAAGTATATTGTCTTAAGGTTGATTTTATGTTTATATTAGGATTAATTATTTTATTTTTTCTAATTCATTTATTAAAAGAATTTTTTCCAGAAAAATTGAAATCTAATTTTTATTTTTTTGGTATTTTTTTATTAACTGCACTCCTTTTTTTTGCAGAAAATAAAAATATCTATCTTATTTCATTATTTATATTTTTTCTAGATATGTCATTATTAATAGAAAGGAGATATTCTCTTTTTATTATAATTAAAACTATTTTTTCTTTGTTGGCGCTAAAATATATCTCTATAAATTTTCTTATGAGTCAAATCCCAATAATAATTTTTACTTATTTATTATCTTTTCTTACACTAACAAAAGAAAAAAATCTAAAAGAGACCTTTGAACTCCTTTTAAAAAAATCAAAGGAACTAAATATAATAAGAAAAACTAGCCTAATGTTGCAAAAGTCTTTAGATTATGATGAATTAATAGAAGTTTTATTAAATACTTTAATCTCTAAAGAAGCTTTAAATTATGACAGGGCTATAATTTTTTTATTTGATGAAAGGTTAAATGAATTTATCCCTTACTATTTACATTCAAAAATTCAAAAAGAAAAAATTTATTTTCATATAAAAAATGATCAAGAATATTTTTTGAAAGAATACAAAATCCCTAATACAATCCTAAATCCCTTTGGAAAAGCTTTTGATACAAAAGAACCAATAGTAGTAAATAATATAGATTGCAGCGATTCTATTCAAGATAAGTTCTTTTTAGAACTAGGTCTTGTTAACTTTGGTTTATTGCCTCTCATAGAGCAAAATCATATAAAAGGTATCATTATGGTTGATAACTTTATATCAAAAATAACAATAGAAAATCAAGATTTGGATAATACTGTTTCAATTATTCATCAAGCTTCTACAGCTTTAATCAATTCCTCTTTGTATAAACAAAGTCAAAACATGGCATATACAGATAGCCTCACTGGACTATTTAATAAAAGATATCTTGATTTTATTTTTGAGCAGAATCTTGGAAAATTATTGGGAAAAGAAGCTAGCCTCGCTCTTCTTATTATAGACGTAGACTATTTCAAAAATTATAATGATATAAATGGACATATAGCTGGAAATATTGCTCTTCAAAAAATATCCGAACTTCTACTTGCTGAATCAAGAAACAAGGACAGTGTAGTTAGATTTGGTGGTGAGGAATTTTGTATACTTTTATTTGACATTGATAAGAAAGGAGCTTTAGGAGTTGCAGAGAGAATGCGTAGCCATATGGAAAAGGAAGTTTTTTATAACGAAGAAAAACAACCAAAAGGCCAATTAACAATTAGTATAGGATTAGCTATGTATACTTTGAAAACACTATAGAAGAGCTTGTAGATAAGGCTGATAAGGCTCTATATGAAGCAAAAAAAACCGGAAGAAATAAGATCGTTTTTTATGAAGGAGGAAATAATGTATAGTTACCTAATTTTTGTAATTATTTTTATTTTTTCAAACAGATATTTATATATTCTTGTAATAAAGTTTAAAAGTTTATTTATAAAAAATAATCACTACAAAAAAAGTGAAGAGGAAGAAGCTACTTTTTTTGTATCTTTACCAACAAATGATTATAAATTATATACTAGTCTTCCTAAGGATTTTAAGATCGTCTATGACTTTAAAAATTTCTTATTCCCACATTTTGAAGGACTTAAAGTATATTATAAAAACGACAATGAAAAAAAATTAGTTTTTTATTTGAAAATTAATTTTGAAAAACTTAATAATTTAGAAAATAAAGATAAACTACTTTCTATGCTCATGTCTAAAGAGTATCAAAGAGAACTGAAACAAGAAATATGCAGAAAACTTAGAGAAAGAAATCCAAAAATTTAAGGAAAATTAGGGTGTCATATTACAACAAAGCGTCCACACTTAAGTCATGGACGCTTTGTTGCGAAGTTGTAGGGCTTTGCCCCGAAACTCCATAAAAAAAGAGTTAGAATAACTATTTCCCTTATTTTTTTAGAAAGAAGGTGGAGTGGAAATCCACAAAACTTTTGCTTTTGTTTTGGAAGCATTAGAAATATAATGATTATTTTTAGGTTTGTAGTAAAAACTTTCACCTTTTTTAGCCTTAAATTTCTTTTTGCCTATATGAATATTGATAACACCTTGAAGTACATAACCGAATTCTTCTCCTTCGTGAGCTGCTTCTTCTTTATACTTCCCATCTTCTTCCAAAGTAATAAGAATAGGTTCCATAATATTTTTTTGGGCATTAGGGATTATCCATTCGATTCCATACTTAAGCTCTTTATCTTCTACTTCATATATATCTTCCTTAGTAAAAACTATCTTTTCATCCTCATCTTCATTGAAGAAGTCCTTAAGATTAGTTCCTAGGACTTCTAATATATCTATCAGAGTAGATATAGAAGGTGATGTAAGGTCTCTTTCTAGTTGAGATATAAAACCTTTTGAAAGCTCACATCTGCTAGCAAGTTCATCTTGAGTCAAAAATTTTTCTTGTCTTAATCTTTTAATTTTTTTACCGATTTCCACAAAATCATCTCCTAAATATTTTGAGAACTACACTAATAGAGCTTTTATTTCTTCTACTTTATTAGTTTTTTCCCATGGTACATCTATATCTGTTCTTCCAAAGTGACCATATGCTGCTGTTTGTTTGTATAAAGGTCTTCTCAAATCAAGGTCTCTTATAATAGCCCCAGGTCTTAAATCAAATACTTTTTTAACTATCTCTACTATTTTGTCATCAGATACTGTTCCTGTTCCAAAAGTGTTTACAGCTATAGAAGTAGGATGAGCAACTCCTATTGCGTAAGATACTTGGATTTCACATTTATCTGCAACACCAGCTGCAACAATGTTTTTAGCAACCCATCTAGCCGCATAACAAGCAGATCTATCAACTTTTGTAGGGTCTTTTCCAGAAAAAGCTCCTCCACCATGTCTACCCATTCCACCATAAGTATCTACTATGATTTTTCTTCCTGTAAGTCCTGCATCTCCATGAGGACCTCCAATAACAAATCTTCCAGTTGGATTTATAAAATATCTTGTATCTTCATCTAATAATTCTGCTGGAACAACTTCATTTATTATATATTTTTTTACATCATGCTCAATTCTTGAGTGCTCTACATCAGAATCGTGTTGAGTAGAAACAACAATAGTGTCTATTCTAACAGGTTTCCCGTCAAGATACTCAACTGTAACTTGAGTCTTCCCGTCTGGTCTTAGGTAATCTAAAAGTCCACTTTTTCTTACTTCAGATAATTTTCTAGCAAGTTTATGAGCTAGCATAACAGGCATAGGCATAAGCTCTTCTGTCTCGTTAGTTGCAAAACCAAACATTAAACCTTGATCTCCCGCTCCTACAGCCTCTACAGCATCTTCCATAGACCCTTCTTTAGATTCTAACGCTTCATCTACACCCATAGCTATATCAGGAGATTGCTCGTGTATAGCAGATATTACTCCGCAAGTTTCAGCATCAAAACCAAATTTAGCTCTGTCATATCCAATTTCTTTTATAGTTTCTCTAACTATTTTTTGGAAATCTACATAAGTTGATGTAGTTATTTCCCCTGCAAGAACTACAAGTCCTGTAGTAAGCATAGTTTCGCAAGCTACTCTTGCCATTGGGTCCTCTTTTATAATAGCATCTAAGATAGAATCTGATATTTGATCAGCCATTTTATCCGGATGTCCTTCAGTTACTGATTCTGAAGTAAATAAAACTCTTCCTTTTTCAATCATTTTTTTCTCCTCTCGAAAATTTATTCTTCATTTGATTTTATTAATAGTTCTTTTACATAATTTGGAAGTGCAAAACTAGCACTATGAATATCAGTATTATAGTATTTTGTCTCTATTCCTAAAGTATCCCATTTAGCTTTCTCAAAATCTAAAGGATCTACTCCTTTGGAAGCAAAACCAAATAACCAATGTCCAGAAGGATAAGTTGGCATATGGAATTGATATACCTTTGAAATAGGGAATATATCTTTAATTTTATTGTGGGCTCTTTTCATCTCTCTTACATTAAAGGGATAATAAGGACTCTCATGTTGATTTATAAGTATACCTTTTTCTGTTAAAGCTTCAAAACAATTTTCATAAAACTCTTTAGAAAAAAGCCCTTCTCCTGGCCCAATAGGGTCTGTAGAATCAACTAAAATAAGGTCATATTCATTTTTCTTAGTTTTCACATAAGCTAAACCATCTTCAAAATAAAGTTTAACTCTAGGGTCGTCTAATTTTGACGAAGTTAAAGGTAAGTATTCTCTACAAGCCTTTACAACCATTTCATCAATTTCAACCATATGAATTTCTTCTAAATTCTTATACTTTGTAAGCTCTCTAACTGTTCCGCCGTCTCCACCGCCAATAACAAGTACTTTTTTTATACTTGGATTAGCTGCCATAGGTACATGGGTAATCATTTCATGGTAAATAAACTCGTCTTTTTCATTAGCCATCATGATACCGTCAAGAGTAAAGAATTTTCCAAATTCTTCAGATTCGAAAAAATCTATTTGCTGAAAAGGTGATTTAGCACTATACAGATGTTTTTTTACCAATATAGAAAATTTTGCCCCTTCAGAATGTTTTTCTGTAAACCACAAATCTATCATAAAAATCTCCTTTCTATTCAGGTTTAAAAGTTATTTTTCCTAAATCCTTAGGAGAGTATTTTCTTATTTTTTCTACCATTCCTCTAGGAATCTCAAAAGACTCGCTTCGATCTGCTTCAAAGACTTCTTCCAAATAGTCAAAAGCCGTCCACGGATTAATTTTGTCTCCACAAGTAAAGACATCTACAGCTGCATACCCAAATTCTGGCCAAGTATGTATAGCCAAGTGTGATTCAGATATAATAACAGCTCCACTTACTCCATAAGGATTGAAATGATGAAATACTGAATTTACTATAGTGGCATTTGCTCGTTTTGCTGCCTCGTTCATGTATTTTTCAATAAGTTCAGGATCCTTCATTGTTTCCTCATTACAGTTGTAGAATTCCACTAATATGTGTCTTCCTAAAGTTTCTAATTGCATTTTTCCCTCCACAAGCCAGTTTATTATATAGATAACATTTAAGTTCTCTTATAAGATTAATATTACTAAACTTTTTCTTCAAAAAAAATATCTATTAAAATATTTTTTTTGGAAATATTCAAATAAGCTTAGTTAAAGAATGGAGTTATACTTTATCTATAAACAAAATTCAATTAACTAATTTTAAATATTAAGTTTATAAATATTAAACTTACGGGAACTATTTTACTATTTTTCATGGTTTTTGTCAAGAAATTTAATGAATTATGACTTTGGTGTATCTTCTGAATTTTGATAATAAACATCCTTGTTTTATTTATATAAATCTTCACTAAGTTAATAATAGAATCAAATTTAATCTTTCTCTTTATTTATGTATTTTTTTATAGTAAAATAGTAACTGCTCAGGTTACATCTAAGCAACCACGCCTTTGACGTAGTCTATTAGATGGTAAATTATGGGGCTTTGGCCCAATGTTGTCAACTTTAGGCGAACTCTACAAGACACATTGATTTTGTAAGGGGCAATCCCTTGTGCTTCCCCAGATTGAAACAATAATTTTTCTTAAGTTGATGACATTGAACTTTGCCCTAAACCCAATAAAAACAATAAATAAACTTATATATAGTTATGCCTGAGTAGACACGTAAAATAAAAGAATAAATAAGCGAGGAGGTGTAAAGTGAACAACTATTTATTTGCATTTTTATTAACACTTTTTGCAGGACTTGCTACAGGTGTAGGAAGTGCTTTGGCTTTTGTTGCTAAAAAAACCAATGCTAAATTTTTAGCAGGTTCTTTAGGATTTTCTGCTGGAGTAATGATTTATGTCTCTTTTGTAGAAATATTTGCAAAAGCAAGAGATTCTTTATCAGTAGTAATGGATGAGAAACTAGCATTTTTATATACGACTTTGGCCTTTTTTGGAGGTATGGCTCTTATAGCTATTATTGATAATTTTGTGCCAAGTTTTGAGAATCCACATGAAATAAGAGATGTTGAGGAACTTAACGATATTAATCTTGTAGAAAAAGCACTAGATAAAATGGAAGATGAGAAAAAATCTTTAGATGATGAAAAGTTTACAGAAAAACATAAACTTTATAGAATGGGAGTTTTATCAGCTCTTGCTATTGGGATACACAACTTCCCAGAAGGCCTTGCAACTTTTGCATCAGCCCTTCAAAATCCTACACTTGGGATTTCAATAGCTATTGCTATAGCTATTCACAATATCCCCGAAGGTATAGCAGTTTCAGTTCCCATATACTATGCCACAGGGGATAAGAAAAAAGCTTTCATATTTTCTTTCTTATCAGGTTTAGCAGAACCAATAGGGGCTACTGTAGGTTTTTTACTTCTAAGACCCTTTTTCAATGAAGTTGTATTTGGAATAATTTTTGCTTCAGTTGCAGGAATTATGGTATTTATTTCTTTAGATGAACTATTACCTGCAGCACAGAAATACGGAGAACATCATATTGCAATCTATTCACTTATTGGTGGAATGGTTGTTATGGCTGGAAGTCTTATACTTTTTTCATAATAATATAAAGCAGGGAATCCCTGCTTTATATTATTATTACCTCTTTTATATTGTTTTTTAAAACTAATTCTTTAAGACTATTCATATACTCATCAGAGGGAGAAGAAATATTTTTTATTTCTTCATTTCTAACACCTATACTTCTATATTTTATTAACTTATATATAACATTTGTGTTAGAAATAATTGAACTTACTTCTCTAACTGTTCTTTCATTGTCAAGAACCTTAGGAACAATAACTGTCCTAAGCTCATATATTTTCCCTTTTTTCAGAAGAAAATCTAAATTACTTAATATATTTTTATTGCTTTTTCCTGTAAGTTCAATATGTTCATTTTCGTCAAAGGCTTTTATGTCTAACATAAATGCATCTACTTCTTCTACAAAATCCCTATATTCCTCTTTTTGAAAATCTATATAGCCATTGGTATCTACAAAAACTGTTAATTTAGGAAGTTCCTCTTTAACTAGACGACTTAGTTCTGTAATAAACTTATCATTTAAACTACATTCTCCTCCACTAAAAGTAATTCCCCTAATGAAACTTTTGACTTTTTTTATTTCTTCAAAAAGTTTTTCAGGACTATATTCTTTTACTTTTGGGCTAGAAAAATTAGGGCATATTTTTATGCATTTGTCACAATTTATACATTTTTCCCAATGCCAAACAACTTTTTCATTAGAAAGGCTAAGAGCTCCAACAGGACATTCTTTCACGCAAATTCCACAATTATTACAAATATTTATAGTTTCTGGATTATGACAATATTTGCAATGTATATTACAACCTTGAAAAAATATTGCCATTCTGTTTCCCGGTCCGTCAACACTACTAAATTTGATTATTTTATTAATGAGAACTTTCATTTTCTTAACTTTCTTTCTAAGGCTTTAGCATTATCTCTAGCCCCTTTACCTAAGACTTCTGTATCTCTAAGAACAGCTTCGCCTCTTTCAAGTTTTTCAATTTCAGATTTTTTTACCAAATAACCTGTAACTCTAACTACATCACAATCAGAACCATACAAAGAGAAATATCTTAAATCCTCCATAAAAGCTCCTTTAATTATATCAAGAACTCCTTGAGGATTCTTTTTATGAGTTTCGTCAAAAACAAAAATATCACCTATTCCACTTGGGAAATATTTATGAAAAGGAGCAGACATAATTATATGTTCAAATATTTCTGGCTCTTCTCCTACAGGGATTCTGCATCCCGGACTTTCGCCCTTGTCTGTATCTATTCCTACTTGAGCATGAAGTAGATGTCTTCCTTCAAAAAAACTTCCTGCATACTTGCTTTTATGATTTTTTACCATTTTATCAATAGTATCTATAATTTTTATTCCCAAATCGTTGGCCTCTTTATTGTGCCCAAATCTTTCTTCTTCGCTACTTGCTTTTCTCAAATAATTTACAGCATCAGCAAGCCCCACTAAACCAAATAAACCTGTAAATTTTTCTTTGTCTATAAGACCTTCTTTTGACAAAAAATTACTTTCATAAAAATTACTTTCTTCAATAATAAATTTGCTTCTCTCATCAATATAAGATAACATTTCTCTTACAAGGTCTGGTAAAACTCTATCAAAAAAATCATCAACTGATTCTGCTTCTTTTGCAAGTCTTCCAAGTCTAGCTCTAACAAGGGTATTGGCTCCTCCACCGATTTTTAGACCGTTATAGCAACTTACTATACCAAAATCTCCGGAAAAATCTTCTTTAAACATTTCTTCATTGGCAAAACTTGGCTTAGCTGTTACAAGAGCAGTTTTTATAGCCTCTACAGAAAATTCATCTGGTGTATCGTTATTATATTTTAAAGTAAGGTTTGGCGTTGGCAAATTTAATTCTCTCATAACTTCAAGTATAATTCTTCCAGCTTTAGTTTCTTTTGGCCCTATATTAGCATGGCAAAAAGAATCTGTTATTGTGGCATCTATATGTTTCAGAAATAATTTTATGGCAAGTTTTGCTTCTGATTCTTCCTTTACAAAGGGCTCCAATAAATAATCAATGTTTCCTATATAAACAGGCATAGTCGTTATAGAAGGGACATGTTTATATAAAATTAAAAGGCTGTTTGTTGCTTCCCAAATATTTGTAGGAGGACTTAATTCTAAAAAATTACTCCCTTTTTGCATGAATTTTTCATAATCAGGGACTATGTATCTTGGTCTATAAGGTGTATTTCCTTCAAACAAGTCACAAATTATGCCTTTTTCCAGATAATCCTTTGCTTTGTTTGAAATGTCCAATACACTTATGCTATTTTCCGCTTCTTTTGCAAGAGAAAGCACTTTTTGTTCAAAAGTCAAATTTTTGCTTTTAATAATATTTAATATATTTTCCATTGTTTACCTCCTTTGTATCCTATTAAAAGTATAGTCCTATTATTTTTATCTGTCAAGGTCATATTTTACAAAAAACCTTGATTTTACTAGACTAAACAAATGTTTAACTTGTGTTTTTTGATAAGTTGATATATAATTACTGTAATATTAGAAAATTTTGGGAGGCTTATTTTGTTTAGTTCATTAATAATTAGTACTGGTATATGGTTATATCTTATAAGAAAATATGACAAGTACGAACCTGAATCATTAAAGATTCTTTTATTCCTTTTAATTGCTGGAGGATTTATAAGTACATCTTTAGCAGGAACTTTTAATAGTCTTTTCATGGACTATATTGGCATAGAGTTTGGAAATTTTAATGGAAGCCCACAAAAATTATTATCCCTCGCTTTATTTGTTGGTTTCAATGAAGAAATTGTAAAACTTCTTACTACAGTATTTCTTATAAAAAAATCAAAACATTTTGATGAGCCTATAGATGGTATTATCTTTGCCCTTACTGTTTCGTTAGGTTTTGCTGCTTTTGAAAACATGGGTTATATGAAAAGCTATGGTGTTTCGGTAATTTATACTCGTTCATTTATGTCTATTCCAGGGCATCTAGCCTTTGCTGCTTTTTGGGGTTATGGCCTTTCTAGAGAAAAATATTTTGGGAAAAAGCTTTTAGGTTTAAATACTTGGAAATTCCTTTTTATAGGAGCTCTTATTCATGCTCTATATGATTATGTGCTATTTTTAGGTGGTGCTATATCTTTAACTGTCTTTATTATTTTAATTTATTCTGTTATGTGGGGAAGAAATAAGCTTATAACAATGGCAAATATTAGTCCTTTTATGAATTCGTGGATTTGTCCTCATTGTAGAGAAGAAAATAGCAAAAACACAAGAATATGTAAAAAATGTAAAAAATTTTTAAGATATGAAAAAGAATTTCTAATTATTTGTCCAAAATGTAAAAATGAAAAATTACGGGGAGAACCTTGTAAACATTGTGAAGCCGAAGAAAGTATTGAATATTACATATAAATAGAGATAGGAATCTGGTTTAGATTCCTATCTCTTTTATTATTGTTTAATTGAAGTTAAGTACCAAAACCCTATAAAACCAGAAATTGACTTTATTTGTCTAATTATGCCTGAGTTAGTACTTAAATTATACATTAAATTTC
>RRZT010043454.1_pt1 | contig 10578 bp, 12 predicted proteins | sample 2165551 | NCBI WGS metagenome assembly RRZT01 (sample SAMN10456910, study PRJNA506462) | wastewater metagenome | biome: wastewater; feature: sludge; material: wastewater sludge; isolation source: wastewater sludge with Escherichia coli K12::gfp cells carrying plasmid... | place: USA: Moscow, Idaho...
CAATATGCAACACGTTGTTCTGTTTCTAATGGATATGTATCTAGTAAATTTTGAGTAGCTCCATAGAGCATCTGTTCTTTCTGTAATAAGTCTTCCATGCTTTTCCCATTCATTCTAAAACATTCCAATTCTGTCTAATCAACATATATTTCACATCTTGAGAAAAAATAAAAATACTACCGAGGCTATTGCCCCGATAGTACTAATAGTTATTTACAAATAATATTTACGTGATCACATAAGGTTCGGTACATTGTGTTAATGCCTTTAACTAATATACCTGCTGTCAATGCATCTTCACGTATCAAAGCGTCATCAATTCGCTTCTGAAACTCAGGGCTATTATATTCGGACACAATATCTTCGTAATACTTGACGTTAATATTTAGTGCCCGTGTATCAGACATGATTGTTACATTGCCAGCTTTGTCTTTCTTACCGTATGGTTTCTCATTCTGCATCATTGTTACCACAGATGTAATGTTGTCTAGTTGACGACTTGTAATTCGAATTTGCTCTAATGGGTTCATAATTGTCTCTTTCAAATATAGTAATTTTTACCATATTAATTAAGAAACATTTACTACCAAGAGAATGAAGCATCTTCTGTAGTATATTTAAAACTGCCGTCACGTAAACTGAATACCAATTGATGTAGTTTATTTGAAATCAATACTTCTGTTTGTATTTCATCTGCCTTAGACAATAATTCAGTATTAAAGTTCTTTGCCTTAGATTGCTTACGCAATAAACGAATCACTCCGTTGCCTTGTGGGATTTCTTTTAAACGTGCTAAGCTATACGTCATGTTGGTCAATACTTTCTTGACCATATCTTCAGATGCCCCATTCAAATAAGTAAAGTTAGAAAAGCCATTTCGTTCAGATGCACGTTTTTCAACATAGTAACCTACCTTTACTTCTGTTTGGTATGGTGTACCATCTTCTACGCTTTTCATATAGAAGTATAAATTATATCCCCCAATACAAGGAACGACTACCGGTTCAATAGACACACGTATACGCATACTAGGTATGTATATGGTATCTTTGCCTCGAATGGCTTCACGATAGCGATAACACACACCACGGGCATCTTTATCTGTCACTAAATACAATGTACGTTGGTCTAGAAATAATCTAGCAAATTTCTCTCTGATAAATTCTTCTTTCAGTCCTAACTTTTTCATATAGTTAAAGTTCAACTTCAAGTCTTTTAGATGTGACTTTAGATGGTTTGAAACTAGCTCGCGGTATTGTTTGTGTTGTTGTTCTTCATAAGCTGGTACCATGTTAATCATCTTGTTTCCTTTTAGGATTCGTAATAAACGTAAAATATAGTTGATGGGATAGGTTTCCCTATCCCATCGTTATATTATATATTTATAAGATTTTTAAAGCTTAATAATCAGAGTATTTGTTAACCAACTCTTTAGCCTGTACTTCTGTCACATTCATATCTAAAGAACCTGTTAAGTAGGTAGATACTTCTACTTCCTGTGGAGCTACTTGTACAGCATCAGAAGACAACCAAGTGGTAATCCAAGGAATAGGATTATCAACACGTACTGTTTTAGGTTCTAAGCCAATACGTTCTGGATTCATACCTACAGAAAGCATTTTAGAACGAGTAACATATTCTAAATACTTACGTGTGATATCGGCGTTCAAACCAATCATACCACCATCTTTAAACAAGTACGCAATCCAGTCTACTTCTTGTTGATATGTATCAGAATAGATCTGATAACGTTCTTCTTCAATTTCATCCCACAGTTCAGGCAACTCAGGATCATCTTGGCCACTACGCATAATGTTGAGCATGTGTTGCGTAGCAGTTAAATGGAGTGCCTCGTCCGTTACGTTTAAATAGGTTCGTAAGACCTATCCCATGGAGCTATATGTCACCATATAGACCAGACTATATCATGATCTCATTGAGACCCGCTGCATTTGGAGCACCATTAACTTGTGCCCTACTCTACTCCCTTCCATCTTTTTACGATGTGGTTTCGATAGTCGTTGCACTACTAAGTTAAATACCTCGTGATCGCCATCTTGACACTGTACTAGGGTCAACACTTAAATGATTGGCAATCTGTTTGTTCGTCATCGTATCTTTGTTAGCTTCGAAGTAAGCACGTTTTTCTTGAAATGGATCCACTGTTATTGATTCAGGGAAAGGCCCATGTAAAGAATACAGATGTCCCCATCTATGTCCGTGTCTAATTAATGAAATATATCTAGGATGAACATTATACATGTTTCCTAACGTTTCATTATTTACCCCTGCTTTCAAATGAATGTACATTTGAAGGACTTGTTGTTCGGTTAATTTGGCTTGTGAATTATCTTCACCAGCTTTACCTTCCGCTAGTCCTGTAGCATAAGCGTGGATGATGTTTTGTGAGCGAGTAACTATTTCTAAGTTCTCTACTCGGTTGTCTGTCTTTATTCCGTTCTTATGGTTTACTACTAAATGATCAGGAATTTCACCAATGAAACATGTAACAACTAAACGATGCACATATCCCAAGTTACTTCCTAATACATAGTAACCATTCCATGTGATAGATTCTTTTAAAAACTTATTACTTATTTCAGAATAGACTCTACCATCAGGGTAAACTAAATAAAAATCTCTATAACGAACAGGTTGTTGGGTATTCATGTGATTTCTTTCATCTCTAATTAGACATATAATTAGTGTGACGATTGAAATCTACTTAATAGCTCAGGATTGACTCAATATTTGTAATCGCACGGTTCACAATAGCCCGTTGAGTGTTCCCCTGAATTAACAGCGTTATTCGACTAGTATCACTACTAGAAGCCGCTAGCGATTAACGGGAAATTAATTTAATAATCTTAGCATTGCCTTCCATCATCTCATGTTCAGCAAATGCAAATGAACAAGCAAATGAAACATAGAAGCGAATACCTTCCAATGCATTCACAGCTACCAAGCATTTCATCAGAGCTTTCTTCACATCACGTAAGTCTACTTTTTCACATTCTATTTCACCGTCAGCTTGTAACTTATACTTCATGATGAGTACATAGAGTTCATCGTAGTATTTAGAGATGTCTTCTGCACGTTTTAGGATCTCTGGGGTAATCATAATAGAATCCAGTACTTCAGACGGATCTACAAAGATATTACGCAAGATGTGTGTATATGAACGTGAGTGAATGGTTTCACTAAATGCCCATGTCTCAATCCATGTTTCTAATTCAGGAATAGAAGTAATAGGAAGCAATACTACGTTAGGGCTACGGCCCTGAATGGAATCCAATAGAGTCTGGTATTTCAAGTTACTTGTAAAGATATGTTGTTCATTAGCAGGCAACTTCATAAAGTCTGCACGGTCACGTGACAAGTCTACTTCTTCTGGACGCCAGAAGAAAGACAATTGTTTTTCTACCAATTGTTCAAAGATAGGGTGACGCTGTTTGTCAAAGCGAGAAACGTTTACTGGTTGACCAAGAAACATATGTTCTTTTAAAGCATCGTTTGCAGTCAATGGCATCACAGTAGTTTGTTTTTGTTTTACGTCAAACATTTAAAATCCTTTATTCGAGTATAGTTTGTTTCAGTATAATATTTACAATTAAGCTACAACAATCTTTTTAGACACTAAGAAACGTTGATCTAAGAATATAATACGAGAAATGATCTCATGTACAACCATAGCAAAATCAATCTTTAGATCAGATATGTTTTTCAAATTAGTAGCAGATTTATCTATAGCTTCACGACAGTCTTGGTCTGAGGGGAATATATTTAAAGGAATGAAAGCAGACTCAAATTCAATCACATGGTCATTTACTATTCTAATAATATCAGAAGCCGTATTGATATCAAATACTATTTCATGGTCGCTGGTTTTTAGTACCATACCTCTTGATTCCATTTCGGCCACATATTTTACTTCATTTGCTCTATTAATAAAATGCATTACGCCAGTTGATTTAGAATAAACTTGGCCGTCGATAAACATATCAAGAATATAGTTTACTACTTTTTTATTGGCATTTAAAAGTTTGATTATCTCGGCATCTACCTCAGGAGTATTTATATTGTAGTACTCCATTGTAATGCGATGTGATTTGGTTTTGTATACTGAGATTTTATCAGATGCTTTAATTGGTTTCTGACGTAAGCCATCTAACATTCTAATCAAGATAGAAACATTCTTAATGACATCTGCTTTATCATAAGCATCACCTGGTTTAAATATCTCAAATACTCTATCTCCATTTAGAATATCTAGATTACCTATTGGTAAGCGAATAGCGTTTACAGCCTCAGGAACACCTTCAGCATTGACGTTACGCTTAATACGAAGAACTAATGAGTCTATCTCTACAACGGCCTCTATGGAGTCTTGAGGGTACTTTAAATTGACATAGTCTTTTAAGTAATTTACAGCATTACCAATATTACGTACATCGATATCATTTAGTTTAGCTATACGCTCTTCAATTGGTAGGGTAGTATGTATCAGTGTCATTTTTTAATATCCTCAGCATTAATTATTTTCACCACATTACAGTCTAGTTCTTTGGCTTTCTTAAAATGGAAAGTATATTCACCATTTGTAATAGTGTTGTAGTTTTTATCTTCTTTCAATGTATAAGATAAATGTTCTAACTCATAATTAGATGCTGTTGGGAATTTTTGTATTCTTTCTTTTAGTGAGTCTTTGTATATGTCTAGATCCATATCTGTAAATATGTAACTCACATGGTAGTTTGACTTCATGTCTTTTGCTATTGCAAATATAACACTCTTGTAATGTAACAATGTAATGTTTCTACAGTATCTTGCATTGGTATCTATTTCAAGAGTAATGTCTTCTTGTTTTAACACACAGCACCTCAAATATAAAAAATAAAAAGTACTAGAGAATAGACAGAGAACCCGAAGGTTCTCTGTTGTCTATTGAATGCTACGTCTATCAACAATAGGTGTCAGACCTTTTGCTTTGAATGCAGTCATTACGCCTGTATGGATACGCTTATGGAATACAACGTATTCTGAATGCCCTAATGCAAACAATTGATATTTGATTTCATCAGGTATAAAGATAGCTACGCGGTTAGCAGTAGCAAAATCACCACCAATCATACCGGTGATATATAAATCAAACTCATTAATCAGGTTTAATGGAATGTCTTCATAGAAGTCACCAGGTACGAACGTAGCACCCACTCGAAGTTCACTTCCTTTATGTGGGTATAGGAAGAAACTGTTTGCCAAACGAACATTACTCCCGTATGTGCTCATGTCTGGTATGGTGGTTGGATCATATTGGATGAATGAGTTTATTACATCAGGACCTTTTTCTGCCCACTCTCGGCTAAATGTTTCCATTTCATTTTGGACGGAATCTAATAGGCGTTCTCGCATTACTTTTATCGCTGTCACCAACAGCGTAATCATAGCTTTATCAGCTTCGTATATGGTGTGGCCATTAAACAACACACGTCCATCTTTTAAACATTGTTTAACAATACCACGATATAACTTTTTGTTTTCTTTAGCTACTCGTTTTTCTTCTTCGCTTAATACGTCTGCCATGTTATTTCCTTTAGTAATTAAAATTGATGAATTTAGGAACCACTTAAACAATTCCATTTGTGTGTTAATCAGTTTGAAATACAAGTTAGTTCCTAAGTCCATTCATACGCTCCACTGTTTCTTAGATAAGAAACAATGTCTGTCCAAAATTTGCTTCTTTGAAAAAGAAATGTTTCCTATAACCTTCGAGTTTCTCAAACTCTTTAGATTTGAATTGATCGTTATAAACAATGTTAAACGATGCATCCACTAAGGTACTGTAATTTAATTTACCTCTATCAAGATAAGAGGCGCCTGCTGATGTACGTTTAATATCTACAATGACATATACATCAACTGTTTCATCTGAACCGACGTGTATGCGTTCTTTGCCTTCGTAGTTTGCATCACGGTTAGATATAATATTCTTAACAATTCGTTGGATAATATCAAAACCATGCTGGTGTAAGAAAGCAGCTACGGCATATGGAGGGATTTCATCTGACACAGATGGCATTTCATCCATGTGGCCATTTCTGTAATGTTTCTGTTTCAATTCTAAGAAATCAGGATAGGGGTTAGAATCTATTTGAGATGGTTCATACAGGTCTTCATCATTTAGAATGTGTAGTTTAAAATCACTATGTAAATCAACAGGCCATATAGAGTCTTCTTTATCTTCTGCATCGGATCTTACAATTCTTACTTTTACATTGCTGTACATTTGTTTTATTTTATTTAACAACATGGCAGTCATCCTTAGAATAAGTTACTTTAAATTAGTTTGGGTTGAGTGTACTCATCTCAATAATATATGCTTGTATATTTTTTAATATTTCAAGTATCCGGTAAATAAAAATAGAGCAACTCCGAAGAGCCACTCTATTGATTTAGATTACATAATTAGATCTTACAAGCACCACTCTCACAAGAGTCATCCACAGCTTCAACTATCTCTGCTGTTACTCCGTTTTGGTCACTGTTAGCATCAGCGCCGATATCGCGTGTATTGTGATAGTAAGCGGTCTTAACACCTAACCAGTGTGCATAGATGATGTCATCCATCATTTCAGCTACTGGAAGTTTATCACCTTCATAACGTGTAGGATCATAGTTGGTGTTTAAAGAAGCAGATTGGTCAATCCAGCAAGTAGCCATAGCAATGATACTGATAGCACCATGGTTGTAAGTAGGGCTTGCCCATGGGCTTTCATAGCTATTTGCTAACCATTCGATATCTGGGGCAACTTGACGCAATATACCGTCTTTAGATTGCTTTACTGTCACTAAACCGCGAGGTGGTTCCATACCATTGGTAGCATTAGAGATCTGACTAGAGGTATTATGGCTAAGTGCACCATTACTCAATACGTACTGTTCATCAGAAGTACTGACATCCCATGTATGTTCATGACCAATTAAAGTTACTGATTTTAATAATACAGATAACTTTTGATCAAATACGATGTCATCTTCTTCAGTCAGTTCGTCAACACGTTTAAATGTTTCTACGCCATCAACAGTTTTCACTTTCAGTAAGTGATTACCAGTGAATTTGTATTTCTTACCGTCTTCAAATTCGACTTCGTATACAGGAACATATCCATTGTAATAAACAGAACATACTTCACGATCACCAGCCAACATAGTTGGTTTGATATCTAGGCGCTGCTGTACTCCTAAATCTTCATACATTTGAACATCAATGCCGCCATCAACCAAGATTTGTCCTAATGTCTTAACAGAGCCATCCACCATCAACATTTCGTTATCTTTAGATTGACATTCACTTGGCATGAGGGCTGTCAATGTAGCATTACGTAAACCATGTGTTAAGATAGATTTACGCAATTGTTCCCATGTGCCATGTTTAGCATGAATGTTCTCTAATTTGATATCGGCACCTAAGAACGGATCATAGAACTTCTCACCATAACTCTCTTCTAATTGAATACCTGTGTTAGCCAATTTAACAGCATTTTGGTTAGCACGATCTTGAGGTAAGATACCTTTAGAATAACGAGAGTTTTCCCATCCTAAGAATTTACCTTTCTCTTTAGCCAAGTTATTAGAAGCTTTAAGCAAAGCATATTGAATCAATTCAAATGTTTGATAAGTCAATTTGTTTGCACTGCCATCAGAATACTTTTTACCATTCTTAGCTAAGAAGTGTGCAAAGTTAATCACTCCTATACCGATGTTACGATATTTGTCAGTACTAGTACGTCCCGCCAACACAGGGAAGTCTTGGTATTCTAACAAAGCATCAATAGCACGGATAGAGATGTCTGCCAATTCCATCAATTCATTAAACGAATCAATACGTGAGATATTGAATGCAGCTAATGTACACAATGCAATCTCACCATTTGGATCGTTTATGTCATTCAACGGTTTAGTAGGTAATGCGATTTCTAAACACAAGTTAGACATGCGTGTAGGAGCTTTAATAGAATCAAAAGGACCTTGCATGTTTACATTGTCTACGTTCATGATGTAGACGCGGCCAGTTTGTGCACGTTCTTGCATCAGTGTACCTAATAACTCTACTGCAGGTACTGACTTCTTAGGAATAGATGCATCGTTCTCGTACATGGTGTATAAGCGAACAAACTTCTCTTGATCTTCAAAGAAAGCATCGTATAAACCTGGTACATCAGATGGTGAGAACAATGTAATGTTTTGTTGATGTAAGTAACGTGAATAGAACAGTTTAGACAATTGAACACCATAGTCCAAATGACGTACACGGTTTTCTTCTACGCCACGGTTGTTTTTCAATACTAATAAGTTTTCAACTTCACCATGCCAAATAGGGTAGAACAATGTTGCCGCACCACCTCGAACTGCCATTTAAGTTCAGCTTAGTTCGTTAGACTAAACCTAGCATTTAGTTTATGCTACTATGCATCACTACATAGATCAGACTATATCTTCATCCCCAACATTACTTGGTAGGACACCCTTAGGTGATGACATAGAGGCCGTAGCCACTGTCACTGTCTCCCGTTTGGAGTCTACTTAGACCCTACGCCTTTCGGCTAGTCGTTGAACATTCTATTATTGAATAATAGCTTCGCTGCTGATTGTCTTTATCTTCGAGGCATGTGATAAAGAGTTCCCAGCAATTAGAGAGATTTACTAATTAGCATTTCTGCTAATAGGGGCACAATGTTTACCCTGGCTACAACTTTTAACTGCAGATTGGAAATGTTTATAAAAAGGAATACATCCAGTGTGGACAGCTTCGCCACCACGAATAGGCGAACCTAATGCACGAATACGTCCTACATTCAAACCAATACCAGCACGTTGTGAAATATACTTAACAACAGAACTAGCTGATGCATTGATACTGTCTAAGCTATCATCTACATCAATCAATACGCAAGACGAGAACTGACGAGATGGAGTACGTACACCTGCCATGATAGGAGTAGGTAATGAGATCTTACCACTACTAGAAGCATCATAGAAACGTTTTACATAACCAATACGTGTGTCTTTAGGGTACATGTGGAACAAACACATTGATACTAACATGTATAGGAACTGTGGTGTTTCGTAGATTTCTTTAGTAACGCGGTTTTGTACTAAGTATTTACCTGTTAATTGTTTTACAGCAGCATACGCTAAAGTCATATCTAGATCATGATTGATATATGTATCTAGTAAGTTAATTTCTTCTTCGGTATAGTCACGCAGAATGTGTTTATCATAAACACCGATGTCTGTACCTTTTTTAATTTGTTCTAATAAAGAACATGGTATAAAATCACCGTATACATCTTTACGTAATTGGAACATTGCTAAGCGTGCTGCTACATATTGGTAGTTTGGATTTTCTGCTGAGATTAGATCAGATGCTGTACGTGTTAATACATCATGAATGGTTTCTGTTGAGATGCCGTCTGTAAACTGAATACGTGACTTCATCATTACTTGAGATATAGATACATTGTCTAGATTGTCAGTAGCCCAGTACAGTACTTTTTCTAATTTGGCTAAGTCGAATGGTTCTGCTGCACCGTGGCGTTTAGTGACTGAAATATTAAGTGTTGACATGTTTTAGTTTATCCTTAGCTTTTTGGGTTAGTTAGTTGGTTCATTTAGGTATATAATTTAAACAAACCAACCAACCTTTATTTAGTATCTTTTTTATTAAGCAGCTTCTTCTGCTACTTCACGCTTAGTAAACAAGTGATTACCTACATTTAACTTGTATCCACGATCACGCACTAAGAAATTCAAAATAGCCAATACATTGTGTTTGATTCGTCCAATGACGAATAATGAATCATCATTTTGTTGTGCATAGGAAGCTGAAATGGTTTCCAAAGCACCGCTTAATTTAGCTTGTACGTCAGCAAACACATTCAATTGAGTACGCTCAATACCTGTTAATGTCAACACATAGTTTTCTAAGTCTTCATTGGTGAATTGTTTACTGTCTTTTTCAAAACGCAATACGGTTTCAAAGTTAATAACGCACAATTGTTTAAATACCTGTACATTTTCAGTATAAACAGCCATCTTGTTTTCCTATTATAAGAGTTAAAAGTGAGGTCATCTCATAGATATACCCTCACACTTAATTTAAGATTTATTACATTAAGTCAGTGCTACATATATCTACTGAATACAAAAAAATAATATTTAAATAACATTTCTACACCATCCAATTAAGGACAGTGTAGAATGTATTAGATTGCAATTTTCTGCAGGCTACTGTAGCGTAGCATCAGTCGTGATAAGTTGATGGCTTGTGTTTTTGATGGCTGTGTTGCATAGAGGACTTCCATCATAGCTTTTAGTAAACCTTTGATGTTAGAACCCTGTTTAGAGGCATGTAGATCAGCTTCTAGCTCCATATCAGGGTCGTAAGGTACATTTAGGTGTCCAAGCTCATAGTGCGCTGCCTCGTGCGCTAGAAGCGCTTCTACATGTGACTCATCGTGACCATGGTTTTCATACCATACTGATGATAGTAGTATTACTGGATTGTTACCTTCGCTA
>RRZT010430541.1_pt1 | contig 10578 bp, 12 predicted proteins | sample 2165551 | NCBI WGS metagenome assembly RRZT01 (sample SAMN10456910, study PRJNA506462) | wastewater metagenome | biome: wastewater; feature: sludge; material: wastewater sludge; isolation source: wastewater sludge with Escherichia coli K12::gfp cells carrying plasmid... | place: USA: Moscow, Idaho...
ATCCGGAGGCAACGCTGGAGGATTGGCTCGATCAGGTTTCCCTGGTCTCGGATTCGGATCAGTTGGCCGAAGGCGGCGCCGGTGAAGGGGATGTGACCCTCATGACGATCCACACCGCCAAGGGCCTCGAATTCCCGGTGGTGTTCGTGACGGGGCTGGAGGACGGCACGTTCCCCCACATGCGTTCCCTGGGGGATCCGAAGGAGCTTGCCGAGGAACGCAGACTGGCCTACGTGGCGCTCACGCGGGCGCGTCAGCGCCTCTACCTCACCCGGGCTGCGACTCGTTCCGCCTGGGGTGCGCCGCAGGAATTCCCGGCCTCTCGGTTCCTGGAGGAGATCCCGGCCGAGCTGGTGGATTGGCGCCGCGAGGAATCGAGCCATGAGGTTCTGCGGGCATCGTGGGGTCAGGGGGCATCGAGCTATTCGTCGCGCGGGTTCTCCTCATACGGCGGCGAAGGGCGCGGGCGCTCCGGTGGGGGCCGGGCAGGCCGTGGAGCACGCGGCTGGGACTCCTTCGACGACTCCGACGGTCCGGTCTTCGGATCGGGGCGCGGTTTCGTTCCGGGGAAGCTGGGGGCCGCGGAGGAAAGTGTGAACCGCGAGAAGAAGGAGCCCGAGCGTGCGGCAATTGGCACGGGATCGGTTGTGGAGACTCCCGCCGATGCACAGACCCAAGGACTGTCGGTCGGGGACACCGTGCGCCACAAGAGCTTCGGAACGGGCGAGGTACTGTCCTTCGAGGGCTCCGGCAAGTCCACCGTGGCAAAGGTCCGCTTCCGCTCCGGAGCCACCAAAAGACTCATGCTGCGCTTCGCCCCTCTGGAGAAGATGGGGTCCTAGCGGCGCACCTGAGCGGAGGAACTCCGGGTTGGATGTGCACCTGGCGGGTGATGCTCGTGGTGGGTGATGCTCGTGCCCGGAGGATCCGGACTATCCGCGCTTGGTCGGTTCATTCCAGTCCACCTCGAACCCGACGGGAATGATCCGGTTCGGATTGACCGAGGGGTGTGTGAGGAAGTAGTGCCGCTTGATGTGATCGAACTTGGTGGTGTCCCGGAACGCTGGTTGGCGGTACAGGAACCGGGTGTAGTCCCACAGATTCGGATAGTCCACCAGGCGCCGAATATTCGTCTTGAAGTGGGTCACATAGACGGCGTCAAAGCGCGCGAGAGTGGGATAGAGCCGGATGTCCGCCTCCGTCAGGGCCTCGCCGAGCAGGTAGGTTCTGTCTGCCAACCGCTCCTCAATCCAGTCGAGAGTCTCGAACAGCTCGCGGACCGCGGTGTCGTAAGGACCCTGAGCGAGGGCGAAACCACTGCGGTACACGCCATTGTTGACTGTCCGGTAGATGAGCTCATTCAGCTTGTCAATCTCCGTGCGTGATTTCTCCGGATAGAGATCCACGTCGGGGCGCGTTGCCCACTCATTGAACCGGGATCCGAGGTCCAGAGAAATGTCCGGGAAGTTGTTCGAGACGATCTTCTTGGTTTTCGTGTCCCAGAGCACGGGCACGGAGATGTGGCCATCGTAGCCGGGTTCGGTGACGTCGTACGCCTCGCGCAGCAGGGTGAATTCGTTGTAGGGATCGAGCGTGAGGTCGGGCCCTTCGCGGAACGCCCAGCCGCGTCCATCACGTACCGGGTCGACGACGGCGAGGCCGATCGCTGTGTCTGGCAGTGTTGGGGTAGGCCGTTGTGATGGGGTTTTTGGGCCGTGTTGCTGGCTGGTTTTAGGCCGTGTTGCGGTTTGAAATCCTGCCACTGGTTTGTTGGTGGTGGTGGGTGGCGGGTTTGTGTGTTCTTCGTGTGTGCAGGGGCATGGGTCCGTCTTTTTGTTCCTTGTTGTATGTTTCTTCCGGGCTTGTCGTTTCGTAGTCGAGGCCCTGGAAGGAACGGAAAGTTATGACGGTACCCATGCCTCTTGTTGAAGATATCAGGTTGTTAGACCGGGAGGGAGTCTCTGGTCGCAAGATTTCTCGCCAGCTCGGTGTTTCTCGTGACACGGTCGCTAAGTATGTAGCGGTCGACGATTTTTCCCCGGTGGTCCCGGTGAAAGTGTGTCGGTCCCGGCGGGTGATGACGGAACCAGTGATGGAGTTCATTGATCAGATTCTTGAGCAGGATCGTGGCTGTCCTCGCAAACAACGCCATACCGCGAAACGGATTTTCGAGCGTCTTGTCACCGAGAAGGGTTATCAGGGTTCTTATCGAACAGTGAGTGCGTACGTGAAAGAGTGGCATCAGGCCCGTCAATGTCCAGCTGACGGGTTTGGAGAACTGTCGTGGGGACCAGGCGATGCCCAGATCGATTTCGGTCAGGTCCATGTGATCAACGCTGACGGAGATGATGAGACTCATTCGATGCTCGTGGTATCTTTCCCGTATTCGAATGCTCGCTATGGCCAGCTATATCGGGGGGAAACTGCCGAGTGTGTGTGCCACGGGCTGCAAGCTGTCTATGACCATATTGGTTTCGTTCCCCGGCTTCAGGTCTTTGATAACGCGACAGGAATCGGGCGTCGTATCGGCCAGATCGTGACAGAGTCAGACCTGTTCGCTCGTTTTCGTGCCCATCACGGCTTCCAATCACGTTTCTGTAATCCGTATTCAGGTAACGAGAAAGGGCATGTAGAAAACGCGGTGGGATACCTACGCCGGAACCTGTGTGTTCCCCTCCCGCGAGTCAGTGACATGCACGCTTTTAACAAGGATCTGCTGGCTCGTTGTGACGAGCTCTTAGAACAGGAGCATTACCGGAAAAAAGACAAGCTCGTTCTTCTGCATCGGGCCGATAAGGATGCCGGACTAGCTCTACCAGTTCACCGTTTCCAGCCCATCAGATTTGACACACGTAAAGCTGATAAGGACGGACGTGTCAAGTTCGAGAACAACTATTACCTGATCGGTGGGGCCTATGCAGGCCGCGAGCTGACGATCTCGATCGGGGCCGACAACCTCGAATTTTTCACGCCTGATGGCGCACAGGCTGGCAAACTCTCCCGGTGTTTTACTCACAGTGCCACCACGATCAGTGATGAACAGTCCTTGCTGGACATTCTTACCACCCGTCCCGGAGCATTTAGTCATTCTCCGCTCCGGCCGGTCATGCCCACCGCCCTCGTGACTGCTTTAGACCACGCGTCCTATCAGGACAAACGACGCGTGATTAAAGCGCTCACGGCCACTAGTTCAATCTCAGGATTTGACGCCACGATGAATGCTGCCGAACACCTCCTAGAGCATGCTCAACCCCTGAGCCAGGCTTCTCTCGATCTTCTGGCTTCTGGAGCGGGCAGGATCTATCAACCCAATCCAGCCGTCGACCTCACCATCTACGACACCCTAGCCGGCAGCTAAACCACCCAATCTGAACACAATCACGCCCCGGACCACAGTCGAGGGGTGGATCTGCCACACCCTCACGAAAGGACAACCATGACCATCGAACCCGCCACCCACTCCCATCCTGCCGAGCTTCTCACTACCGTGCGTGCACACGCAAAAGAAGCCCGCCTGACCGGTCAAGTTCTTGACACCCAACTCGCCACCATCACCAGTGAACAACTCGTCTTCCTCGCCGCCTACCTCGAAGCTGAAATCACTTCCAGACGCGCCTCCGCACGTCGCCGGCTCATCGCCGGAGCGCATCTACCCACCATCAAAACCCTCACCGGTTACGACTGGGACCGTCTCACCCTGCCAGCAGGACTCACACCAACCAGTCTCGCCGCTCTGGACTTCCTCACCCGTGCTGAAGACCTCATCTGCTACGGCGATGTCGGCTGCGGGAAAACACACCTCGCCACCGCACTGACCCACACCGCCTGCCAAGCCGGGATCAAAGCACGCTTCACCACCGCCGCCGATCTGGTCATGGCCCTGCGAAAAGCCAAAAACGAGGGACACCTCGACCGTGAACTCACCCAACTAGCCAAATTCCAGCTCTTAACCATCGACGAGCTCGGCTACCTACCCATCGACCCCGAAGGAGCACGACTCCTCTTCCAAGTCATCAACAACACCTACGAGAAAACCAGCCTCATCATCACCACCAACATCGAATTCTCCCGCTGGGGCACCATCTTCGGAGACGACAACATCGCCGCCGCCATCATCGACCGACTCATCCACCACGGACACCTCATCCGCCACACCGGCACCTCATGGAGAGTCGAAAACGCCCTCATGAAATAACACCACCACAACATGGCCTAAAAGCGAACAACACAACGGCCTACAAATAACTTGCAAAACACAGCCAGCGGGGGTAATTCCAACCCACCATCGACCTCGGCGAAACAATCCCACTGTTCCCCGCGCCAGCGGGGGTAATTCCCTGACCTCGCAAAACGTCTACGCGAACGCCAACTGTTCCCTGCGCAAACGGTGACCATTCCTTGTTGACCTGCTTGTTGTGTTTGCTGGTTGGATCCCGGCTATTCGGTAGATCAATATCGCCCCATCGGAAGTGCGGTGGCAATTTCGAGCTTGTTGCTCGGGGGCCAAGGGACAGCTCAACATGCAACGGGGTGCCGAGAACAGATATTATGACCGCTCGGGAGAACGGCGACGGGGGCGTTCCGTCACCATCACGTAGGCGAACAACTTACGGATCTTCTCCTCAATCGCTTCGCGATCGCTTGCCTCGCCCGGGAACTGCAGCATTGGTGCTTCCTTGGCGGGGGTGGGTACGCGCTTCCTCCTGATGAGCGTCACCCGATACTCGCCATATGTCCACGAGCCGTCGCGGTAGACGCCGACAATCTGGGTGTCCGCGGGTTTCTGATTGTTGATCGGGACATTCAGCCACCACCGAGGATGCGCACCTTTGGACTGTGAACGGCTGGGGATCTGCCGTGCCAGATTGCGCGACAAGTGACCAACGATTGAACTCCACCACTCCAAGCCCCCGATCTCTGGGTCCTGACCGGACTCTTCGGGCTGCGACTTCTCCGGCTCTGACCTGCTGGCATCATCTTCGAATCCCATGGATCCAGAATATAGGAGGTTGCCCGGCAACCTCGGTGATCCGATCTACGTCAGTACATCAACTCGAAGCTCACGCAGCCTCGCACCCTCGCCGTTGCCGTGCTCACGTCCGTGACGTTCGACCACCGCGGGCCCTTCCACAGGGCACGAATCATCTGAGCCAGAGCTTCGCCGTCTCCCTCGAAATGTGCGGAGACGTCGCCGTCGTTCTCATTTCGAACCCAGCCGGTCAAGCCGAGCTCCTGCGCCTTTCCCATGGTCCAGTAGCGAAACCCGACGCCCTGAACCATTCCCTGAACACGGGCATCAATCGCGGTAGTCATGGCTTGATTCTATGGGGCGAGTCACAGAAAGTGGTGTGCGGAAGAATTCAGCTATTCGGAAGCATCCGTGGGCAGGCATGCTCGCATCGCCTCGAGGGAGGGAACAACGTACCAGGCGCCGGTTTCCGGAGTGGTGAACCGCGTCAGTGCATCGCGCACCCCATCGACTCCCGCCATCTGACGCAGCATCGCCTCCTGCCGCCACTGATCCTGGCTGAAGCCGACGAACACCGTGCCGTGGTCGGTTGCATTTCCGTACGCCGTGTTGCGGCGGAAGATCTCCTGGGACTCTCCCTCCACGCGCACCGTGGTACGTGAGACGTGACTGGTGGGTGGCTGGACGTCGTCGTCGAACTCGATGGAATCTGGCTTGGTGCGGCCGATGACCTTCTCCTGATCGGGAACCGGAACGTCGCGCCATCGCGGCACATGGCTCCAGAGTTGAAAGAGCAGGATGCTGACACCCGCCCCGGGAACGCCCGCGGGAACCGAGATGACCTCGGGTGCATCGAGGGCTGGGGGATTCTCGGTGCCGTCCTCGAAGCCGGTGAGGTCGCGGGACGAACGATAGACCCAACCGACCGTTTCGGACACCACGTGCGTGAAGGGAGCCAGGTCGGTGATGACGCGAACGCTTGCGTCGAACACGGCGGAGCGATCCGAGCCGGCGATCCAAATCCAGAGATCACGCTGGGTTGCGGGCATCTCGAATCCGTCCCTGCCCACGATGGGCTCGGTGAAGTCCTTCGCAGCTGGGACGTGCTCGGGGCGAGCAATTGATGCCCACAGCGACGGCCGAACTCCCAGAACAATGTTCGCGCCATGAGTGGTCGGATGGTTGAGGAGAGGCCTCAGAGCGCTCGCGAGTGCGCTGCGATCCGTGTTCTTGCGAAGGTTGAACTCAAGGTATGCGTGCTCGGAGGCGCCGAGGCTCAGAATTCCGGGTTGAATGGTCACTCTGAGATTGTAGTCCGTGCCGCTGTTGCGGGGTTCGGCTTCTTGCCAGCGGCGAGGAAGGTCGCGGTGATGACGGCAAGTGCGGAAATCACAGTGGCCGGTGAGACGGAGACCCCCAGCGCAAGATCCACGACCATAGCGGTCACCAGCTGCCCGGAGACCATGACGAGGGCAAGCCGGAAGGTTCCCAGCCGGCGCACGGACCATGCCGCGCAGAAGACGATCCCGGCGCCCGCAGGCCCGCCGAGGTACATCCACCAAGCGTCAATGCCGGGGAAGGTCAGTCCCTCGAAACCCCCGAACGGGAAGATCGCCAGCACAATGATGCTCATGATGGCGGCCCCACCTGCCACGCTGGTGAAGGTGGCGATGAGTGGATACCCCGAGCGGGAGGTGACGGCTCCATTTCCCGCGTTCTGGAACGAGATCGAGGAGCATCCGACAAAGATCAGAAGGCCCACGCCCACCATGGCCCAGCCTTTGGAGACTCCAGCGCCACCTGCGCTGATCGCCAGAGCCAGACCGGCGAGCACCACGCCCGCGGCCGCGATGCGCTGCCCCGAGAAGCGAATCCTTTGGGGGAGCCCCACACCCAACCGGTCGAGTATCAAACCCATGATCGTCTGGCCCGCAACCGCACACACGGACGCGATCGTTGCTCCCACGAGGGGAATGCCCCAAGCCATGGCGATGACAATCGGGACTCCGCCAGCGCCGACGCCGAACCACCACCACGCACCCTGCGTGCGCAGAATCCCGAAGAACTTCCGGAGGTTGCCCTGCACCGCAATGATCACCACGACCGTCAAGAGTGTGCCGAGATACGAGATCCATCCCGCGAGGAGGGGCCCAGCGCCCGAAGCAGTGAATGCGCCGTTGAAGATGCCCTGAATCGAGACGAAGACACCGGCGAGGCCCGCAACAAGGATCGAGGCGGTGAGCGCCGTGGCTGGTGTGTGAGGTGTAGGTGGTGTAGGTGGTGTGGGTGGTGTGGGTTCCGACGGGGCCGTGCGCTCAGACATGGAGTCCTTTTCTGCGGTGAGGGGAGGTGATTCTTGCCCCAATGTTTGGTGGCTCTGATGACACGAAATGCTCACCCGAGGGTGCGGAGTTGTTGCGGGGTAGTGCAGTTATGTAGGGAGAACGCTCTCAATGGCCGTGAGGACGCCGTCACTTTCGGGATCCGTTTGCGGCGCGAACCGGGCCACGACGGAGCCGTCCGGAGCAATGACAAACTTCTCGAAGTTCCAGCGGATGTCGCCGATGTATCCGTCGGCGTCCGGGAAGTTGACGAGCTCCCGATACAACGGGTGCCGATTCTCGCCGTTGACGTCCACCTTCTCCGTCATGGGGAATGTGACGCCATACGTTGCCGAGCAGAACTCTGCAATCTCCTGCCCGCTGCCGGGTTCCTGGCCCATGAAGTTGTTGGACGGCACTCCAATGACCGTGAAGCCGCGCGGTGCGTAGAGTTCGTGCAGTCTCTCCAGTGCCGCATACTGTGGGGTCAATCCGCACCTGGAGGCCGTATTGACCAAGAGAACGGCTTTGCCTTGGTACTGAGCGAGGTTGGCCGGGCCGCCCGCCAAGGCACCAATCTGGGCGTCGAAAACAGACATGATTACTCCTTGCCTTCCACGGGGCGGATTGCCTCAAGTGCAGCCTTCCGCCGGTCAAGCCAGTCTAGTGCCGGATGGAGGGTCCCAGCCCACTTGGGCGGGGTCGTTTTTGGGATTGCCTGACTGTTCGGTGAAGGCAGGAGCTCGGGGGCCGCGGACTCGCGGCTATTCATCCGTTCGCTGGTGCCCGAGCTGCCTCGCCGGGTAATTTTCCGCTCTCGCGTCCAGATGGGCGTGCTACTCGCGCTTGTCAAATGCCGCTGACGCGGGCGTACGTGGCGGCCATGCGACACACACTGACTTTATGGTCAGATAGAGGTGTCTCACCGCCATGAAGAGAACCAAGGCGCCACAGAATCGCAATAGATTGAAACTCGCGCGTTGGTACAGTGGAGCATCTGCGGAACCACCGAGCCCGGCGCCATGGACCTTCTGCTTGCGGCTTGCAACCTCCGAGTCTCGGCCCGTGTACTTGCGCTCCAAGCCTCGACACTGGTACTCGCATTCCGAGCCTTGTGCCCGTGCGCCACCTCCGAAGCGCCGCCTTACCGCGCCAGCTGGCGCCCCAGCCATTCCTCCAGTCTGACCCGCGGGCCCGTGAAGAAGGGCGTCTCCTCGCGTACGTGCAGCCGAGCCCGGACCCCGCGTTGGTGGTGCATCACGTCGACCAAGCGGTGTAGTTCGTCCGCCTCGAAGGCGAGGATCCACTCGTAGTCCCCAAGCGCAAATCCGGAAAGAGTGGAGCCCTTGACATCCGGGTATTCTCGCCCGGCCATCCCGTGTTCACGCAGCATCTGCGAGCGCTCCTCGGCCCGAAGGCCATACCACTCGTAGCTGCGCACGAACGGGTACACGCACAGCCATGGGCGCGGCCGCACCCCGGAGAAGCACGCCGGAACATGCGCGCGATTGAACTCGGCCGGGCGATGCACTCCCACCGCGGACCACACCGGCTTCAGGCATTTCCCGAGCTCACCGTGGCGCATTGCATGATAGGCGGCCTGTAGCTTCTCGGGTGCGTCCGCCACCGTCCAGATCAGCAGGTCGGCGTCCGCCCGGAACCCGCCAATGTCGTAGTAGCCCCGCACGTCCGCACCGGCGCGGGCAATCGCGGCGGACACGGCCCGAGCGTCAATCGAATCGGGTACCGGCTCCGCCGTTGCAAAGACGGAGTACATGGCGTAAAGGGACTGCTGGTTGATGCGCTCGGGGTCGACGGCGGAGTCGCGATCATCCTGTACGTAACCGGTCATGTTGTCTCCTGTGCTTGGTGTCGCGTATTCGGTGGAGTGTAGTGGGCGTGGGCGTGGGCGTGGGCGTGGGCGTGGGTGCGGGCTGCCTCAACCGGCCTCGGATGGCAGCAGTCGAAGCCCTCGGAATACAGGCGCCGGGCCGCGGCGCTTGCCTCCCCGCGCGCCACGGCGGCCCGCTCGATCAGCTGGTCCACGATCATGGCGATGAAGGTCGGGTTGGTTCCGACAGTGGCTGCCCGGATGAACTCGAGCCCGTTGTCCGCCGCACTTGCGCTGGCTTCCGTGTCCAGATCGAAGACCACCTCCATGTGGTCGCTGATGAACCCGATCGGGACCACCACCACGCCCGAGACCCCCTGCCCGGGCAGCTTCGCGATGAGATCGTTGACGTCGGGCTCCAGCCACGGGATGCGGGCCGGACCCGAGCGGGAACTGTACGCCAGATCCCAGTCGATCGCTTCCTTCAGGCAACTCTCCAGACCCGCGGTAACATTCGACGCCACCCGCAGATGCTGCTCGTGGTACGTGCCGCCGTGACTGCCGCCCGATGCCTCATTCATGGTCAGGGGAATCGAATGTGTGGCAAAGATGAGGCGGATTCTCCCTTCGGGACTGCGGTCACGCAGCGCCCCGAAGGCCTGCGCGGCCACCTCGATCTGGGCCTTGATGAAGCCCTCGGTCAGTGCGAACGGGGCCATCCGGTCGATCCGGATGCGGCCATTCTCTGCCTCCATGGCCCGCTCCAGGTCCTCTCCGTACTGGCGGCATCCGGAGTAGGAGTGGTAGGCGGAGGTTGGCAGTCCCAGCACCCGCGTGTGGCCCGCGGCAACAAGATCCGCGACGGTCTCCGCATGGAACGGGTGCCAATTGCGATTGCCGATCACCACGGGCGCGTCCAGCCCGCGGTTCGCCAGTTCTGCTCTTAGCGCCCGCGCGAGTGCCGCGTTCTCCACGTTGATTGGCGATTTGCCCCCGAACATCATGTAGTGCTCGGCAACCGCCAGAAGGCGCTCATCAGGGATGTTCTTGCCCGCAGTGGCGTTGCGCATGAATGGAAGCACATCCTCGGGCCCATCGGGTCCACCATAGGAAGCAACGAGTACGGCACTGTAGGGATGCAAGGGACTTGCTGCGATGGTCATGTCGCCCTTTCGATGGTCCTGACTCCGTGAGCTCCCATGCCTCGGCCAGCGATGCGACGTGTGTCGCCAAGATTATGATGGCTGGCATGCCGAGAAAGAATGTGTAGACTCACAGTGTCTCCATGTAACCACATATTTGAGGGTCGTGAATCGATGGATCAGGGAATTTCTCGAGGGCCGCTCGCCGCAGATCCGGCATCGAGCGAGGACCACGTCCCTTTCCCTGACCGCTCGCAAGCCCCGGAACCGCCAGCAGCCGCGACCGGCCCAAGAGCCCCACTCCTGAGCGCCCTC
>RRZT011608707.1_pt1 | contig 10578 bp, 12 predicted proteins | sample 2165551 | NCBI WGS metagenome assembly RRZT01 (sample SAMN10456910, study PRJNA506462) | wastewater metagenome | biome: wastewater; feature: sludge; material: wastewater sludge; isolation source: wastewater sludge with Escherichia coli K12::gfp cells carrying plasmid... | place: USA: Moscow, Idaho...
AAACCGTTGAGGCTTTACGTACTACAAATATCCTCGTATTATACGCGGCAAGAACGGAGAGATGGCAGAGTGGTTAAATGCACCGGTCTTGAAAACCGGCAAGGGTTTGTAGCCCTTCTAGGGTTCGAATCCCTATCTCTCTGCCAAATACCATGAAGAAGGTGAAGCCCAGTAGCAGGACGACCCCCATACCGCTGTTCTTGGTACGCTCGATGCCCCACATGAAAGCAAAAGCAACGCCCATGAAGAGCAGGAAAGACATCAGCGGGCTACCGCCAAAGAACGAGAAACCCATCTGCACGCCAATCAGCGCGCCGATGGTGGTCGGCAGCATGGACAGTGCGAGCAACAGATAGGTGTTGCGCAGCACACGATTCTGCCGAAGTGCGAATTCCTGAGAGGCCTGTCCGGCCAGTTGATACGGTTGTTGCATTGATGGATCCTCCATTGAACGACGGACTTGTTTTCGTCCGGGGCAGGCAGAGAGTGCCATAAAACCATTTGAAAGGGGTAACAAATTGTAACGTGGTATAATGCGCGCCTTCGATTTTCCCTCTCCGGGAAATCCGGCAAGGAAGCGTGGCAGAGTGGTTAAATGCACCGGTCTTGAAAACCGGCAGGGGTTTACGCCCCTCGTGAGTTCGAATCTCACCGCTTCCGCCAAGAAAAACAATTCACTTGGCAGGAATCAAAAGCAAGTGAAAACCATTTGTCACCAAGCACATGCCTGAGGTTCATTGCAAACCGGTCCAGGTCGATGAAGGACTCATCGACATCCACCGGCACGTCAACAATCAGGAGTACCTGCGCTGGATGCAGGAAATTGCCATTGAGCACTCGACCCTGCAAGGCTGGCCAATGGCGCGTTATCTGCAAACCGGCGCATCGTGGTATGTCCGCTCGCACTTCATCGAATACCTGCGGCCGGCACTGCTCGGCGATGAATTGCTGGTGCATACCTGGATTGCCGAAATGGGCAAGCACAGTTGCCAGCGGCGAACCCTGTTCATGCGCGCCAATGACCGGCAAATTGTGGTGCGCGCCAAAACCGCGTGGATCTTTGTCAGCCTGAAAAACGGACGGCCCATCACCGTGCCGGATGAGGTACGCAACGCCTTCCCTGTTCTTCCCACCGAGGAAGCGGCATTGGCCGCCTGTCAATCGGCTAAAACAGTTTCCGCCACCTGAAAATCAGCACGGCCACGGCAAACAGGAAGAGGAAGGTCAGTACCGACCAGTTGGCCAGCGACAGGCCGAGAAAGCTCCAGTGTTGCTGCGTGCAGAAACCGGTCACCATGAACATCATTGGCCACAGGCCGCCGAGCCAGTTGATCAGTTGCTCGGCCAGGGTCGGTTCGCCGAAGCCGCATTCGGTCACCTGTTGCGGCGCATATTCCATCCAGCTCTGTTCGATCGCGGTAATCATCCCGCCCAGCGCCATCAAGGCCACCAATGCGGCCCACAGTCGCCGCTGGTTCGGCCACAGCGCACCACACAGGGCAAAGAAGGCGGCCAGCAGGTAATAGAGGCGTTGCAGGTTACACAGATGACAGGGGTGCAGGCGGGCCACTTCGCCCAGAATCAGGCCGCAACCGACCAGCCCCAGGCAAAACAGCGCATAAACGGAAAAACAGCGACGAACGGAAAAGTGCATGATGAACGCAGATTCAAGAGACAGGATTCAGGAAAAACCGTGTGTTTCGCACAGGAGCCTGCCGGAAACAAGCGGCGCTACGGCTGCTTGGATCGGCCACATGATTCTAGCAGACTGCCCTTTCCGCCGCGCCATCGTGTATATTTCACTACAAGCCTATTTCCCGTGAGTATTGTCCACCATGTCTACACGCATTCTGCTGGTCGAGGACGATGAGCGCCTCGCCAAACTGACCGCTGAATATCTGCGGAAAAACGAATTTGAAGTCACTATCGAAGGTCGCGGCGATACGGCCGAGGCCCGCATCCTCAAGGAAGATCCGGATCTGGTGATTCTGGATGTCATGCTGCCGGGCAAGGACGGGTTCGAGGTCTGCCGCGCCGTGCGCCAACAATACAAGGGCGTCATCCTGATGCTGACCGCCCGTGACGAAGATCTCGACCAGATCCTCGGCCTGGAGCTCGGCGCCGACGATTACATCGCCAAACCGGTGCAGCCGCGTCTGTTGCTGGCGCGCATCAAGGCATTGCTGCGCCGCGCACCGGGCAGCGGCGAAAGCGGCCCGTCGGCAGACGAAACCGATGAACTCGAATTCGGCAATTTCCGCATCAGCCAGGCGACACGCAACGCCCATCTGGGCGAGGACATCATCGACTTGACCACGGCCGAATTCGACCTGCTCTGGCTGCTGGCGCGCCACGCCGGCAACATCCTGTCGCGTGACGATCTCTTGCAGGAACTGCGCGGCATCGGCTTTGACGGGCTGGATCGTTCAATCGACGCACGCATTTCCCGCCTGCGTCGCAAACTCGGCGACGACCCGGAAAACCCCACGCGTATCAAGACCGTGCGTGGCCAGGGCTATCTGTTCAGCAAGCATGACTGGCAATAGCAGCGGCAACCAGAACAACCGTCTGCTCTCGATCATCGGGCGTTACAAAACAACGCCCTGGCGCGGACGCTACAGCCTCTCCAGGCTGTTCCTCAACTTTTACCTGCTGGTGATGGGTTCCTTCGTGGTCATCGCCTTCCTGGCCGACTTCGTCATTTCAACGGCCGTCAAAGGCATTACCGACGATTACACCAGCCGCTTCATGCACGGCACGATCACGCTGATCGAGGAGGAATTGTTCCGCAAGCCGCGTTCGGAATGGGACAAGACCATCAAAACGCTAGGGCAGAACTTTTCCTACCGGCTCGACATTGTCGACCGCTGGTCGCTCAAGCTCAAAAAGAAGCAGGCGGAAAAACTCGATGCCGGCGATCTGGCCGTCGATGCCGACGGTGACGTGCTCTATCACCGCCTCAAGAACACGCCGAAGATTCTCGTCGTCGGACCGATCTCGCCGGAATCCAATCCTGACCGACCACGCTCGCTTCCCCTTGACCTGCGCGTCCGTCTGCTGACCTGGAGCCTGATGAGCCTCATCGTGGCGATTGCCGTCTGGTTCTGGGTACGCCCGCTCTGGCGTGACCTCGAAGCCCTGCGCCAGACAGCCCGTTCTCTCGGTGAAGGGCACTTCGAAACCCGTTCACCACCGGCACGCAGCAGCACCTTCGAACTCCTGACCGACACGCTCAACGGCATGGCCGAACGTATCCAGCGCCTGATCGCCACGCAGAAGGAACTCTCCAGTGCCATCTCGCACGAACTGCGCACGCCGATTGCGCGGATGCGCTTTGCCCTGGAAATCCACGCCGAGAGCGCCGAACGCGAAGATCGGGAACGCCTGTGGCACATGCTCGAAGACGACCTCGACGAACTCGACAATCTCATCGATTCCAGCCTGAACTACGCCCGCTTCGAGCGTGAACCGCCGGAACTCAACCTTTCCCTGGTTGAACTCGCGCCCTGGCTCGAAGAAAAGATCGACAGCCTGCGCATCCTCAACCGCACCCTCGACATCAGCGTCGACTGCCAGGCGCTCCCCCCCGGACAACAGGTCGAGCTTGACCAGAAGAGCATGCCCTACGCCGTCACCAACCTCTTGCGCAACGCGCTCAAATACGCCAAATCGCGCATCCTCATCAGCAGCGAGGTCAGGAATGGCATGGCGCTGATCCACGTTGACGACGATGGCATCGGTATTGCACCGGAAGACCGCCAGCGCGTATTCACCGCCTTTACCCGCCTCGACCGTTCGCGCGACCGCGCAACCGGTGGCTCCGGCCTGGGACTGGCGATTGTCCGTCTGGTGCTCGAACAGCACGAAGGCACCGTCACGGTCAATGTCTCCCCTTTGGGGGGAGCACGTTTCACCCTGCGCTGGCCACTGTTACAGACTGTCACGGAAAGCTGACGAAGGTACTAAAGAACCCTCCCTGCTTCCCGGTTATGATGGACCGGCCGAAGCGCCAGTTTTTATTTGGCTCAGGCAATCGCGAACATACCGGACACGGAACAGCCTCATGCTCAACGATGACCGCACGATGAAGTCCTCACAAGCCCGAACCGCCTTCCCCTTGGCTGAAGGCGTGGGAATCTTTGTCGGCATCGCCAGCTGGTATCTGCTCTCCGATGGACAACTGGCCATTGCCAAGTCACTGGCGGTCGCGACACCTCTTACACTGCTTTGGTACGGACTGCGCTGCTGGAAAAACCGTTCGCGCAACAAGTAAGCACCCCCGCCAGTTACAAAGCGTCACGCAAACGCCGAAAAGGCACCACAGACACCCGGCTTTCCCCTGCGTAGAATGAAGTCGTTGCTTCAGCCTTACCCGCTGACAATGTTTGACCCTCCCTGACCCATCGCAACGATGGGATTTGTCTCCCGCGCCGATTGCGCGGGATTTTTTTGCCTGCTTTTCAGGGGGTCTCGATCATCCGCACTTCGCGATGCGGATAGGGAATCTCGATACCGTGTTCGCGGAAGGCCTTGAGGATCATCCGGCTGATATCCGAACGTACGTCACCCGTCCCCTTTTCCGGATCGGCCACCCAGACCCCCAGGTCGATATTGACACCGTGATCGGAAAACCCCGTCACCATGGCAAAGGGTGCCGGATCGGCAACCACACGCGGATGCTGCCGTCCCAGTTCGACAAGCAGCGGCATGACCTTGTCCAGATCGCTATCGAAAGAGACGCGCAAACTGATCGGCACACGCAGTTGCGTATCGGTAAAGGAAAGATTGCGCACGATGTTGCCGACCAGGTATTCGTTGGGGATGATGTGCTCGATCCCGGTCAGCGTGCGCAGCACCGTGTAGCGCGTGGAAATCTGCGTCACTGTCCCGGTGATCGTGTCGTCGATGGCAATCAGATTCCCGAGCCGGATCGAACGGTCGAGCAGGATGATGAAGCCGCTTACGTAATTGCTGGCAATTTTCTGCAGGCCGAAACCGAGGCCCACCGCCAGAGCGCCGCTGAACACCGAGAGCGTGGTGACATCAATGCCAACCAGCGGCAGACTGAACAGCAGCGCCACGGTCAGCAGCAAGGCCTTGGCCAGGCGCGCCAGCACCTCGCGCATATTGGCGTCGATCTGTTCCGTCTTGGTCAGCCGGTGTTCAATCAGGCTGGCGATCCACAAGGCAATCAGCAGGGTAAAGCAGACCGTTGCGGTCCCGTGCAGGATTGTCCACAGATCCAGCTTCTGACGGCCAACAACAAAGACCACCTTCTGCAGGGCTTCGATCAGCGGATCGGCCGAGCCGCTCATGTCCAGAATGACCCAGAACAACACGGCAATCGTGATGAAGCGTTCAAACATCCGCAACAATGCACTGCGGAAAAACACACAACGCAACACGTAGACCAGCAGACGGACCAGCGTCCAGGCCAGCAGCAGCGTTCCTGCCAGGGACAGCAGGCTCAGGCACTTCCAACCCAGATAAGCCAGCAGCTTGTTCATGGAGAAGACCAGAATCATGGCAAACAACGGATAGCTCAGCCGTTGCAGGCCCCCTTCACCAAAAACACGCATCCTGCTCTGCTCTTCTTCAGGCGCCTGCTCGGGCAGACAGTTTTTCAGGCATCGGGCCAGCCACCATGACAGCGACAGCACCAGCACCAGCAGCAAAAGCACCCAGTAAAACTCGGGCGTATAGACATCTTTCCAGAGTTGTCGCAGCAGGGCAAAAATCTGTTTTTCGCTCATTCACAACGCTCCATCGCAGCAGCAAAGAAACCGTCGGTGCCGTGGCGGTGCGGCAACAGACGCAGATAATCGCCCGCCTCGTCCGCGACGGCAATCCCCTGTTTTTCGAGCAATGCGCGGGCAGGCAGCACACGAAACCCGGGATGCGCACTCAGAAAGCCGGCAATGACCGCTTCATTCTCCGCTTCCAGCAGGCTGCACGTCGCATACACCAGGCACCCGCCCGGTTTGAGCAGTGCTGCAGCCGCCGCCAGAATCGACGCCTGCCGGGCGGCCAGCTCGCTCACACTTTCCGGCGTTTGCCGCCACTTCAGATCAGGATTGCGACGCAAGGTTCCCAGACCGGAACACGGCGCATCAACCAGCACGCGATCGAGTTTTCCGCCCAGTCGCTTGATGCGGATATCGTTTTCCGACTCGATCCGCACCGGATGCACGTTCGACAGCCCCGAACGCGCCAGTCTCGGCTTCAGTCTGGCCAGACGCTTTTCCGCCACATCGAAGGCATAGAGCCGCCCCTGCGAGCGCATCAGCGCCCCGACAAGCAGGGTCTTGCCGCCCGCCCCGGCACAGAAATCGGCGATCATCTCGCCGCGTTTGGGCTGCAGCAAAAACCCAAGCAACTGGCTGCCCTCGTCCTGTACCTCGAAGCTGCCGTCGAGAAACAAGGGATGGCGTGCCAGCGAGGGCTTGTCGGCCAGGCGAATGCCCAGCGGGGAATAAGGACAGGCCGTCGCTGCCAGACCGTCGGCCTGCAGACGTGCGAGCAACTGATCGCGCCCGATTTTCAACGGATTGGCACGCAGATCAAGCGGTGCCGACTGGTTCAGGCTGTTCGCCAGCGCATCCAGTTCCGCCGCAGCAAAACGCCCGGCGAGAATTTCATACAGCCAGTCCGGCAGGTCAAGGCGAACCGCGGGCGGCATCTCGTCAAGCCTGATCGCCTTGGCCTGCGCCAGCCATTTCGCCTCGGATTCGCTCAGGAGACCGTCGAGTTCACGCCGGTTCATCCCCTGTCCGCAAGCCAGCCAGGCCAGCAGCAAGCGTCGTGACGATACCCTTTCGCCGCAGCGTGCGGCCAGCGAGCGCTTGCGACGCAAGACCGCATAGACCGCCTCGGCAATAAAACCCCGCTCGGCATGACCGAGTTTCGGCTGTTGCCGGAAATAGCGCGAAACCACCGAATCGGCAGGGAAAGTGGTGGCAAACAGCTCGGCCAGCAAGGCTTCGGCATGATTGAACAGGGCGGGAGTCAGACGCATCGGGACAATATCCTGACAGGCAAATGGAAAGGGGGGATTATGCGTGAAAATGGTGAAATACGATGTATCTCTGTGTGTCAGCGGGGTCAGCGCGTAAATGCCAGTCGATTGCGCTGCCGACAAAGACCTCTCGCAAGGACCACAAACGCGACGTGATACCATCTCCGCCCAAATCTGCACGGCTTGTCAATCAGCAGTTCATGAGCATGCCGCCCGGACAAGCACATCAAGGAGTTTTCATTGGATATCCACCTCGCCACACTGTTACCCCACCACCCTTTCTGGAAACCGGCTGTCGCCCTCGGCGTATTGGGCATCGCGGCCTTTGCCGTGCGCTTTCTGGTACAGGCCATCCTGTTGCACGTGCTGACGCCACTGCTGGCCGGGCGTCATTCCGGCTTCATCTCAGTCCTGCTGAACGGCAAACTGCTGCGCCGCGAAGCACAGATTCTGCCTTCACTGATCGTACAACTCTGTGTGCACTTCGTCCCCGGCCTGCCACAGATGCTGGCGCTGGCCATTCAGCACATCGCCGCCGCACTGACCGTGCTGCACATCGCCCGCGCCCTGATGGCCCTGCTCGACGCCCTCTTGCAACACCATGAAGCCGCCCGGGAAGCCACCTTGTCAAATACCAGTTCGATCAAAAGCTGGGTGCAACTGGGGCAATTGCTGATCGGCCTCGCCTGCGCCGTGGTGATGCTCGCCGCTTTGCTGAACAAATCCCCGGTGATCGTACTTTCCGGCCTCGGTGCCATGTCGGCGGTGCTGATGCTGGTCTTCAAGGACACCATCCTGTCGTTTACCGCCGGGGTGCAACTCTCCGGCAACGACATGCTGCGCGTTGGCGACTGGATCGAAATGCCGCAGGTGGGCGCCGACGGTGACGTCATCGACATCGCGCTGAACACCGTCAAGGTACAGAACGGAGACAAGACCATCACCACCATCCCGACCTGGCGACTGGTCAGCGAAAGTTTCAAGAACTGGCGCGGCATGAGGGACTCCGGCGGACGGCGCATCAAGCGCCAGATCATCATCGACGCGGGTTCCATCCGCTTTCTGAGCGACGCGGAAATCGCCGAACTGGGGAAAATCACCCTCCTGTCCGACTACCTGCGTGAAAAAAGTCAGGCCATACAGATCGCCCGCAGCATCGCCGAAAACACGCTGGGCAGCGAATGCGCCCGCGTGGCCGCCAACCAGCGTCGACTGACCAATCTGGGCACGTTCCGCGCCTATGTGCAGGCCTATCTGCAAGCCCATGCCGACATCCGCCAGGACATGTCGCTGCTCGTCCGCACCCTGGAACCCGCCGCCCACGGCGTCCCGATGGAGTTGTACTGCTTCACCGCCACGACGAACTGGAGCGATTACGAGGCGATCCAGAGCAACATCTTCGACCATCTTCTGGCCATCCTGCCCGAATTCGGCCTGCGCCCCTTCCAGAACCCCAGCGGCAGCGACCTGCAAGCCCTGCTGCACCATGCCAGAGGGGGCGATGCGAGTTGATTTTTCACCAAAAATACACGCAAAAACCAAAACTCATCAGGGTTAATACGACATAGAGCGCAAACGTAAGCCAATATTTCCACGGTTCGGTCTCGCGCTCGTAAATACGGATGTGCCAGAGGCGGCCCTTGGCGCGGATTTCCCCTTTGATGTATCCCTCAACCAGCAGGAAAAGATAGGCAAAGCCGAAGATGATCAGAATGAAGGTCTTCATGTCTTATCCAAAGAAAAGGGCTTGCTCCACGCGTCGACTGGCTGCCACTTCCTGGCGGCGAGGCATGGGCAGGGAAGATGAGGTAAAAACGGAATACCGGGAGGAGAAATCCTGCTCATGATTTTATCGGAAAACGTGCTCGGCCCTATTTCAGATTTACAGCGCAACGAGGATGAAAGCTGTCGGACCGTTGTGGTTTTCCTCCGCTTCTCTGTGGCAGGTGTTGAACTTTCCTTTGCGATCTTTGCCCCTTGGCGCCTTTGCGGTGAAAGCCTTTTTCCGCCTATCTCAAACCCGTCGCGCACACGCTACACCCCGGGTCCTTGCCGAATTTCAGGCTGCGCCATTCCATGCGTAGCGAATCAAGCAGCAGCAGCCGTTCCGTGACCCGCTGGCCAATGCCGGTGATGATTTTCAGGGTTTCGGCCGCCTGCATGGTGCCGATGATGCCGACCAGCGGGGAAAAAACGCCGGGCGATGCCCCCGCTTCCTCGGCCTCATCCCCCTGCGGAAACAGGCAGTTGTAGCAGGGCGAGGCTTCATCGCGGAAATCGAAAACCGACAACTGGCCGCCAAAACCATTGACCGCCCCGTTGACCAGGGGTTTGCGCTGTTTCAGGCAAGCCAGGTTCAGGGCGTGGCGGGTCGTGAAGTTGTCGCAGCAGGCGAGCGTGACATCGGCACGGGCAACGGCGTCCTCCAGCGCCTGACCACACAGATGCTCGGTGATCGTTTCGACAACAACCTCCGGGTTGATTTGCGCCAGCGTCGTCTGTCCCGAAAGCGCTTTCGGCTGGCCGATCCGCGTGTGCGTATGCAGTATCTGACGTTGCAGGTTGGAAAGATCGACCGTATCGCCATCGGCCAGCGTGAGCTGCCCGACCCCCGAGGCCGCGAGATAAAGCGCTGCTGGCGAACCCAGGCCGCCGACACCGACGATCAGCACCCGCGCTGCCGCAATCCTCGCCTGCCCGGCGACGCCGATTTCATCGAGCAGCAGGTGACGGCTGTAACGACTCACCGATATTCCCGCCATATTTCCGGGGTCGTATCGTGATCGCCATGCTGACGCCGTTCCCAGGCACGGATGTAGGCTTCGTTCGACGCCTGCTTGAGCGGGCGTTCGGGCATGGTGAGGTTGCGCCGCTCGGTTTCCTCGGCGTAGTAGTAAAGGGCGCGTTTCAGTTTGTAAAGCAGCGAGGTGTCAAGATGAAAGCCCCTGTCCTGCAAGGCGCTTTCCAGTTCCTCCAGCGAGTGATCGCGCAGATCGTAGGCCACATCAAGCGAGCGAGGCTCGCTGCCCGGCGCCAGCTCCAGACGTTCGAGGCTGCCGAGAAAACCAGCCGCCTCGGGAAGCTGCCCGGGCGGCAATTCGGCAAAGATAATCGTCCGTTCCTTGCGGATCGGTGCCGGTTTCGGCGCGGCGGCAGGTGCGCGTTTCATCCTGAAAACCTCAGTTGAACGTGCCTGCAGGGGGTTCTGGCGCGGTGGCTGGCTAGGCGCGACGAAGCAGCATGGTCGTTCCCTGCAATGAGGAGCAACAACGCCAGACGCCGCGCCAGGGCCGCCTGCGGGTACGTAGCGGACTTGCCCTTCTGGTGAGCGTTAAAAACACCAAAAAACTCAGCATTCATCAAGCTTTCCCAGTACAAACGAGCGGTCAACTGAGGTTTTCAGGATCATCTCCCCTCCCCCGGCATTGCGGACTTACGGCTTGCTCTGCATGATCTGCAAGCCCTTGAGCAGATTGAGCGCCTGGTTCAACTGATAGTCCTTCTTCGATGCCAGTTCGCGCATGGGCGGCTCTTCTGCGGCATCGGCCTCATCCTTGGCTGGC
>RRZT012020492.1_pt1 | contig 10578 bp, 3 predicted proteins | sample 2165551 | NCBI WGS metagenome assembly RRZT01 (sample SAMN10456910, study PRJNA506462) | wastewater metagenome | biome: wastewater; feature: sludge; material: wastewater sludge; isolation source: wastewater sludge with Escherichia coli K12::gfp cells carrying plasmid... | place: USA: Moscow, Idaho ...
CTGTCAAACCTGTTCCTGAATTCCAAGGACCAGAGCCTCCAGTACCCATTAAATAAAGATATGGGAAACGGGTGCTACCACTTACACGATCGTTACCAACAATACCATAAGAACCTCTAAATTTCAAATAGTTCAAGAAAGGTAAAGCCTTTTTTACTATTTCATACTGACTAGGAATCCAACCACCAGATATAGCAGGGAACAAACCAAAACGATGTCCTTTCTCAAAAGCTTCAGAACCAGTATATCCTAAGTTAAACTCAGAAAAATAGGTATCCTTATATGAATATGTGAGACGTGATGACAAAGCTACATATCTTTTAGGAATAGCAGTGAGAAGAGTCGTGTTTGCAGAATTAGTATAATCTTCACAATAGAAGTGAATCAATCCTGAAGTACGATGGTCTTGACCAAATACACGGTCATAATTAAGATGTGCCTCAAAATAATATTTTTTATCGGCACCAACACTATTACCATATGCCTGTGATTGATAATCTCTCTTCTTAATTAAGTCAAGAGTTCCATCACGTTTACGCTGAGAAGCATAATACAAAGTTGGCCATTTTGTTCTACTCTCGTTGATATAAGAATTTGCGTCGAAGTTAAACAACACAGAAGCCTTCAAACCTTTTGTTATCTTGCTCAAGTCCTGATCTATAGAGACCCTTATCTTTGTATTGTTTCTGTAAGTATTACGATAACCTGTCAGATTAAGAAGCACATAAGGACTGATCTGATTGTTATCTGAACCATAAGCAGGATATTCACCAGAAGAATAACGCAAAGGAACTGTTATTGGAGTAAGATTTGAAGCAGCCTGCCACAAAGCATCTGTACTATTTCCATATCCAGGGTAGTTCTGTGTCACAATTGTTGTCTCCAATCCAAGATTAAGGATGGTAGACTTAGTCATGTTTACATCTACATTAGCTCTAAAATTATATTGACGATAATTCACGTTTGTATTATATGGATTAACACCTTTGGCTTGTTTCATCAAGGCTTCCTTGTTGATAAAGCCTAAACTCATATAATAGCGAGCTACTTGTCCACCACCAGAAGCACTTAAATGGGCCTGCTGATTCCAAGAGTGGTCTCTCAAAATTGTATCGTGCCAATCTACATCGGGATGCAAGTCTGGATCAAGTCCATTCTTGAACAAAGCTAAATCCACACCATTAAATATAGGATCCATATCTCTTGACGCGGCAGCCTCGTTTGCTAGTCTTGCATAATCATAAGCTCTTAGATATTCCGGCATTCTTGGAGAATAAGAATAACCTACATTTGCCTTCGCATTTATATTTAATTTTCCAGCAGAACCCTTCTTAGTCGTAACAATAATTACACCATTTGCACCACGTGTACCATAAACAGCTGTGGCTGAAGCATCCTTCAACACAGAGAAACTCTCAATATCTTCAGGATCCAAATCATTGATATTTCCTTCGACACCATCTATAAGTACCAAAGCACTGGCATTAGCACCAAATGTGCTGATACCTCTAATCCAAAATTGCGAAAAATCATTTCCTGGCTCACCGGTTCTCAAGACAGAGATAATACCTGGGACACGACCACCAAGCATATTGGCAACAGAAGTGGCTGGAGTATTAAGATCTTTTGTCGATACCGTTGTTATAGCTCCCACCACAGATATCTTGCGCTGTGTTCCCTGACCGACAACAACAACCTCATCTGTACTTTTCACATCTTCACTTAACACAACGCGCATTCTTTCGTCATTTTTCTTAACAGGTATATTAATAGTAGTATAACCTATATATGAGAAAGTAACCGTTTCACCTGTTTTCAAATTATTCAATCTGAAATGTCCATCTGCATCAGTAATGACTCCCGTACCTGGCTGTCCCTTCACTTGAACGGTGGCACCAATAACGGGTTCGCCATCCTTTGCCATCACCTGTCCTGCCAGAGCTACAGCAGATTGTGCAGACATTGTACAGACACACGACAATAACAACACTATTATAAACAATAGTTTTTTCATAAACTTTATATTTTATATGTTTTAGATGATATTATATTTTCACTCAATAGACATCTTTCTTACTGTACGATCCCAACCACCAGCAATATAGAAATTATCCTCACTATCTACAGTGATATCCTGAGGAGAATCGAAACGCGCATCAGTAGGTTCTGTATCAGAATTAATTTGACCACCATTACCAGGTTTACCAGCAACGATTTCTACTTGGTCACCAACAATTTTATTGATAAAACTACCTCCTCTATTAATAACATATAACTCACCATCAGATGTACAAGCCATTCCCAAAGGTTCAATAAACTGTGCATCTTGCAAACGATGTCCTGTTGCGGAACCATTTCCATTAAAGCCTGCATATTTCTCCATACGCCAACTACCATCAGAAGCCTGATATACTTTATATATACCACTCATCTTATAAAAAGATGCAAAAAAACATTTATGATATTTGCTGTAAATCATTTGACTTCTGTCCTCATCCTGATTTGGAAGATCACCTGTCAATTTTATAATCTTATAAGTCATATTTTCCAAATCCACCTGACAGAAGTGAGCTTGTGTATCCATAAGATATAAATATCTATTGTCCTTCTCCGTAAAAGCTCCAGACCATATCTGTCCTGACATATCACTTTTCTGAATTACAATTCCTGTTGATTTTTCAGCCCAACTGTCTGAACGCGAATATGACTTTATTGTACGGTCTTCTGACCAATGCGATAAGAGATAGAATTTCTCACGAGTGTTATCTACAATTGGAGTTCCGTAACTACCAGTCTGTCCCAATGTGATAACTTTATTATCATCATTTGAAATAAGACTTACGCGATTATTCCACCAAGACTCAACTGCAATAATATTATCCCCCTTAGTACCTTTGACACATGCGATGTTTGATACTTCTTTAAATCTCGCTGCCGTAAAATCACCATCGGCATAAGATGAACTTCCAAAATTACCACAAAGTGTCTTTACCGACTTTCTTTGATTGTACTTAAATAGCATTCCATTTGGGGCAATACTATCTTTTCCAACAACTACAGATACTTGATTTTTACCAGCCATTTGCTTCGGAATTACACCTAGTATAGTTTTTCCATCCGTTGCAACAAGGACTGCTCTTTTACTAATTAATGTTGATGGGTCGCTTTTATTAATATAATAGTTAAAATAAACTTTCATACTATCAACAGGACCTTTAAAATTACCTTCCAACACAAAGGGTTCATCAATAATACCAAATGTTGGTTTAAGACAATCAACAGACATTCCCATACCTGAATCATATTTATTCGGTACTGTGGGATTTGTCTCGATGAATTCCTTATCTGTACAGGAGCACGCTGCAAGACATAGGAATAAAATCAAAGAATTTCCATTTTTCATTTTTACTGATTATTTAGATTAAATTATTAAAATGACTCAGCAAATATATAATTTGTATTAATGTAAAACAAGAATGAATGTTACATAGACTTCTAAATACGTTACATATTAAAAAAATATTGAAATGCAAAAAACATTATATATAATGTACGCGAACATACGCGCACACATATATATTTCAAAATACTAGCGCCGAACTGGCGACAAACTAACTATCAGCAATTTGGATGTGATTTTTTTTTGAAATGGCGTGTCGTATTAAGTGCCATCAATTTTTAGAATAACAAAATCAGCTTTTCTTTCATAATCATCAATTTTCTATGAAAAATACATGTTTTTGTATAGTAAAAATCGCCTCTGAATCATATCCTATTTTGCGTTTCTACGATATAAAATTTCCGTTTCTATATGGAAAAGTTTATGCCAAGCCATCTAATTCCATCAACTCGTGTAATAACAATGATAACTTAACTAATTTTATTCTTTAGATTTATTATCATCCGCATGTTTTGCATCTCTATATGCTAGCGGGGACATGCCATACATATTCTTAAATAAAGTAGAAAAATTGGAAACCCTTGTAAAACCAGTCATTTCTACAACCTCAGATACAGAATACTTTTTCTCACTTAACAAAGTTGCAGCCTGCTTCAATCTCACATTTCTTATAAAATCACGCATAGACTGATTGGTTAATTCTTTCATCTTGCGATAAAGGTGAACTCTGCTTATACCAACTTCTTGGGTAATCATTTCTACATTTAATTCAGGATTACTTATATTGCTATCAATAACCTTCATTATACGGTCCATGAGTTTATCATCAGGAGATTTAGCCTCCAACTTCGTTATCTTGTCGAGTTGTTCCTGTTTGCCGGTATAAGCATTTCGTAAAACTTCCCTACCATTCACTAGGTTTTCCACCGTTTTTCTTAGTATGTTCATATTAAACGGTTTTGTGATATAAGCATCAGCACCAAGTTCTAGTCCTTCAAGATTGTCATCAACTGTTGTCTTAGCTGTAAGAAGAATAATTGGTACAGAGTTGATATTAGGATTTTGTCTAATTTTCCGGCACAATTCAAATCCGTTCATTTCAGGCATCATAACATCACTTATAATAAGATCAGGCTTTTTATCAAGAATTTTTTGATAAGCATCTTTACCATCTTCACTCTCTCTAGTATTGAATTCTGATCGTAACTGATCACAGATATACTTTCTTATTTCTTCTTCATCTTCAACTACAAGAATATAATGTTTAGTTCTTCTCCGACTCTTAGAATCATCAACAACAACTTGAGGTACCTTAAATTCTATATTCTCTTGTTGCGGCATCGCATTATCTTCGATTTCATCGTTACAAAGATGTTTATGGCCTAATGGCAAATGAATGATAAACTTACATCCAGGACCATTTATGTTGTTTTCGGCATGTATGTCACCATGATGTAGCTCGACAAGAGAACGAGTAAGATGCAGCCCGATACCAGTTCCTACATTTGAATTATCTTGGCTTTTACGTATCTGATAGAACCGTCCGAAAATTCGTTCTATTTCTTTTTCGTCAATTTTAGAACCACTGTCGGAAATTGATATCACTGCCATATCTTTGGTCTCAACAGTTATTGAGATATTACCGTTTTGCGGAGTGAACTTCAAGGCGTTTGAAAGAATATTTACAATGATCTTATCAAAATTACTAGGATCTATCCATAGCTTTAGCGATTTCATTTCATGATGAAATTCTAATGATATATTCTTGAGTTTCATCTGCTGTTCAAAGTCGCCACAGACATTATCTATAACCTTTATAATATCATTCTCGCTGAACAATAACGTCATTTGTCCCTTATCAATCTTTCTGATATCCATCAACTGGTTGATAAGTCGCAATATACGTTGGGCATTTCTATTAATAATGCTATAATTTCTCTGTCGATCAGTATCTCTATCTTGAGACATAAGCTGTTGGAGTGGACTTATAACCAAAGACATTGGAGTTCTAATCTCATGAGCAATATTTATAAAGAATTGCAATTTAGCTTCATTAATATTTTCGGCCTGTTGTCTTTCTATCAATTCATTCTGTCTCTTCTGACTATCTTTTCTGAAAGTCTGCCATTTCTTGACTGCAATGAACAATACTACAAAATATATCATTAGCGCCCACCATGACGCATACCATGGATAATGCACCACTATCGTGATATTCTTTATATCAGATGAAGCATCTCCATATATAGACTTTATGCTGAAATGGTGAGTACCTGGGCTCATGCTGTTGAAAGTGACACGGTTTACACCAGCCCTCTGGATATTCCAACGACCACCATTTATTGAATAGGCAAAAGAAATTCTTTCGGCGTTATAGAAATCCATAGCCGACAATTCTAAAGTTATATTATTATCATTATTTGATAAATCAAATCTATTTGATTCATATACAGCCTTGGAGGTTGTAGAATAACTTCCCGATTTCATACCTACGCTAACAGGTTTGTCATTAATATAAAAACCTACTAGTTTTATTTTAGGCTTCTTTGTAAACAGTTTTAATGTATTTACATTGAAATACGTAACTCCACCAGATCCGCCAAAATACACATTGCCCTTTTTATCAGCAAACGAAGAACTCCGAACAAACTCGGTGCTTTGCAGACCATCATTTGAATAGAAGTTTACAAACTTATTTGTTGCTGAATTATAATGAGACAATCCATAATCAGTACTTATCCAAAGTCCATTTCTTCGATCATTTTGTATGCCACAAATTGCATCACTAGGCAATCCATTACGCATTGTAAACATTTGGCATTTACGATTTTTCGGATTAAAACGAATTAAGCCATTTGCTGTCCCTATCCATAAACAGCCTTGTTTATCTACATGAATAACATATATTATAACACCAGGCAAAATACGATTCATTTTGAACGTATTTACAAAATTATCCGTTTTCAAGTCAAGACACCCAAGTCCATCACACGTACCAATATATAAGTTGCCATTATAATACTTCAGTGTTGATACCCAACGAGAATGAAGCGCATTATCCTTCTCATTAGTGTCTTTCTTTCCAACAAGATTTCTTATTGGAAATAATTTATTTCTACGCATGTCCCAACGAAACAATCCCCCCCCCATTACACCGATCCAGATATTTTTATTATTATCCTCAACAATAGAAGTAACACCCTTTATCTTGTTATTATTATAATAAATTGGCATATTAATGCATGCCCCACAGGATGGATTAAAGCGGAATAGTCCGTCTACTAGCGATACCAACCAATATGAATTATTTGAATCCTGCAATATACCACTGACAAAAGCAGGTAACATGCCTTTTATATGACCTGCTGGATAATGAGTTGAAATTCCTTTGCTTGAAACCTTATATAATCCATCATTGGCAGTACCCAACCATAGATTTGAAGTGTTATCCTTAAATATTGACAGAATACGATTAAAGCCTATCTTATCTTTGCCTATAGAACGTGATCCAATATATTTGAACTGGCGATATTCTTTTGGTAATAGCACCACTCCTGTGCCACTTGCACCTATCCACAAATTGCCATAAATATCCTTAAGGATAGAATGCACCTCAGAAGTAGCAAAATCAAAGGTATTGAACTTTATCTTGCTGTCTGTAACATCACCGGTAAAAATATCATAAACCTTCACACCCTTCCCGATAGTTCCGATATACAGATGCCTGTCATCAACCTGCAATAAACAAAATACAGGTATTCTATTATCCCATTTTTCAGGAACCACAAAACACCGTCCCTTTTTATTTAACTTTGCAAAACCAAAGTCTGTACTTGTTACATAAAGATTACCATCCAAATCTTGATATATATTATTTATACCAATATATCTATCATAGCCCAAAACTTGATACTCATAATTTATTTTGCTATGCGAAATATTTATTATTCCTTTATCAGAAGTTGCAAGCCATAAATCATGATTTTTGTCTTCAAACATTTTATTGATAAAGATTGCCTTTATATTGTATCTTGCTCTACGGATGCAATATGTATCTCCATTAAGAAAGAGCTGAAACATTCCATGTCCGGAAGTTCCTATTAATATTTCACCATTCTTTCTTACCAAAATAGATGTTACATAAGCGCCCATGCTTTTTTCGTTTTTAAATCCAAAAGTCACATGCTGAAATGTTTCAGTAGCCTTATCATATATTTGCAAACCGCGCGCTGTTCCTATTGCCAGTTTTCCATGATGCAATTCAGACAAAGATAAGATACTATTATCTACCAATGAATTTGATATACCTGCGACATGTTTAAAATTTCGGAATTTAGCACCATCATAACAGTTTAGACCATCATCAGTGCCAATCCAGATAAAACCAGATTTATCTTGATATACCAAACTAATATTACTGTTTGATAAATCTTTTTCTACGGTAAATATCTTCCCTGATTGCGCCATGGACACAAATGGGAAAAGTAGCAACACAATATTTAATAGTTTTTTCATTATTAGATTATCAGATTATCAGTTTTTCTTTGTTTACGCTTTATTCACATTCCAACTTTATTAACTATAAAGGTATATTTTCTGAGTTACTGTTAGTGCTATCACATCTTTGAATTTCACCAACACATACATAACCATCAACAACTCGGTATATTACAACCAAGGTTTCAGGTCTCGCATCTTGTGAAAAAATCCAAGTAATTATTATAAGTAAGACTTTTGTGGTTAAATTTTATTTTGGCAACTTAATTCTGTTTACTTTGAATTAACAATACTTTCATGTAATTTCAACCATCGTTACACAATAAAACAGACACAAAAATAGACATTCTACAATATTTCAAGTTAATCATTTATATTAATTATTATTATTAGCTATTACTATTAGCAAAGTAACAAAAAAACTGATAATTAAAAAAAAATATTTGTTACATTTACTTTTTCGTAGGAAACATAAACGACTAATAACACGAATATTCTATATAACAGGAAGCATATTTATGCTAAAAAACAACATACCTAATACTACGTAATAATTAATTTTATCTTTTTGTTGCGAATAAATTCCTATAAGCTCACCGTTATTAAACCTAAATACGAAGCGAAATTGTTTTACTAAAGAAGGGCTTGCCTCACGGCAAACCCTTCAACCTAATTATAGGGAAAAATGTATAGGTATGAATTACATTTTACTTATTATTCCCAATTTTGTAGCCTTAATAAAATTAACGATGTTGCGTATTTCAGCACTATCAGGAACCTGTTCGGTTATCTGAATTACAGCGTCTAAAATACTTGTCTGTCCATGAAAGACAAGACGATAGGCATTGGCAATATGTTTTTGTATTTTCTTATCAATATTATACACATTCATCATAGTGGTATTCGGCCCACCATAAGTCACAGGCTTTCCGCCTACAATGATATAAGGAGGAACATCCTTTGAGAATGCAGTACCAGCCTGAATCATTGAGTAATCACCGACACGTGTCTTTGCATTCTCGATTACACTGGAACTGAAAATTACTCCATTTCCAATAATGCAATCACCAGCTATCTTTGTTCCATAGCCAAAAACACAATTGTCTCCAACCTTTGTATCATGAGAAATATGTGCACCCTCCATAAGGAAGTTTTTATTACCGATAACGGTACTTGCTCCCTCATGTGTAGCACGATTTACGACTACATTCTCACGTATAATATTGTTATCACCAATAATGAGCAGACTATTCTCTCCTTGGAAATTGAAATCCTGTGGGAGAGCGCCCAATACTGCACCTTGAAATACTTTATTACCCTTACCCATTCTTGTACCATTAAGAATACTAGTGAAAGGAAAGACTATACAGTCATCACCTATCACCACGTCATCCTCAATATACACAAATGGATATATCTTGCAGTTTTCTCCAATCTTTGCTTTAGGAGACACTTCTGCACGTGGACTTATTTCACTCATAATATTACCACCCCTAATCTTCCCGAAAGAAGATGTCCAGATTTACTACGGGGTATATCTGGTTGTGTTATTATTCTTTTATCCAACGTTAATCCGTATACTGCTATTTAGCACCACCGCCAAGAGCATAATACAGATTCACAACAGCCTGCATCTTAGAAAAATCATCGGCAACTTTTGATAATTCTACATTGAGCAGACTATTCTGTGCCGTTATAACTTCTAGATACGTACTTCCAGCACTTGCCATAAGATCCTTAGTATCCTCAACATTCTGTTTTAAGACTTCAATCTGCTTAGCCTCAATTGTTGATTTTTCGGCTGAAGAGTTATAAAGTACGAGTGCATTACTAACTTCACTTCCTGCAGTAAGGATAGAATTCTGCCATGTGTTGTATGCCTGCTGGTATTGAGCCTTAGCTACCTTTAAACCAGCGACGAGCTTACCATTTTGGAATATTGGCTGAGTAAGAGAACCTACAGCTGTGAGCAACAAATTACCAGGATTTACAATTCCCACACCACTATTATTAGTGAATGCTCCGCTGGCATTGATATTTAATGCTGGATAAAAACGGCTTCGTGCTGTCTCTATATTATAGAAACACTGAGCAAGTTTCATCTCTGCTGAATGAACATCTGCACGATTATTGAGCAACTGCACACCAATTCCTGTAGAGAAGTTTGCAGGAAGACTTTGTTCGTCAATTTTTCCTCGGCTTATACTCTGAACCTGCTGTCCTAAAAGCAAAGACAAAGAATTCTCGGTTTCACGAATCTGTCGTTTTATGTCTGTTTTTTGAGTAAGAACAGAATAGTAACTAGCCTCTGCTCTCTGTACTGCTGTAGAACGAACACCAATCACAGAATTCTTCTGCAATTTCATTATATCCCAGGTATTCTTAGTAAGTCCTTCCATGTCGTTGACAATTTCGAGTTGCTTGTCAAGCATAAGAAGCGAATAATACATGTTGGCGATATTGGCAATGAGGTTGGTCTGCACTGACACCTGATAATCTTTACTTTGAAGCAGAGCTACCTGAGCAGAACGCTTAGACGATAATAGATTTCCAAAGAGATCTGCACTCCAACTTGCATTGATTGGCAAACTGTAAATTTTAGTAGCCTTTCCACCATCCCATGAAGAAATTGTTCCCTGTGGAGAGAAAGTGAAAGAAGGTAGGAATGCTAATTTTGCAGA
>RRZT010461629.1_pt1 | contig 10577 bp, 11 predicted proteins | sample 2165551 | NCBI WGS metagenome assembly RRZT01 (sample SAMN10456910, study PRJNA506462) | wastewater metagenome | biome: wastewater; feature: sludge; material: wastewater sludge; isolation source: wastewater sludge with Escherichia coli K12::gfp cells carrying plasmid... | place: USA: Moscow, Idaho...
CGAGGCCTCTTAAAAACATGCCGCGATAATCTGGTACATTGCTCATAAGTTCGGCCAGTCTTGGATATTTACTCTTATTAACCTCCTGACCATTGCATTCGAGCCAATGATCATTATGGAGCCCCAACGGATCTGTTTCCAGCGGCCAAGCAATGACTGTGCCAATAGGCACGCCGTAACTACTATCTTGCAAAGAGAATAGTGAGTAGAAAGAATGCAAAAATGCCAATACTTCCATATATGTATATATTAGCAATCTTTTCGTTTCTGATTACTTCATTATCAGACGCTGGAATGAATAAAGTGCGTTTTACAATTATTGTACCATCATATTTTAAACCATTTCTGTATCTGTTATCTCTTTTATATGTAGGTTGCTGTTCATACTTGAAGACTTTAATATAATTCTTTTTAGACATTTTATTCATGCCATAGATAAAAAGAACTATGCACCCAATAACGTTAAAAAGAAAAGCCAAAAGTAATCTAAAAGATATAGCAACAAGAGATGTAGATACAGTAGTCATATCTGAATTTACATCAGGAATATCAGAAGTCTTATTACTAACAATCCGAGGTGGGGTTGAGTGAGCATCTCCGTAGACGTTATTACTAACGACTTTTCCACAATCTCTACCAACTTGATTAACTGCTGATTGAACGAATCCTTTTGCTAAATTTTTAACGAATCCCATAATTTCTTATTTTGTTTAAGATACCAAAATTATAGCTTGTTGTAATAGTTTTTTGCATTGTATTAGTAAGGTTTGGCTAAGTACAGCCTTATCTTTCGTGATTCCGCTGGGATTCGAACCCAGGACCCACAGCTTAGAAGGCTGTTGCTCTAATCCAACTGAGCTACGGAACCATTGATCTTTAAATCGGGTGCAAAAGTAATCTTTTCTTCCGATATATGCAAATTTTATCAAAACTTTTTCTAACTTTGCATGCATATTTCAAAATAAATTAGACTATATGAATTATTTTATTATCGAAAACGGCCTACAGGTAGGACCTTTTAGTGCCGAAATTCTTGTAAAGAATAAGAATATAACAGCAGAAACTCTTGTTTGGGCTGACGGTTTTGCAGATTGGACACCAGCATGGCAAGTTGAAGAGTTGAGAATAATGTTACAGGCTAATACACAAGTACAACAAACTCCTCCTCCTGTTCCTCCATATCTCAACAATGCAAATAATCAGGAGACTGAACCAAAAGAAGAAGAAAAGAAAGAAAAGAAACCAAGATGGAAAGTTATAGCTATTGTTGCTGTAGCTATCATTATTATATTAGCAATAGCAAACCCAAGTAAGGATAGCCATAAAGATGCTATTAAAAAAGAGCTTACTGAAGCTATGGATAAAATTAATGAAAGAGAAAACGGTGGTGATGATTTGCTGTCAATGGGATTGCATGTCATTACAAAGATGTTATCAGATGATACCGTTGATTCTACACTAGATGATATGCTTAATTATCATAACTACATTATTTATTCAATAAGTGACGTTAAGTTTGATGGTCGTGAGCATAATGTTTCTTATGGTTTCTTGGGCCATGTTTATACTGTGAATGCTGATGATATCGTAAAATGCTATGAAAGTAAGATGAATAGCTCTTCTAATGAAGAAATCAGTAACGACACAGATAGCAAAAGTGATGCAGTAGAGGATAACTCTAAAGATAAGAAGGACAAGTCTGATGATGCTTTGGACAAAGCTGCTGACAAGATTGTAGACAAGGTAAGTAAAAAAGTTCAGGATAAAGTAGACGAGAAACTCAGCGAAAAACTTAATGAAGCTGCTGATAGCACAGATGGTATCATTGATAAGATCTGTAAGATTCTTGGTCTATAATTCATTAAAGATTTAATAATATATATGATAGATAGTTCAGCTTTTCAAGGTAAGAAAGCGGCTTATTATACATTAGGGTGTAAACTTAATTTTTCAGAGACATCCACTTTCGGAAAAATGCTTTCCGAAATGGGTGTTGTTGCATCCGAAAAAGGCGAGAAAGCTGATATTTGCATAATAAATACATGTTCTGTTACAGAAGTTGCAGATCATAAATGTAGGCAAGCGATACACAGAATGGCACGTGAAAATCCAGGTGCTTTTATTGTTGTAACGGGATGCTATGCACAGCTAGAAGCTGAAACTGTAAGCAAGATTGATGGGGTAGACCTTGTTCTTGGTTCAAATGAAAAAGCAAATCTTATTCAATACTTAAGTAATGCTTTTACAGAGGGTGATGACAAAGAAGCATTGCATCAATTTCATTCAGTTAAGACTAAGGATATCAAGACTTTTCAACCTTCTTGTTCAAGAGGAAATAGAACTAGATATTTCTTAAAAGTTCAAGATGGCTGTAACTATTTCTGTACATATTGTACGATACCTTACGCCCGTGGATTCTCTAGAAATCCATCTATAGCTTCACTCGTTGAGCAAGCTGAACAGGCTGCAGCAGAAGGTGGTAAAGAGATTGTGCTTACCGGAGTTAATATAGGTGATTTTGGCGAAACTACTAATGAGAAATTTATCGATTTAGTAAAGGCACTAGATAAAGTCAAGGGTATAGAACGATTCAGAATTAGTAGCCTTGAACCAGATTTATTGGAAGATGAGTTGATAGACTATTGCTCTCACAGTCGTGCATTTATGCCACACTTTCATATTCCACTCCAAAGTGGTAGCGATGAAGTGTTGAAATTAATGCATAGAAGATATGATAGTGCTCTTTTTGCACACAAGATAAATCTTATCAAGGAAAAAATGCCTGATGCCTTTATTGGTGTTGATGTGATGGTGGGATGTCGTGGTGAAAAACCAGAATACTTCGAAGAATGTTTCAACTTTCTGAAGTCACTGCCTGTTACTCAATTACATGTATTCCCATATAGCGAGCGTCCAGGCACTAGCGCACTTTCAATTCCTTATGTTGTTGAAGAGAAAGAAAAGAAACAACGTTCAAAGAGATTGCTTGAACTAAGTGATCAAAAGACACATGATTTCTATGCCAAATATATCGGACAGGAAATGGATGTGCTTTTTGAAAAGGCTCCACGAGGAAAAGCAATGCATGGATTTACCGATAATTATATCCGTGTAGAATTGCCGGCTTCAAGTGCACGTATAGAGTATGATAATGAGATTATACGTGTGAAGTTAGGTGATTTTAATCATGACGGATCAGCACTCAAAGCAGAAATAATTTGAGATAAATGAAACTTTCAATAGTAATATTAAATTGGAACGGCAGTGATATGATGAAGAAATATCTGCCAACGGTGATTAAACATTCTGAGAAGGATGCTAAAGTTATCGTTGCTGATAATGCATCATCTGACGATTCAATTGAAATACTAAAAAGGGACTTCCCTGAGGTTGACATTATAGCACTTGACAAGAACTATGGGTTTGCTGAAGGTTATAATCAGGCTTTAAAAAAGATTGATAGCGAATATTATTTGTTATTGAATTCTGATGTAGAGGTTACCGAGAATTGGCTTCAGCCACTATTGAAATATATGGATGAACACCAAGACGTTGCAGCATGTCAACCAAAACTTTTATCAATTTATGATAAAGACTCATTTGAATATGCTGGAGCGTCTGGAGGATATATAGATAAACTAGGTTATCCATTCTGTCGTGGACGCATATTTGATAATGTTGAAAAAGATAATGGACAATATGATGCTGTTGCCGAAATATCATGGGCAACAGGTGCTTGTCTTATGATACGTTCAAAAGACTATTGGGGTGTAGGCGCTTTAGATGGTCGTTTTTTTGCACATAACGAAGAAATAGATTTATGCTGGCGACTTAGGTTGTATGGTCATAAAATAGTATGTATCCCTGAGAGTAAGGTATTTCATGTTGGGGGTGGTACATTGCCAAAAAGCAACCCAATGAAAACATATTTGAACTTCAGGAATAATCTTACGATGCTTTATAAGAATCTTCCTCAAAAAGATTTGAAGAGCGTTATGCGATGGAGATGGATATTAGACTATACTGCTGCATTTGAAACCCTAATAATTAGCAGAAATGTTGGCGATTTTAAAGCTATATATAAAGCTCGTAAAGCTTTCAAGAAATGGCGAAAGGACTTCAAATGTGATCGCGAGCTTATTCAGAAGAATAGGGTAGATAAAAGTAAAAGTGACAGAATTAACATCTCCCTGCTATGGCAATATTATATCCATAACAGGAAGACTTTCAATGATATTATTAACCACGTCTGATTTTAATAATCGGACGTAGGTTTATATTTTTCTTCCATTCCTTTAGATATTCAAACCATGATTTCGAGTTGTGATATCCAAATGACTCATCAGCACTAGAATATGTAAGCTTATAATTTAGTTTACCATTAACCATTCTGATAACAAAACCATAATTATTTTTATCTGCAGGTAATTCCTTTATGCGGTAACTTTGAGGGATATAGATACCCATACCTATTGTTTCACGTTTCCAATTAATAGTATCGTTTCCTGCAGGCCAATCTGTTCCCCAAAGTCCACGCAAGCCGTTATGATCTGAGTATTCTAAAGAGTTTTTCATATTAATCAAACCTGTAGAGAACTTTATATTCTTTGAATCACGATTGGTCCATGCTTCTACATCTACATCACGATGATTGGCATACAAAGTATATCTTTCCGTTAATGATATGCGTGGTTCACCTTCTTTATATCTCCAACCATTATCTGTAAGTTCAACGATAGTACGTACTGGTCCATAACATACAACACGTTGTCCTCTAGACTTAACATCACTTAGAAATGCTGATGAATTACCATTCCAGCCACGAAGTGCTCCAAATCCAAATGTGTCGCCAACCCAAAGGATATCATCACCATATCCATTCAGTTTTTGTTCTTTAGAGGTATAAAACTGGGTATCTTTCAATTCAAGTCCCTTATGGAACTTGCCATATAAATCCAAAGTTTGTCTTTCATCAAAATAAAATCTCATACAGATCAGTTCATTTTCAAATGCAACTCCGTGATGATGAAGTAAATGATATTGATCTTTCATTTCATTTGTAGCTGCAATTTGAGATAAATACAAATCATGCTTATTTTTTTCCTTAACTTTTGGATCTCTTAGTAGTAGTTCTGCAAAAGTCAGATTTTTATATTGCTTTTGATTCGATTTATTATCTAAGACTATTTTAAATGTTTTTTTACCCTTAGCCTTAATATCTGTCATAAAGCATACCTCATCATTGTTTCCATCGCCATCAAGGTCATCAACCTGTGAAGGAATTTCTATACCATTACAAGTAACAATTGAAGATGTTGTTAAAGGGTAATTTTTTAGACTGATAACAACCGGAGCATCATTAATCTCTGCGTCATAAGGATTAGTGACATCAACGTTCAAGGAATTTTGAGCCACACAACTATTTGCAGCCATAAAAAGCGCAAATATGATAAAACTTGTTTTAATCATTGTTTATATTTCAGTTTGTTAATGCAAATATAATTATAAATGTTCGGCTTAATAAATATTTTTTATTTTCATTGGAGTTTTTTACTAATTTTGAGTTAAAAGTGTTATATTTGACCTAAAAATTTAATTTTTTTAGCAAAATACTTGGATTAAAAAATATTTTTTAGTACTTTTGCGTTGTCGAATTTTAAGGGAGACTATTCGTTTGAAGAAGATTTATTACATATTATTTGCTGTAATGGTACTCTGTGTGGCTTGTGAACTTAAACTAAAGCCTAGCAGTGACAATGAGAGCCACGTTGAGATATTACGCTATGATCGTATAGAGAGTAGATATCTTACAACGGGCGATTTTTCAGCTCTTCAGGAAATGAATACAGAATACCCAATTGAAACAAGAACTTTGGTTGAAAACGTATTAAAATTAGGTGCTGTTTACGAACCTGACATTAACAGTCGTTTTCTTAATTTTTATCAAGATACAACGCTACAAACTCTTATTACAGATGCTGAAACTCAATATGCTAGTATAGACGATATCAATAAAAAGTTAACTTCTGCATTCAGTAAAGCTCAAAAGGAGTTATCACGTTTTAAGATTCCCAAAGTTTATGCTCAGATTGGCGCACTTGATCAAAGTATTATAGTAGGAGATAAGACTATCGGTATTTGTCTAGATAAATATTTAGGCGAGGACTATACTCTATATAATAAATATTATACAAAGAATCAAAGCAAAACAATGTCTAGAGAATATATCGTTCCAGATTGTTTGAGCTTTTATCTTTTAAGTATTTATCAGATGCCTAATTTTGACAAGCGAAGCCAACAAGAAAAGGATTTGCATATGGGAAAAGTGATGTATGTTGTCAACCAAATTATAGGATACAAAGTTTTCACAACAAAATATATTGATGCTGTTGAAAGCTACATGAAGGACAACAAAAGCGTCACTCTTGATACATTACTTAAAAGTGACGATTATAAATGTTTTAATCAGTATTGCTAGATAATTTTATGTCATCAAGGTTTATATTTGGTGACAATTTATCTAAGTCTACCCAATTCCAAATACCAGGAATGTGTCCCTTTTTGCTGAATTGCCACATATCATAAACTGGTTTACCTGGTAATATTGGACTACCTGTATAATTGGCTATGAATAAAATATATTTGTCAAATTCTGGTGAGAGATTATCTTTAAAATAAGACTCGCTACAATATATGATAGGAGCCTTACCGTATTCATCTTTACACGCATCAATAAAATCAGCTAACTCACTTTGAATTTTCTCTCTATTCCACCCAAGAGTTCCGTCATCTTCTATGTCTATAATTGGTAAAAGGTCTTGTTTGTCTTTGTCAACAACATTGCTAAAATGATTAAACTGTCTTCTTCCTGAAAAGTTCTTAGAAAGAAAATGATATGAACCAATTAAGAATCCATGTTTTTTAGCTTCTTCAACATTGCGCTGATAACAAGGATCCTCATTATATATGCCTTCAGTAGCTTTGATATAAATAAACTTAATTTGGCTGTTTTTTGAAAGAACATCCCAATGTATTTTTCCCTGATGCCTAGAAATATCAACGCCATCGTAACCACCTGAATAAGGAGCATCAATATCTGTATATGGCCAATTCTCATCATACTTAACCTTATTAAGCATCTGCCAAGGCATGTAATACCATAACAAAAACAAAATAACGCCTGAAAATATTATGATTTTCTTATAGCTATTTTTACTTTTTACTTTCTTCTTTCTTTTTTTTGCCATTATCTGTTAAATAATATGTGCAAAGGTACTGAAAGTTTGAGTTACCAACAAATAACATCGACATGATTTGAGACAAAAATCTACAACATTCAATTTGATATTATATTTTCTTGGGTAAGATGAAAAGTTTGTTTATCTTTGCAAACTATGAATTTCACACGTAGTACATACATTAGAAACATTAAGTCGGCTGGGCTTTTTGGTGGTGTGCAAATTATAAACATCATCATTGGTCTGATTAAGACAAAATTTGTAGCCATATTGCTTGGTACAAATGGATTCGGCATGTTTTCTATTTTCAATTCCATCGTGAGAATGTCTGGGGATATAACCGGGCTAGGAATTCAAACTTCTGGAGTAAAAAAAATATCAAATAGCTACGAAGAGAGTCGTCAAGCGTTGGCCCATTCTATTAATTCTGTAAGATCATGGAGTATCTTTGCTGCACTATGTGGCTTTTTGATAACATTAATCATGTCGCCGCTGTTTAATTTTATATCATTTGGTAAATCAGAGAACCATCTGCTTGAATTATTTTTTATTCCTTTGGCTGTTTCATTGACAACACTTTCTGGTGGCGAAATCGCAATACTAAAAGGTACAGGAGAACAGTCCAAGTTAGCGAAAGTTATGATAATAGGAACAGCTGTTTCTCTAATTATCAGTCTTCCCTTATTATATTTTTTTGGAACAAAGGCAATTGTTTCGTCCTTAGTTTTATCAACTTTATCTACATATTTACTGTGTTGTCGTGCAACAGGTCTACATTACCGTAATGTACCATCAATATATAATATACAAACTTGTATAAAAAACGACATATCATTATTTAAATTGGGTATAGCATTTTCTTTAGCATGCTTAGCTGGTAGTGGAACAGAATATGCTATCCGCTCATTTCTAAGTACAAATGCATCTTTGGACATTGTAGGATTGTATAATGCTGGATTTATGATCACAATAACATATTCTGGTGTTGCCTTTTCTGCTTTGGAAGCTGATTATTTTCCACGACTAGCTAGATATAAAATAATAAAAGATATGATGGGAATTATCAATAAACAAATAATAACTAATTTGTTGATATCATTGCCATTATTGATGGCTTTAATGCTTCTTATTTCTTATATTTTACCCATCTTATTCACCCACAATTTCAATGGAACTATACCATTTGTTAAAGTAGCATTATTTGGAGTTATTGCTAGGGCAGTATATTTACCAATAGAATATGTAGCATTAGCAAAGGGAAAGTCATTATTATATTTGTTTCAAGAGTCAGTTTCAGCAATATTACTTTTTGTTTGTTCAATATATGGTTACCATCTTTATGGCTTGATTGGTCTAGGTCTCGGTACATCAATTTCTGCATGCATAGAATTGATTTTCGTCACGATCTATACTCGCTGTGCATTTGGATATAGGCCTTCTATAAAAGTAATATATGGAACTTTGGCATCATTTATTATATTATATGCTACATATGTAATAGTAAAATAAATAACTCCTGTAATCTTTTGAATTACAGGAGTATATATTTTCTTTATTAAAGAATTGCTTCTTATTAACAGTAAAGTCAAAAGCATAAGGTTGTTACCCATACTAAAGAATCCTTGCATATCAATGAGAGGGGAAACCAATGAAGAAACTACAAACTAAACATCAGAGTGCATACGCCCATTGTATTCTGTCATAGAAGTGATAAACATCATTTAATTAGAATACCCAACTTGCAGCTACTCCAATGATATTGGATTTCAAATTAGCTGATTTAGTATTCAAATACTTATAGTCAGCCGTGATTTCAAGTTGATGATTGCCTACTGGCACATCTACACCAAGGCCAATATAGAAACCTTCAGCATGCAGCTTGGAAAGTATTAAATCTTTATTTAGGTCATAATAATGTATACTGCCTTCTGCCGTAAGATCATTATCCATTTTATGTGAAAGCCAGAAGTTTAAGTCGAGACCGGCACGAACAAAAGGAACTATTTTATTTATTGTTGGGTCTACAAGTCTATAGGCTGCACCTAACATTGCATCCGCCTGAATGCTCTTATCACTAATCTTTTTCTCCCCGTCAGTAGGGTTTCTAAATGAATTAAAATTATAACTACGATAGCTCACCTGTGCTTTTGCTTGGAGAAAAAACTTCTTTGAAAAGCGGGGCATATCTATATTCAAACCCAAATGAACTGATGGGGCAATAATGCTTCCTGATTGTTCGCTATCGCCTAGATTATCCTTTAGGTTATAACTTTCGTATTGTGATCCAGCACCTGCAAGTATGTGTACCTTTATGGATTGAGAATTAACACCTCTTTCCTGAGCATACAATACACAATCGCCATGATCTTTACAATAAGTGTTGTTGTAGTTTACTACTATCTTAGACAAATCTTTGTCGTTGAATGAACCTTCATTGAAGTTGTTGAGTTCTTGTGGATGCTCTTTGAACACCCTAGAAATCTGCGCCATATTCTTACGTGATTCTACTTTCTGGGATGAGTTCATGTAACCCACTTGAGAAGCATCCATAACCTGTGCAGTTTCGCCATTCTCTCCTTCAAAAAGATAATAGTCTTTACCTAGAACAAGAAAATGATAGAGGCTCATTCCTCCCTTAACAAGGTATCCAGCAAAAAGTTTATCTTGATTTTCTTCTATCTTGATATCTTTGGAAACATAATAGAAATCATCATTGTTTGATCTGTATGCCTTGAGCTGAGCAGGCGAATAATTCTTGAATTCTGTTTCGCCGTTCTTGCGGAACTTGCAGTTATGCTCACTCTTGGTTTCTGTTAGATAATCAATTGTACCGTGAATGGTGTCGTTTTGGTTAGTGATAATATAGCCTTCTTTAGGATTTGTCTGAGCGGTTGCAGTACCTGCAAATGTTGCTCCAGCAATGATTATAACCAAACATAATTTTCTCTTGTTCAAAATCTTCTTTTTCATGTTATTCGTTATTAAGTATTATTACAAGTGCAAAGATACAAATAATATCAATACAATTGTAAAATATTTGTAAGAAATATAATTAAAATAAGTATTCTACTTGTTATATGACGCAATATTAAATGTTTAGTACATGTGATTTGTGCCTTGTATCTATAAAGCAGGAAAGTATAAAGACCTTTTATTAAACTAGGCTGATTTCTAGTACCAGAAGATTTTCTCGTTTATATTTAGTAAGGATGAACTCGCTAAATAGTCTGCCACTATATTCAAAAGTATATTATGCTAATAATATTAGATTATATAAAAAAATCTCCTGCAACTCTTTGAATTGCAGGAGACTATATTTTAAACTTTTTTAGCTTATCA
>RRZT010778830.1_pt1 | contig 10576 bp, 7 predicted proteins | sample 2165551 | NCBI WGS metagenome assembly RRZT01 (sample SAMN10456910, study PRJNA506462) | wastewater metagenome | biome: wastewater; feature: sludge; material: wastewater sludge; isolation source: wastewater sludge with Escherichia coli K12::gfp cells carrying plasmid... | place: USA: Moscow, Idaho ...
GTGGACGCCGACTGCATGCTCAAACCCGACTGGGTCGAAGTAGTCTCGGGCATTTTCACCGAGGACCCCGAAGCGATGGGCGCGACCGGGCCGGTCGTATACTACGATATGCCCGCCAAACGCGTCGGTTTGCGCGGCGATGACAGCGTGCGCCGGCATATGTACCGGGCAGATGGCGACCAGGTGCTGCTGTTCGGGTCGAATATGGCATTGCGCGCGAGCGCATGGCGCCAGATTGCGAACGAAGTGTGCCGTGACCGTGAGGACGTGATGCATGAGGATATCGACGTTTCCCTGCATCTGCTTGGCCGCTCGATGAAAACCGTGTACTGCCAGCGCATGATTTGCGGCATTTCCGCGAGGCGTATGGACACGTCGTTCACGTCGTTCCGCAATTACATGAACCGTTTCCGCAACACGTTCGCCGCACATCCGGACCATTGGCGCAAACGCAAACCGGAGCATACACTGTACGCGCTGTACCCGTGGATGCACACCCTGTATCCGATGTATCAGCGGTATCTCGATCGTATGGACATCAATCCGGCGGAGCGGCTGTGGTTGAAAGAGCAGTTCGACGTGGCCAAGTGCGACGAGCAGGACGAAGCCGACGCGGATGCGGAGGGCCAGCCCGAATCCGACGGCAGCACACTGACGCTGGCAGGGTCGGACCAATAGCGGTCTGGCGGGTGATGGGCTGCTGCATACGGCGGTCCAGCACGACGGCGGTCGCCGGAACGCAACAGTAGGCGGTACGCAACGGAATCCGTGTCCGTCCCATTACACAAACTGGTTACGCTGAGAGGTGTCTCAGCGTAACCAGTTTGTGTATTTATGAGCCGGTGCCGGTCGCATGACGGGTTCTGTAACCAGAAATCCCGCGAAGACTGTTACCCCGCACGCCGCGTCCCGTCATGGCACAGCCGCTACCATGGCTGCTGTCGTGATGACCGCTGTTGCCATGGACGGGCATGCCAGATGGCCGTTACATCAGCGACGTGTAAATCGCGAGGATGTCCTCCTCGGTCGCCTTGCGCGGGTTGCCCGGCGTGCACACGTCGTGGAACGCGTCATGTGCGAGCGGCTTGAGGTCGGCTTCGGTGGCTCCGACTTGCGAGATCTTGGTCGGATTGCCGAGGTCGACGGTCAGCTGGTGCACCGCCTGGACCGCTTCCTCACGCACAGTTTCCAAATCGCCGGTCATCGCGTCCGCGATACCGAAGGCCTGCGCAATATCACGGTACTTTTCGCCAGTGAAGTCCTTGTTGTATTCCATAACCGGGGCGAGAAGAATACCGTTGGCCACGCCATGGGCAACGCCGAGCCGCCCGCCGAGCGGATGTGCCATGCCGTGAACCAGACCGAGTCCGACGTTGGAGTACGCCATGCCGGTGATATAGCTGGCGTATGCCATCTGCTCGCCTGCTGCCTTGTCGCCGTCGGCGCTCTTGGCGAGGTTCTGGGCGACCATGCGGATGGTCTGCATGGACAGGCAATCGGACAGCGACCACGCGCCGGGTGTGATGAAGCCTTCAATCGCGTGGGTCAGCGCGTCCAGACCGGTGGCGACTTTCAGTCCACGAGGCATGGAGTCGGTCAAATCAGGGTCGACGAAGGCGACAACCGGGATGTCATGCGGGTCGACTGCCACGAACTTGCGCTTGTTGGCGGTATCCGTGATTACATAGTTGATGGTCGTTTCCGACGCTGTGCCTGCTGTGGTGGGCACGCCGAAAATCGGGACGGACGGGTTCTTGGTGTCCGCCACGCCTTCCAGAGACAGCACGTCGGCGAACTGTGGGTTCGCGGTGACGATGCCGATGCCCTTGCACGTGTCCTGTGGCGAGCCACCGCCGAGACCAATGAGGAAGTCGGCTCCAGCGGAAGCAAATTTCTTCACGCCGTCCTGGATGCATTCAACCGGCGGATTCGGCTTGACATTGTCGAAGATCTCATACGGCAGACCGGCTTCGTCTAGTACTGCGGTCACTTTCGCCACAGTGCCGGTTTCCAGTAGCACCGGGTCGGTGACGATGAATGCCTTCTTGAACCCGCGCGCTTTGGCGGCTACAGGTATCTCACGGATTGCGCCACGGCCAAAATATGCGGTCTGATTAAAGATCATTCTGTATACCATGTGTGTTCTCCTTCGAACAGTTCCCATTGTGTAGGAACGCCATTGACGAAACTTATTGTAGACACTCAGCGAGAAGACGCGGCGAAGAGCGGAATTGAGAGATGCTCTGCCACCTGCTATGCCCCGCCAGCAGCATATGTCCGCCGACTGTCTGCCACCAGCCTCATGTGTCGCAGTCCCGCGTGTCACCGCCAGCAGTCTGTAGTCGCCAACCACGCGCCGCCGCCAGCCCGCAAGACACAACCAAGCAGCCTGACACCGCCGCCAGCCCCGCAAGACGCACCGCCAGCAGTCAAATCACTGCTTCCCTTCCACCGCCGCTCGTCTGCCACCACTCGCATACCGCCAATCGTCTGTCATCGCCAGTCGCGTATCAGATTGACCGTCATGTGCCGAGATGCTTTATGGCATACTGGAGTGGGGATCAACGAGGAGCAATTACATCACAGGAAGGGATACCATGACGACACCTGATGACACTATCCGAAGTGCTGACGACTGGCGGTCAGCGCTGGAAATCCGCGATACCCGCGCCGCAAACCCTTTAATGGACGTATTCGCGACACTGTGGAGGCACAGCAGCGACGACCACCCACTGACACCTGACGATATCATCGATCTGCTCGAGGCCGATAACCGACAGAACTCCTTCTACAAGGCGCCGTCCAAGGAAACCGTGGTCAACCAGCTGCAATACCTTGAATACACGCGCATTCTCGGCCGCGAGGTCCGCCGCGCGGACGACGGCGAGACATCCGCTGACGAAGAAGGCGACGACAGCCGTTGGTATATGGCACCGGTGCTCTCTCCTTCCGAAGTGCGTCTGCTCGAAGACAGCCTGATGCTCTCCCGGATCGATCCGGAGGAACTCCAAGGGGTCATCTCTGGCCTGTATCAGCTTGCCGGAGGCAGCGCCCCTTCCAAGAACCTGCCGGACATCTCCATCGACGGCTACGAGCACATCAACGGGGAGTTCCTCGCAACAATCGAGAAAATCACCGAGGCCATGAACAACCAGCTGGCCGTTGATTTCTCCTACTGCGACTATGACGAGCAAGGCAGGTTGGTCAAGCGGTTGGACCGCCGGACCGGCAAACCGAGACGCTATGTGTTCGATCCATACAACATGGTGTACAAGAAGGGCGGGTATTATCTGCTCGGGCACTTCCACAATTGCCCAGTTCCCCAGAACACCGACCAGAATGAGAATCACACCAACCTGTTCTGTTTCGCCGTCAATCGCATCCGCGATCTACGGATCACCAGTACGCGAATCGCCGTACCCGCCGACACCTGGGACGAGAACGGGTTGCCGCGGAAGCTGACCGGCGCACCCCGGTTTGACGCGGTCGCATTCGCCAGACAACGCCCGCACATGACCATGGGCACACTGGTCGACGTGGTCATGAGCATCGGACCGAGCGTGCTCACCAATGTGTATGAATGGTTCGACAACCCCGAGGTTGAACGTGTCGACGGGCCTTTTGACCCTGATGACGACCACGAAGGGGTCCAGGCATTCCACTACCGGGTCAGCGTACGCAGTCCCAAGTTGGGCATTATCTGGTGGGCGTTGCAGTACGCACTCGCCGATGTACGGGTCGAATCCCCACAATCGGTGCGTGACGAACTCCTACGAGCCGGTTTGCAGCTGGCGCGGCGTTACGGTGACGAGTAGTATCTTTCTCTCTTTCTCCATTCCAGCCGGTTTCCGGTGCTTCTTCAATCAGCAGGACGCACCAGAAACTGGCTTTATCGTTTGTTTTACCTCGTGTCAGCATGTCATCGAGGTATGCGACTCTTCCGCCCGTCAGGCCGCCAGTGGACCAAAATCGGAGATATGCATGAGCGTGACCACGCGATTATCCTCGCACGGCTCGTCATGTTCATATCCTTTGCATTCACGCAAATGATCCAGCCTAAGCGCAAGCGTCAAAGCGTAATGACGGTCGCAGTAATACTGGATGTGGTCCGACTCGCAATCCGGGTCGCCACATATGCAGTGCGTGTAGTGTGTGGCCGTCTCATCGCAAATCGACTCATCCCAGTCGCATCCATGTCGGTCGTCGCTATCCCCGAAATCAGGGAAATCCGGTTCGACTGGCCGCGCCATCGGCTCGGTGCGAGCTTCCTGCCGTGCATCGAGGCGTGTCCGCTCCTGCATTCCCTGTTTGTTGTGAATTGTCATGGTATTCCCTTTCCATGAACGCCGTCGATACCTTGTCAACGGCGAATCAGATTGATGGTTCTTGCGTAGTGTGTGATGTGTATGGCATATTGCAGTATTCCGTGGCATGTGATTGGTGCATCACAACGACAGTCACAAGCCACCGCAGCAGCGCCGACTGCTAATCTGCGAGCGCGATTTTCGGGTTCGCTCCGGTGACGATGAGCATATGCAGCTGCTGCTCATAGAGCTCGATGCTGCGCCGGATCAACGGTTCGTCCTTCTTGTCGTCGCGATAGAACATCGCGTACTTGCGATGCCGATGACGCCATTGCACCCCCGAAAAGATATCGATGCAGTTCCAACGACCGTTGGCAATCGAACGGAATCTGATGACGGCGTCATCGGTAATCGGAATAATGGCGTTCAACGGGGTGACCGCCAGACCGTATACTCCTTTCAATGGATCGTCAATGCCGGTGCGCAGCATTCTTCGTGTCGAAGCATCATCGCCAAACAGCACACCGTCGCCGAAACTCTCACGTTTGTCAAGCTCCATGCCGGGCTCACCTGTAGAATCATCAATCCGGAATCTTGCCACAAGGCGGATTTCGGCAAACTGCTCGAAGATGCGGGCGTCCCCGGGAGACCACACGTCCATGGGCTTCCACTGGTCGCCCTTGAACGAAAACACAATCTGCTGTTCGTTCTTTGGTGTGGACGCACGGAAATCACACACCTGCACCGGCAGATGGAAATCACCGAATCCGGCAAGCTCAGCCTCGATGGCCGCATGGATGTCATCAATGCTCATGCCCTTGCGCAAAGTGATGAAATCCTCGGCGTCCCATTTCGGTTCCAGATTGCCGCTAGTATTGCTGATGGAGTTGTCACTGATGTTGCCGTTGTTGTTTCTCATGTCATGTGCCTTTCTCGTTTGTTTCTTGCAGACGGCCGTTCCTTGTCGCCACGTCTGATATCCATTTCATCATCGCGACACGCCGAGGCGAACAAGATGAAAAATCTTCGTTGACGGCTGGGATTCCTGCTGGCACACATCGAGAACATGGCGATATTCCACGGATTCGGTGCCCATGACGCGCCACGAGCCACAGACAGATATCCCCGGTTTCCGCACAGGTGGGGTTGCAGAACGGTATGCCGGCCGCACCGCGAACTGGTCGCCGATGTCTCCTGCACTCGGGGGTTACGGATTGCGATGGTATCTGCCTGCTGTGCAACTGCGCAATCGCAGTGCGGAGAGAAACATCGCCTGAGTCCAAGATACTGGCGTCTATCCCGCCGCCATGCAACCGCCCAACGACACAACGGCCCGGTATAACCAATCCAACCGAGAATCCCGACGGTATCCACCCGTCATACAACAGCACGATTGCGCAACGAACAGATACGAATTCGCTCGAGACACTCCACAAACTGGTGACGCGAACAGTCCTCCCAGCGTAAACAGTTTGTAGAGGATAACGGCCGACACTCGCACTGCCAAACCACGGGATACACGTTGTCCATCACCTAGGTTCGGCTCGAGAGACGGCCAGACACCAAGCGACCGCCAAGGTCTCAGAAATGAGAAAACCCCGGTTCCATACGGAATCGGGGTTCTTGTGGCTCCGAGCGGGATCGATCCGCTGACCTAGCGATTTTCAGTCGCTCGCTCTACCAACTGAGCTACAGAGCCATGGACGGTTAAAAAAACCCGGATGAACCGGGTTTTTTACCATTCGCGACCTCGGCCGGACTTGAACCGGTGACCTCCGCCGTGACAGGGCGGCGCTCTAACCAACTGAGCTACGAGGCCGTGGCTTGCTCTTTGAAGCAGCCGAGTGTTTATATTACTCAGAATGACGATGAGCGCAAATCGAGCACTGTCTTCGGCGTGTTGCTTTTTTCACTCCCGCCAATCAGCATCGCAAAACCTTGCGATTTAGGGGTTTTAAGCATCTTCAGTCGCGACGGCCGCACTGGCAGTGACGACCCCGACACCAAGACCCGACACATGAACGGCCACAGGGTCGGCCACAGCGGCATCGCCACCGAGCAGACCACTGTAATCATCCCAGTCTTCGCCGCCATCACCGAGAATCCCGCCATCGTCGGTGGAGCCATTTCCATCAGCACCATCGGCATCACCGCCTGGCAGACTTCTACTCGCACCCCCGCCATTCGACCCGATTCCCGGCAAGGACTGGCACTGGCCATCGATGCACATCATAGATCCACCCGATTGCCCATCGCCCGAGCCATAGTCGGACGCGATCTGAGATAACGCCGATGCAAACACACACGCGGCGATAATCACCATAACGAGATTAATCGTGCCGATGATGATACCGGCAATCGCCAATCCCCGGCTCTTCTCGCCCGACTTGCGCACCATGACCAAAGCGATAATCGAGAAAATCAAGCCAACCAACGGATTGATGAACGCAAAGACGAAGCCGATAATCGTGAGCACATTCCACGGCTGATTCGGCTGCACATACCGATATGGATCCTGCGCAGGCACCGCATACCCCTGACCGAATCCGGGATGCCCCTGTTGCGGCTGGCCATAGGGCGATTGGGCAAATGCGCCGGGCGCATACGGCTGTTGCGGAGGAATCTGCCCCGAGGACGCCTGCTGCGCCGCCGATTGATCATCCCCCATAGGCTGCTGTCCGTACGTGCCGGCAGCATACAGTCCGGCTGGCGCATTCGCTTCGGCACCATAGCCAGGTGCCCCGCCCGCCCATGCCGGCTGGGCATCCGCCACGGGGAGCGGAACCGTAGGCGCATCCTGCGGCTGCTCGAAGCCAGCAGACTCAGACGGCGTCTGCTCTTCGGAAAGCCCTGACGGGAACGTCTGGGACTTGGGCATTTCCCGCGTCTCCTGGACCCCGTGTAACACCTGCGTCGCCTCGATAGGCAAGTTATCGTCTGATGGAGGAATGAAATTCTGCTGATAGTCCGCCGATGGCGGCATCGCCTGATTCTGATTGTCATCCATGCTTGCATTCTACCGACGGAATGCCGCTTTCCCATATTCGCCACACCATGCAAACGTCATCATCACCGTTGTATCATCGGCCCTAGTTCCCTTCGTGGCACATCATGAAATACGCGACGCGACGAAGCGCATCACGCGCTCGACGCAAAGACAACGTTTGCAAGAAACGGAGACCGACATGACGACAGCATCACCTCGACCAGCACAAGCGACGAGCACACAAGCCAACGACCCCCAGCCACCGCTTCCCCATCATGACGGCTCGACGCTGTATGTTTCCAACCCCTGCCCTAATCTGGGCGACACCATCCACGTCCGCGTGCGCATTCCGCGAACCGCACCGTACACCGCGGTTGTACTGCACTCACTCGCCGACGACGAGCTGCACCTAGAAAACGCCCAGCCGATTCTGAGCACCGACGCCGAAACCTGGTACGAGGCGCCGCTGCCCATCCACAACCCCGTCACCCAATACCGCTTCGCCCTGTTGCGCGACGGCGGTTTCGACTGGCTTAACGCGCTCGGCGTATTCAGCCGTGAGGTTAGCGACGTCTTCGACTTCCGCATCACCACGTTCGCCCCATCCCCCGCATGGAACCGGGAAGGCGCAACATACCAAATCTTCCCCGACCGTTTCGCGCGTTCAGAGCAATCCTCCACCCGGCAGGCCCCCGATTGGGCGCATCCGACCGCATGGTCGGCCAAACCGCTCGCCTATGGCATGGAAACCGGCCGCCAATGGTACGGCGGCGACCTCAAGGGCATCGAGGAGCATCTCGACTACATCCACGACCTCGGCTTCACCACCGTCTACCTCACGCCATGCTTCCCGGCGCGTTCCGTCCACCGCTATGACGCTTCGACCTTCGACCATATCGACCCGCTGCTGGGCGGCGACGAGGCGCTGCACTCACTTGCTCGCGCATGCCATGCCCGCGGCATGCGTATCATGGGTGACCTGACGCTGAACCACACCGGTTCCAGCCATGAATGGTTCCAGCGGGCGCTGCACGACCCCGACAGCGAGGAACGCGACTATTACCTGTGGAACCGGTACCCGGACGATTATGTGGCATGGATGGGTTTCAAGTCGCTGCCGAAACTCAACTGGACTTCGCGCAAGCTGGTTGACCGCATGATTCGCGGGGCATCCAGCAGCGCGGGACAGTGGCTTGGCGGCGAGGACGGCCTGGACGGCTGGCGTATCGACGTGGCCAACCAGACGGGCCGTTGGATGGCGATGGACGAGAACCACGCCGTCGCCACGACCATCCGGGCCACCATTGACGAATCGACCGGCGGTAACGGCGCGTTGATCGCCGAATACATGCCGGACGCCACGCGCGATCTGGCGGGCGACGGCTGGCAGGGCGTCATGAACTATGCCGCGTTCTCCCACCCGCTGTGGATGTGGGTCGCCGACCCGCACAGTCATGTCAGGCGTTTCGGTTTCGAGGAGACCTTCCCGCGGCGCGACGGCGAGGCGATGGTCGGCACCATGCGCGAACTGCTCGCCCAGATCCCTTGGAAAGTCGCCGAATCCCAGTGGAATCTCATCGACAGCCATGACAGCGCGCGCATCCTGACGCTCACGCAGAGCCCGCAAGTAGCCCATGCGGCGCTCGGCATGATGATGACCTATCCCGGCGTGCCGATGGCGTTCGCCGGCGATGAACGGGACTCCACCGGTATCACCGGCGAGGAAAGCCGTACCCCGATGGACTGGGATGCGCCTGAGAGCGCCCATAGCGCGACGATCGACCGCTATCGTGAACTGCTGAAGCTGCGCAAAACGTCCAGTGCACTCACACACGGCGGCCTGCGTTGGGTCGGCGTGCAAGCGGACGCGGTCGCCTATCTGCGTGAGGACGCGAACGACCGCCTGCTCGTCGTCGCGGCGCGACAGGGCGGGCAGCAGGTGCATGTCACGCGTGAATTGTTGGGCAACGCCGATCCGCAGCTGGTTGCAGGTCAGGGAAGCGTGAAACCCGGTGGCAACGGGGCACTGTTCACTCTTCCCGACGCCGGATATGGCGTCTGGCGTCTGGGTGGTCTCGAGGTGCCGCGCTGGTAGCATCCGCGCGTGTCCGGTACCGGCCGGTATAAAGGAACCATGCACGAATCTGAAGAGCAATCCACGCAGATGGCCGGTGAAGCCCGGCCGGTCCGGCACGAGCACAAGGTGCTCTCCTTCGTTCGCCGTTCAGGCCGACTGGACGCGCGTCTGCAACGCGCATGGGACACTTACGCCGGCACGTATCTGCTGCCGTTGAATGCGGCGGAAGGGTCGCTGGACATCCGCGATGACTGGAGGCTCACACGCGAGTGGATCCACGACACGTGGGGCAACGACCACCCGCTGATCATCGAAATCGGCACCGGGCAGGGCGAGAACATCGTCGCGGCCGCCGCACAGCACCCGCAGACCAATTATCTGGCGCTTGAAGTCTACGATCCGGGCGTCGCCCACACCATGCTGCGCGCCGGCAAGCAGCAGCTGGGCAATCTGCGGATCGCACAGATCAATGCGCCGGAACTGTTCGCGAAGGCCGATGCCGCGACCGTGAGCGAAGTGTGGACCTTCTTCCCCGACCCCTGGCCCAAGATGAAGCATCATAAGCGTCGGATCGTCCAGCCGGCCCTGGCCGTGGCCATCCACCGGGCGTTGGTCGCCGGCGGCCTGTGGCGTATCTCCACGGACATCGAGGATTATGCGCTACACGTGCATGAGGTGATGGATGGACGTGACGACTTCGAGAACATCGGCGAAATCACCGTCAGTCTGCCGACCGGGCATGTCGGCAAGGGCAACGCCGATCTCGCGCTCGATATGCCGCACGCCGATTTCGCGGAATCAAGCCGTTTCGAGGGTCGCGTGCTGACGAACTTCGAGAAGAAAGGGCTTGACGCCGGCCGAATCATCCACGATTTCACTTACCGCAGCCGCTGATACCGCGCGGATGGCCGCCGATACGCCTTCTCCACCAACCATGCCGCCAATGCATCATCCGCAAGACGCGAAAAACGACACGCCGAAACAACGGATTTTGCATTCTGGCGGCTTTGTGTTTACCATAGCTAAGTTGTTTGACGCCCCCTTCGTCTAACGGTTAGGACACCAGACTTTCAATCTGACAACGAGAGTTCGACTCTCTCAGGGGGTACGGATACTGAACCCGCCGCAGAAGGCGGGTTCTTTGTTTTCTGCGATGATGCAGCTACTGCGACGCGCCCAAGGTCAAATGACAAAATGGGGTTAAAGCCA
>RRZT010410748.1_pt1 | contig 10575 bp, 6 predicted proteins | sample 2165551 | NCBI WGS metagenome assembly RRZT01 (sample SAMN10456910, study PRJNA506462) | wastewater metagenome | biome: wastewater; feature: sludge; material: wastewater sludge; isolation source: wastewater sludge with Escherichia coli K12::gfp cells carrying plasmid... | place: USA: Moscow, Idaho ...
TACTCCAAATACTCCAAATACTCCAAATACTCCAAATACTCCAAATACTCCAAATACTCCAAATACTCCAAATACTCCAAATACTCCAAATACTCCAAATACTCCAAATACTCCAAATTATTTAATGCCAATTCATGGATTTATTGGAGCTATTAAAGGTGATTGTATGAGACGCTATTATACAGGTTACTTTGTTTCAGGTAAATTAAAATCAAATAATGTAGATATTATTACGGTTAAAAAAATAGGATCTTATGCAAGCGAAGCTAATTTATCTCTTGCAGCCATTGGCAAAAATGATTTTGCATTTGCTTCTATAACAGATAGCTGTATGCCTGGTTGGGTTGGTAATTATCAATGGTCTACCCCATTTACTTTTGAAATATTTGGACTAGATTCATTTGGAAATCCATTTAAATCAATCAATTATTCAGAGTTTTGATTGATTATGAAATTATTTTGTATTTAAAAATTGATTGGAACTGGAATGAATAAAAAGATTAATTTAAATAAATTTACTTCATTTTTAGTTATTCTAATAATGCTTTTTCAACCTTTCCAATCTTATGTTTATGCAAGTGGTATTTCCAAAATAACAAATACAATTTATAATTCTACACAAAATTCTTCTAAATCTTTAAAATCAGATAAAATAAATTTGAATTTAGAAAATGGTTATAGTCAGGCAAAAGCTCAAGCTCCATCAAATAATTCAGCAGTAAGTGATGCTTATAATTATAAGTCTTTATCGCAAACGGTAGATCCTAGAACAGGTGCTTTTTCAATTTCTTTTAAAATTGGGAATATTGTTGGGAATGGCTTTGAAGATCCTGCCATTCCTCTTTCTTTAAACTATTCTTCCTTATCTAATTCTGATGTTTATAGCCTTGGAAAAGGTTGGTCTTGGAATTTAACTCATTATGATACAAAAAGCGGAATGTTAATTTTAGGGAGTGGTGGAAGTTATAAATTAGATATTGGAACTGGAAGACTAAAATATTATAAAATTAAAGATTTAATTGTTTCCTTATCAAATAATTTAATCACATTGAAATATAAAGATGGACATATCGAGCAAATAGATAGAACATTTGGCAATCTTATTAAGTATATTAATGTAGAAGGATATTCTGCCACGTTAAATTATGAAATGGGGTCTCGTCTTCAATCCATTGTGTACAAAAATATATATGATGACTCCGAAATTAAAAAGCTTGAGATTAATTATCCTTCAAACTATGAAGTTTGGATTCAACGAATTATTGGACCAAATGAAAAAGCAACAACAATGATAAAAAAAAGTAAGGATAATTTATTAACTTCTATCAACGACGCTCTTGGACAAGAAATTAAATTTTCATATAAAGCACTGCCAGAAAGAGAAATGAATACCGATTCTTTAATAACCGATATTTTATATCCAACTGGAACTTCAATAAATATAATATATTTAGTTGGCGGTTTAAATTCAGCAAAAAAAGGTTTTTCTGCTCCTGCAGTTTCAAAAATAAAAACAATTTCTTTGCCAAGATCGGATAATAATATTGAAGAAATAATTTATTCTTATTATGAAAGTACAAAAACAAATTATTTAGCTTATGGATTTACTGGGTATAAAGAAGGAGAAGATACTTTATTTTTTACACCTAATTCTTATACTTATTCAACAATAGAAAGAAAAAATGGACCTAACAATAAAACAATTACTACGGAGAGGGTTTATAATCATTTTCATCAATTATTGAAAGAAATATTAAAAGTAAATGGTGAATATTTTCAGGTTAAAGAATATATCTATCCCGATTGGAATAATAAAAGCTTTGATTCATTAGATGAAAATTATAATTTTCCAAAAGAAGTAAGATTAACCTATTATTCAAATGGGAATAGACGAACAGAAATTACAAAACAAGAATATGATTCCAATGGAAATATTATAAAAACTCAAGATGTTTCAGGAATTGTAAAGGAATATTTTTACTTAGATTCAGAAAAAACTTTTAATAAAATAAAACATCTTCCCTTGAGAGAAATTGAATACTCAATAAATGGCGGCGGTTACAAAATTATAGATTATATTTATGAACAAGCTAATAATTATCAAGGTAATTTGATTCAAAGGTTAAGAGCAAAGATCAATAAATTAAGTCAGAATTTATGTGATATTAGTGATAAAAACTGTGGGACAATTTATAAAATTGAAACTCATTCATATGACAAGAGTTCAGGTATTGCAACATTTGCTCTTCCAACTTCTACTAAATTATTTGCTTTGTCAAATAAAAGATGTAAAGTTATTCAAAAAAAACAAGAATATAATATAAATCAATATACGAATCAATTTACAAGAAATTTATTATCTAAAGATGGAAATTTACTTGCTAAAGAAGTTAGTGTTTTAAATTCTTATACAAACCTCGAAGAGAAAAGTCTTGATCCAAAAGGAATTGAAGCATCTTATAAATACGATGTTTTAGGACGCAAAATTTTAGAAGTCAATAAGCCCATTTCAAGTTCAACTGAATTAAAAACAGTATATACCTTTAAAATTAATGATACAAATTTTGGAGGTTATGGAACAAGTTCTATGATCGTTCAAAAATCTAATGGATATAAAATTGCGGTTGTATATGATTCTTTAGGGAGAGAACTCGAAAAATATGCCCTAAATAATAATGGAAATATGAATAAAATTAAATCATATTCTTATGGTATTGTTGGACAAAAAATAAGAGAAACTATTTATAATAATGATCAAAATGGAAATTTATTTCAATATTCAATAAATTATAAATATGATATTCTTGGAAGAGAAATACAAATGATATCTCCAAGTAGCGAAACTAAAGTTACAAAATATGACGATGTTAATTTAACTCAGGAAAGTTTTGTTTTAGCTGCTGATGGAGAATTATCTCCTATAAGTATTGTTACATTAAACGAAAATAAAAAACCTATCAAAGCGCAACTCTTAAAGAGCAATAGAAATCTATATAGTCAAAGCTTTAAAAAATATGATAATTATGGAAACCTTTTAGAGTCTATTGATATAAATGGAAATAAAACAAGTTATAATTATAATTTGTTAGGGCAAAAATTAGAAGATATTTTTTCAGATGGTCGTCGAATAAAATATGAATATGACCCTATTTTTGAATCTAAAGTAACTAAAAAAACTGTTGTTGTAAAAAATGGTACTGAATATGTATTAGGTACTAATGAGTATAACTTATTAGGACAAATATTAAGTTATAAAGATATGTCTGGAAACATAATTAAATACGAATATGACAAAAAAGGAAATTTAATTAATCAGAATCGTAATTCGGCTAAAGAGATAAAATATGCTTATAATTCATTAAATCAATTATATAAAAAAGAAGTATCAAATGACTTTTCTGGAAAATATTCTTCGACGTATTTGTATGATGATAAAAATCAAAAATTAATCCTTATGAGAGATTCGACTGGAGAAACAAAGTATTCATATAATATTGATGGAAGTTTAAAATCTGTGATCTATCCTGATGATAGAAAAATTTCTTATGATTATGATATGCAAGGCGCAATTATTCTTATTACGGATATTTTAGGTAATAAAACTATTTATAATTATAGCAAATCAAATGCAAAGTTAGAGTCTTCTAAATTTATATCCTCAATTACAAATGAGAATCAAGTTGAAAAGTATTTTTATGATAAATATGGAAGAATATATTATAAATTGTCGCCAAATGATGCAAAAACAATTTATGAATATAATGAATTAAATGGTTTAAAAAAATTAACACATTTTGTTCGTGATAAACAAACTCTTTCCTATTCATTTACCTATTATAAAGATTTGAATATTGCATCAAGAGTAAGAACAGGAGAATCGGGTTCAAATACTATAGCTAATGAATCCTATACATACGATACTTTAAATAATTTGTTAAGCTATTTTTGTAATGGCAATTTGTGTCCTAAAGATCAAAATAAAAATACGATTATTTCTGAAGAGTATTCATTTGATGGTTTAAATAATATAAGAACAGCTAAAGTTGTATTTTCAGATACTCAAACAAGCTTAACTACATATCATTATTTAAATAAAGATCCTCTAAAAATATCTGGATATTCAATAATAAGTCCTAAAATAAATAAAAGTTATACTATTGATTATGATAATGAAGGAAATGTTATAAAAGATGGGGATGGAAATTTATTTATTTATTCTCCTTTTAATCGGATGGAAAAATTTATTTCTAATGGTAAAGAAACTGAATATTTTTATAATGGTTCTGGAGCGCTTGTCTCACAAAAAACGGCAATTTCCAATGAAGAAAGCCGGTTTTATTATAATGGTGCAAGGGTTTTAAATGAAATATCAAATGGAAATTTAATAAGTTATTTTCAGGTAAGCGGTCGTATCATAGGTAAAAAAATAGATGGTAAAAACTTTCAACTTTTTTTAACAGACCAAGCCCATAGTGTGATTCGTATTTTAGAAGGAAACACATTATTGGATATAGAATTAGCATATACCCCTTATGGGCAGTCTTCTGATGTTTCTAAAAAATCAAGTATTTTAAAATTAAGTAACATTGGATTTAATGGAGAGCGCACAGATTCAAAGACAGGATTTCAGTTTTTAGGACAAGGATATAGAGCATATAACCCTGGTTTAGGCCGTTTTATGCAACATGACGTAAATTCTCCGTTTGGAAAAGGCGGTATCAATGGATATATTTTTGCTGAAAATAATCCAATTATGAAGTTTGATTCTTCAGGAGAAAGTGCTGCTTCTTATGCTGTAATGGGCGTAGGAATTCTGCTTGCTATTGTCGGTATTGTTGCTTCCGTTTTTTCTTTTGGAAGTACTTTAAGCTTAACTGCGGTTGGTGGAACACTTACTACAAGCGCAACCACGACACAGATAGCACTTGCGACAACTTCACTAGTTACGGGAGTGGCATCTGGTGCGACAGGTATAGCAAGCTCTATTTATAGTCATAAAGCAGAAATGGCATTAGAAGTTGGTGATAAATCACTAGCTGAGAGTTATGCAAATACAGCAAGTGCTTTAGGTTGGGCTTCTTTAGCTCTTGGAATTGTATCTGCCGTAAGCGGGATTGCTTGCTCTCTTTCTTCAGCAAAGGTCTTGAGTAATGAAATTCCTTTAGATGAAGCTGCAGATAGATACGGAAGAATTTCTATCAGGGTTAATGAAGAAAAATACGCGTATTTTCAAAAATATGAAAATACAGATAATTTCTCATCTAAAATTTATCGTAACAAAGATATTTACGATAAAGTGAGCAAATTACAAGATATTGCTGATACTCCATTTAGAGGAAAAACTTTTGATGCGCAAAGAATTTTATATTACATGAGAGCTTATACTATAGGTACTGATGAGGAAATAGGAAGATATAGTGCAACAGCATATTTTAAAGCTTCTAAAATAGAGCAATTAGATGTCATTAGAAATTCAAACTTTCATGAAACAGATCCCTTCTTTAATAAATTTATGGATATTTTTAATAAATCGCAAACTTTTGATGAGTACTTTGACTATTATCAGGAAGCTTTAACAACGGTAAGAAATAATCTTTAAATTTAAATTTTTAATGAATTATTTTTCTAAATATTTATTTATTACGAATTATAATATAAGCTTTATTTAAAATTCAAACAAAAATTCCCAATATAACTATTGATTTTGTTTGGGTATTTTGTTATCTAAAAAACAAATTCAAATTTTAATATTTTATTGTTCTAAATTTAACAGCGTTCTGTCCCTAGTCTCATTGTTATAAAATTTTATATTTAAGGAGTTTATTTATGCAATGCAAGTCTTTGTTAACTATTATTGCTGGTATGATGCCAACTGTTGTGTTTGCTTACCCAAAAACGCAAACAACAACCTTACCTTTGCCTGTAACTCAATCAATGCAACAAAGTGACAAATCCGCTATTGATTTTGTTGTAAGCATGCCTGTTTATCAAGATCAATCTGATACTATGCAATATTATTATGTTCCAAAATTAAAAGCAGCTGTAAATGCAGATGGAGTCTCTGCCACTTTTACAAAAAATGAAGTCGCTGTTTCAAGTTCTTCTCAAATTGCAGATTTAAGTTTAAAACTATCTAACTTAACAGCGGAAGAATATTTTAATATTAGAAAAGTAGTAACAGATCTTCAAGCCGTTATTGATAATGCTATAAAATTGAATCCGTATGATCCAAATATTCAAGTGTATCAAAATTATTTAAATAAAGCTCTTGAAAGAAAAAAATTAGCGGAAACAAGCGCATCGAGTTTTGAAAAAAGTATTCCTGGTGTTGTGTTAACTTCTTTATATAATAATATTGCTACATTTTTTTCTAGTGCAGGTATAGTTTTTCCTATTTTTAATAATGAAAGTATTTCTGATAGACAAAACCGTTTGAATCAAAAGCTAGTGGATTTGAATTCATCTAATGGCGGATTAATTACTGGAAATATATATGCAGGTTTTACAGCTGAAGAATTAGTTAAAATAAAAACTTATAAAGGTAACTATGCTCAAAATGTGAAAATTTCATTAATCCCATTATCAAGCCTTTCTTTTGAATCTTTAACCGAACTTCAATACGATGCGAATGGAGTAAAAAGTCAAAGAGCAGGCATACCTATTTTTTCTTCTCTTAAAGGAGGAGGAACCCTTACAGGTGCAACATTTAACTTTGACTTAACAACAAATGGGGCAGTTGCATTTGCTAGAAACTTAGCTCCTTTTATTCCACCAATTGCAGTTAAAGGCGTTATTACTCAACAAGTACCAGCTTATAGAGCCACTCTAGATTGTGATTTTGGCCCTGGTTTGGTTGTAAAAGATCGTTCTATTATTAACAAACAAGTAGCTGTATTTAACGACAACTCGATTGGTAATTTAATTGCTCAACAACAAGGAGCTCAACAAAGTCCTTGTCGTATAACAGTATTATCTGGTGACTCAAATGCAGCTCAAATGGCTGGAGTCCAAGCGATTGAAAAAGAAATTGCAGCTCTTCAGGTTCAAAAATCCAATTTGTCTACCGTAAATAAAGGACAATATTGGCAACAGGTTCAACAAAATCAAATTATAGATAGAACAGCACAAAATAACGGTTATCAAAATGTTTTCCAAGCTTATCAACAATCAGGTTGGAGTAATCAAGCGGCACAATCTTTAGCAAAACGTCCCAATCCATTTTGGCAAACAAGTGCTACAGATTTAACAACATTAACAGGTTTAAAAATTCATAAAGAGTTAACCGGAACGGTTTCAAGTAAAATAGAAATTTCGGTTCCAACCGCAATTTGTTTTGTTTGGAATGTAAAATCAAGAGCCTATAGAGCTTGTAATGAAGGAGAGCAAGAAAAGTCTGTTCCTTTAGCAGATGCAACTCAATCAGCTAAACAATCCCAATCTTGCCAAGTAACTCAAGATGCAGTTCAATGCGGAATAAATCGCAATACAGGAGCTGCCGTTTCTCAAGAAGGTAACATTCTTCCTGAAGATCTTTAATAAAAAAAAAGAAAGAGCTTCTTTTTAAGTAGTTCTTTCTAATTTTATTTTGAGGCGTTATTTTATGTTTAAAAATCTTATCTTTATTCTTGCGCTATTTCTGTGTTTTAACTCTTATTCTCTCCCTGTTAGTTACGTTAAAGGAAGTTTTAGAGCTTCAAATCAAATGGATAAAATATTTTTTGTATCTACTGAAGTTCAAAGTTTAACTCCACAAGAAATAACTTATGCTGATATTTGGTTAAAGCAAAGATTAAAAGGTTCTAAGTTTCATTATAATAATCTATCAATTAGTTTTAATGTTATGCCTGAGGTATCTCAAATTGTTAAAGGTTGTTTTTTTAGTTGGTTTAAAAAAATTGATTTAAATTCAAGGTTAAACTTAATTGAACATTTAAAACCAAATGGTATTTATAATTTAACTCAAGATGAAATAATTTCTTTATCAAATGATTTAACTAATTTTACATCTATTAATATGGCTAATTGTAAAAATGATAATTTTTTAGGAGATATTACAACTTCGTTTATTATAAATGACTTAGAGCAGTATTTAATTGATAAAGCGAATAATATAATTTCTTATCCTAAGTATAATGATATTTTAGATAAATCATTTGAAACTCAGTCAAAAAAAATGGGCAATGAGTCTATCAATGAATTTTTAAATTGGTTTGATTCAACTCAAATTAGATATCCTTATTTAACGAGTGAAATCATAAATACTTTCCTCAATAATTTATCAAAGACAAAACAAAAATATTTTAATGAGACAGAAACATCTTATTTATTGATTGAATCTATAAATAGCAATGTTGATACTTTTAAAGAAAGTATAAGTGATCATTATAAAATGATTCCTTATATGAAATCTACGAGATTAATTTATGAAAAATGTTTTCATAATTCCTATTTTTTAGAAGATAAATGTAGTCAAGATAATATTCAAAATAATTTTGTAGTGGTTAAATTGAAAAGAAAAAATAAAACTTTAAATCATTTAGTGTGGGTGGGGTATGAGTAGAAAACAAATTTTTTATATTTTTTCAATTATTTTTATTTTAGTTTTTATTTCTTTTTACATTACAAGAAAAAATGATACAGATTTAAATTCTTCAAAGATAACGAGTTCAGAAGAAAATAAAAATGAGATTCCAAATACGAAATCAATTCCTGAAAAATCAGAGTCAACCAAATTGGATAATAATGTAAATGTAAATGATGAAAAAAATGAAGCAGATAAAAAAATAAAAGAAATGTCTCCAAAAGAGTATGTAGCGTGGTTAAAAGATCCTCAAGATAGAGTTCTTCTTGAAATAAAGCCTGAAGGAACAAGTATATTCAGAAAAGGTAACGTAACTATTACCGTTATGCCTAATGGGGAAGAAATTTATCTACCAGATGAATTTTAATTTTTGGGAATTGATATTTATTTTAATCTAAGGATGTCTAACAATCCAACTTTTACTAAATGTTTCCCCATTTGGTAAATGCCAGTTGCCATTAGAGTCTCTTTGGACTTTATATCTTTCCCAGAGCTCTGTTTTATCATTATATTTTTCTATTATGTCACCCTCATTAATGGGGTGTTTAATAACCCATCTGTCATTTACTTCATCATAATTAAAATTTTGCATAAAAAACCTCATTTATTATGATTTTTTATAGATCTATTTATTGTTAAATTAAAAAATAGTTATTTTTATAATTATGATTTAACTTAATAAATACGAACGTTTATTTTTATTCGGTTAAGTAAAAATAATATTTATTATTTTTTGATTTTATTTGAGGAAATAATATTTATATTTAATTAATTCAGGAGCTTATGTTTCTATGCAGGAATGAGGTCCATTGTCGGTAAAAGTCCCTTTGCCAGAATATTCTTTCCCAGGGGTGTCTAATGTAAATGCCGGTGGGTTTGATGCGGGTGTGATAACAGTAAAGGTGACTGTATAGGGACTTGAGCCTATGAGAAGAATTTTTTTTCCGCTGTCTGTTGCGTGTTCCGCTTTGTTGCTGCTGTGTAATTCTTTTATTTTACAGCTTACAACCCCAGGTACTGGGAATGCAGGGGTAGAATAAGGTGCTGGTGTAAAAATGATTTCTTTTTCATCCCCCTCAACTAAAACCCCTCTTTCTAGGTCTGTTGTACTGGAAGATGCCTTTAAAGGAGTACCTATTGAAGGGGCAATGAGTATTCCACCGCTTTCTGGGTCCATCATATGGGCTGTTGCGAAATCACCGACTAATAAAAAATTTTTTGCACTCATAAAAAATCCTCAAATTAAAAAGGATTGTTAAATCATTTTTAATATAGTTTATTTTTAATGACGTGTAAATTTGTATTTTAGGACATTCAAATTTTGGGGCAATAATTTCATCTATTTTAATAGTAATTTTATTGAGTTAAAAAAAATTAGTTTTTTTAAAAAGGTTAATAAACGAAGTTAAGAGTATAACTTGTAATATCTCTTCTAAACCTCATTAAAGATGTTATATATTTGTTATGATTATGAATAATCTAATTTAAAGGGAACGGAAATAATGGTCAATAGTTTTAATGTTTTTTATATTAAAATAGGAAATATCTGTAAAATAGAGGTTATCATAATAAATTCCACTTATTGATAAATCTGTGCATAAGATTTTGTTGTTACAATCACTCATGTTTCCAGAGTCATCTAATTTGCAAATTGCTATATTATTATCCTTGTTTTTATTTGATAAATAAGCAAATCCATTTAAGTATGAAATATTTTTAGAAGATAGAAAAATTGGAAATCCTTCTTTTTGATTTTTATGGATAAAAATTTTATTATCATCAAAATTTTCTTCATTAGAAAGGAGATTAAATTTTTTTACATCGTCTGAATTTTCGCATAAATTGAAGTCATAATTTAAAGTGATTCCTTTTGGTGGACAATATGCTATGAACTTAGGCGTTCATATAGAAGGGTTGTCCAATGTTAAAGAAGAAATCAGTTAAAAGTCAATATTCTCTTGAGTTTAAAAATCAAGTTCTAGAAGTATTAGAAA
>RRZT011104225.1_pt1 | contig 10575 bp, 10 predicted proteins | sample 2165551 | NCBI WGS metagenome assembly RRZT01 (sample SAMN10456910, study PRJNA506462) | wastewater metagenome | biome: wastewater; feature: sludge; material: wastewater sludge; isolation source: wastewater sludge with Escherichia coli K12::gfp cells carrying plasmid... | place: USA: Moscow, Idaho...
GACCGACTCGCGCCGGTACTCGAGCAGGAACAGCAGTTCGCCCAGCACTTTGGGCAGGTTGGCCCGGTTGAGCTCGTCGATGACCATCACGTAGCTGTGCTCGGGGTGGTCCAGCGCCTCCTTCGCTAGGAGGGAGAGCGGACCACGGCGTAGTTCGTAGCTGATGTGACCATCCTCGCCGAGCCGCGGCCGCAGCCCTTCGAAGAAGTCCTCATAGGTGGTGGCGGGGTGGAACTGCACCACCGTCATCCGGTCGGGTTCCTCCTCCACGATCGCTCGGGCCAGGCGCTTGGCGAGGTAGGTCTTACCCGTTCCGGGTGGCCCGTAGAACACGACCTGGCCCTTGTCCTCGAGGAGCGTGACGATCGTGTCGAGGAAGCCGCGGGAAACGTGGAGGTCCTTCGCGGCCACCGCAACGAAGTCCTTCGACGGGACCACGACGGGTTCCGGCTCAGGCGTCAACCCCTCGACGGGTTCCGGCTCCTCGGTCTCGGCGCCACCTCGGAAGGCGGTGAACTCGGCCCACTCCTGTTCCGTCCACGTCACCGGGCGTTCGTTGAGATGACCCAATGCCCACAGGGCGCTCTGCGCATCGAGCCGGTCCCGCAGGGGGTGGTCCGCGGCGGCGCTGTCGCGAACGAGCTCGTCGAAGAAGGCATAGGCGCGGACGATGACGTGGCCCGGCGTGGAGTTCGCCGGTTCGTTGCCCCAGCCCGCCAGTCGCCACAGCCGACGTGTCAGGTCGACCTTGAGGGGTGGTTGATACTGCGGCCGGCTGGCCATCAAGAGCCCCGCGGCAAGGTTCACCACCGAGCCGGTCGTGGTGAGCCCCGACGGCCGGATGGCTGCGGCGAACGCGTCGATCCGCTGGGGCTCTGAGCGCCCGCTGTCCACCTCCCACAGCGTCCTCAACGCCGCCTCGGCGTCAGCTGGGTTCTCCTTCATCCAGCGGACGAACTCTCCTCGATGCCGCCAGCCGAACAGGTTGTTCTCGCGGTGGACCATCGCTCGGCGCAGGACCTCCCACCACCCGTCCGCCCCCGCCATCATGGCGGCGCGCCCACCCCTCAGCTCGGCGGCCACCGACAGTTTGTAGCTGCGCTCGTCTGCCTCCAGGTCGAACGTCGCCGACACCCGTTCGATCCAGTGGAGCAGCGCGCCCCACGTCTTCGTGTTCTTCGACCAGAGGTGGAGCAGCGGGTCGTTGATGTCGTCGTAGTAGCTGAATCCCTCGCCCCAACCGGCGGAGGAGAGTTCTTGACGGATCTGCAGCAGGGCGGCGTCCGTGTCGGGCGCCTCTCCGGTGTGCTCACCGAACCGGTCGATGATGCATTGCTTGTGGGAGCCGGACACGATGGACTCGAAGGTGTCGGGAAACACCAGATGGATCAACCCGTGCTTCGCGGTGTCCCCAGAAGGCGCCGGGGCGGCAAAGACGGCGTCCCTGAACGCGAACGGGCTGCTCAACAGGCCCGCGTAGTCAGCTGACGATCTGCTCGCCAGCGCCGTCGCAACCCGCACCAGGGAGGCGAGTTGCGTCTCCCGGTGCACCATCGCCCACTGGCCAGGATGCGCGATGCCGGGGCCCATCGACGCTTCGATCTCCGGCGCGAGGGGCGGCCGTTCCGGTAGCCAGGACAGGATGGCACGCAGGTCCGCGAGCTTTTTCGACGCCGAGATGGCGCCCTCCCAGACCCACCAGAAGTAGAGGACGTGCACCTCGACCATCAGCTGCACCGCTGCGGGGGACGCGTCCCGCAACTGTTCCTGCACTCTCGTCAGGAACGGTGAGCCTAACGCCACGTCTGGACGTCCGATGAACTTCTCTTCCAACTCCCGCAGGTTCTCCAGCGTCCAAATCTGCTCCCCCGGCGTCAGGATCGAGTCGCCCTGCGGAAGGACCCGTTGAGCCCAGTCCCACGCGAGGTCGTAGATCCGAGCCATCGCCTCCGGATCCCCCTGATCAGTCCTCATCGGCGTCCTCTCTCTGCCTGCTGCTGCTGCGCTCCGATGTGAACGCAACGAGCCAAGCCGCTCTCGGGCGCAGGCACCGGCCAGGTGCCGTGCCAATGAACAACCGCGCGGTGCGAGACCGTGCCGGGAGCCGCAACCTCAATGAACGCTCAGCCAAGGGTAAGGCTGAGCGACCCCGGGGATGGTCTCGGTGGCGGCCCCAGCAAGATTCGAACTTGCCACACAAGGTTTAGGAAATTTCGATAAGGCCACGCCCGGCACCTACCCATTTTGCTTTTGACAAGGCCATACATCGCTATTTGATACCACCGAAAACCACCCCAATTCACGCGAGCACCGACACCCCACCGACACGGTTTCACAGAATCGAACATGATCCTGGAACGCCATTTTGGATACCTCGGCGGGGTGTGCCGCTGGGTGCTCGTGTCATCGCGTGATCGCTCGCGGTGGGTCGGCGTCGATCCTGGCAAGTTGGCCGTCGTCGTACTCGGCGATGGTGACAGAGTCGATCGGGGTCTGGCGGGTGCGGATCGTGGCGGCCCGTGCGCGGGCGTTGGCCCGGAACAGGCTGGTCTGGGCGCTTGCCGCATAGGCGGCGTCGATGGTTTCCGGGAGCACGAGCCGTCCCCCAAGTCCGGGGTCGTCCTTGCGGCCGGCCCACCATCGTTCGACGGCGCGTCCGTGGGCAGTTGGACGGTCGGTTTCGGTTGACACGATCAGGAGTTCGCTGTGGTCGATCTTCGCCAATGAGAGCAGCAGTCGCTCGCCGAAGGCTGGCGATGCCATGGTCCCTTCGATCACCACATCAAGGTGTCCCGCCGGGGCGTCGCGGCGAATCACGTTGGTCGATTCGGTGGACATGGTGTGCAGCAGCGGGGAGATCTCCAGCGGCCGCACTGCGTCGCCGACCGGCAGTGACGTGCCGAGCAGGTCGGGACACAGTTCGTGCTCGGCACTCCCGCGGGCGAGGTACTGCTTGGCGATGTCTGCGTCGATCACAAGTCGCGTGGCCAGGTCGGGGATCGCCGCAGGCAGGATGCTCGACTTTGCCGGCCCCCGGCGGTCCCGCAGTGGCGACAACACACATGCCTCCGCGGGTCGCTTCACCCGCGCGGCTGTCGAGGTACCAGTCTCGGACCTCTCCGGGCGAGCCGCCTCTGGTCGCCCCGCGACAGCAGGTCGCTCAAGGGCGTGCCGGAACGAACAGCGGCGAGCGCGGCCTGGTGGGTCTGGTCGCGCAGTTCAGCCATGCGCGTCGAGCGCCTGGTCGAGTTCGCCCTCGGAGAGGAAGCCGTCCTCGTGCAGCCGTTCCAGTTCGGCCTGCGTGTCCTCAGCGAGTACGCCATCGACCGGGTCGACGATGCGCGGCACCCAGTGCTCGACCTGCGCTAGCTTCTCCAGCATTCGCTCCGAGTTGAGGTCGCCGATGAAGCGTTGCAGGACGATCTCCTCGATCGACTCGTGGTCCATGCCGAGGGCTCGCGCTCGGGCGATCACCCGGTGGACGCTGGCCTGCGAGAGATGTACCGCCTGGGCGATGTCCCGCTGCGGCATTCCCTCCAGGAAGGCCAGCTAGACCTGCCTCATCCGTTCCAGCTCCGCCAGGTGCGCGCGGGCATAGGACAACCTCAGGTTGGGTTCGCGTGCAGCCGCAGCAATGGCCATGGCGGTCCTCCTCATCGTCGCCACCACCATAGGTAATGATTCAGATTGAATCGATCCTCTTGGCGCTGGAGACACACCCGCGAACACGGGCAACGACATGACTACTCCTCCGTCTCGTTCCTTGCCTGGCGGGCGAAGCCGTCCAGCCGGTCGGTGATCGATTCCAGGTCGTCGGGAAAGCAGCCGGCGTAGTACTTCAGGGTGGTCGCGGGGTTCTCATGGCCCAGCATCCGGGCGACGGCGGTTACCGAGGCGCCAGCAGCGATCTCCAGAGTGGCGGCGGTGTCACGCAGGTTGTGGGGTGTGATCGTCAACCCGAGTGAGTCCGCGGCGGGGGTCAGGACGTCGCGGCGCCAGTTCTGGTTGTGCAGGTACGTCCCCCGGCTGGAGGCGAAGACCAGCGCGTCGGCGTGGCGGCCTCTGATCCACTTCTTCAGGCGGTCGGCCACGATCTGAGGCAGGACGACTGTTCGCGCCTTGTGGTCCTTCAGGGTCCCGACCTCGATCCGCCCGCCGACCTGGACGGCGGCCTCCGAGAGACGTAGTCGCCGGCCGCCATCCTTCACGTCACCGATCCGGAGTGCGACCACCTCTGACCAGCGCATTCCCCCGTAGCCGAGGACGAGAAGGAGGACCTTGTCTCGCTCGTCCCTCGCAGCCTCCACAAGCGACCACAGCTGCGCATGAGTCAGCGGTGCTGGCTCCGACCGAGCCAGCTTGGGCAACCGCACCTTGTCGGCAGGATTGCGAGCCAGGTGGCCCTCCGCGACGACGGCGTCTAGGCTCTGCCGCAGAAGACCAAGGGCGTTACCAGCCGTCGAGACTGATGCGGTCGACACGAGCCTGGCCGCCCACGCCCTGACCTCGGATGGGGCGACTGCCGTGAGCGGCTTGAGTCGCCAGGTCGACAGAACTTGGTTGTCGAGCAGCCCCTTGTACCGAGTGACGGTCGACGGCTTCAACGACATCCAGCCTTCCTGCCAAGCGGTCATCCACTCTCCGACCGTGGCTGCCGACTCCGTGGACGCCACCCACAGGCCGGTCGCCAGCTTCACGGTCTGCGTTCGCGCGTACAGCACCGCGTCGGTCTTCCGACGAAACGTCTCGGACCCAACGTACCGGCCGTGGTGGTATAGCCGCACCCGATAGGCGCCACTCTTCAGCTTCTCGATCATCAGACCGCGACTTCCCGGCCGTCGATCCACCGATCGAGCTTCGCACGGTCGTAGCGCACGAGGCTGCCGAGCTTGACGTATGGCGGACCGTCACCGAGCAGCCGCCAGCGGCGCAGCACAGCTGCGGTGACGGTGAGGTAGTTGGCCGCCTCCTCGGTCGCGAGTAGCTCATGGCGGCCTGAGTCGGGCATCGTCTTGACGGCATTGGCGCCGCACGATCTGTGTTCAGATCCCATTTAGTTCGTCTCCTGGGACTCGACACCGGGGGTCACGGGAGTGACGGCCCTTTGTGTCCACCTGAAGCGAGTGCCCGCGATGGCGAGCGACCGCCCCGCAGCTCGTCAGGGTGTTCTGCCGGGCATGGACGTGCTGCCGCCGCTGTACAGCACCGATCGCGGCGACGATCGGACGGTGACGCGATGGCGACACAGCGCGAACGACGCACCGATCCCTACCCGCTGACGTGGGAAATCCCCGTTGCGATGCTCGCCGGCTCGCTTCTGTCCCTCGTTCTTGGGGTACACCTCGGCCGCGCGATGGCGAACCTCGGCGCGGGGGCCGGGTGGATGTGGCCAGCCACGGCACAGCTTTTCCGTAGCGTGTTCGGCGTCCTGCAGGGGGACGCGAGTGCGGGCCTGGACTCGACCGCCTCGCTCGCGGAACCGGACGCCCTGCTGGCGTGGATGCTCGCCGTCGCGCTGGTCGTCATGGCGACCTATGTGTTCCTGACGTGGTTGCGCCTGCGGCGCTGGGCCCCGAACCGCGTCCTCGGACTGACGAGCGCGGACGAGGTTCGCCAACTGCTGGGCCGGCAGCGGCTCTACGGCGCGCGCAAGGTGATCCGCCCCGATCTCTACGGAAGAAGGCCCCGATGACCGGGTTCGTCCCTCGTCAGGTGAGTTGGCTGATCGGCCACTCGCGCGACCCCCGCGGCGCGGGCGAGCTGTGGTGCCGGTGGGACCGCACTGCGGGTGTCGTCGGCCCGCAGGGCTCTGGCAAAACCCTCGACCTCCTCATCCCGGCACTCCTTGCCGCACCAGGCGCCGCGCTCGTCACGCTGACAAACCTGAGGACCTGCTCCTGTCATTGCGGGTCCGCTCAAAGGACAACCGCCCGTGCGTCGTCCTTGATCCGTTCAGACTCGCGCCAGGCCTGCCCGAACTGGCGTGGGACCCGATCGCTGGCTGTCTCAACCCGCTGATCGCCGAGCGCCGCGCGAAGGCCTTCACCGCAGGGACGATCAGTTCGACTATTGCCGCCGGCCAGAGTGATCCCGCCGCCCGGTAACTACGCAGCCGGCGCATCCAAGGTCATCCAGGCCTACTTCCACGCCGCCGCGTTCACCGGCCGCACGATCGAGCACGTCCTGGAGTGGATCGCCCCCCCGACCGGCTCCACCGGGCCCGGCGGGATCCTGCGAGAACACCCCCATGCCGCCCGATTCTGGGCCGGGCTGCTGCAGGGCGCCCTCCACGGCGACCACCGCACCGTCGGCAACACGATCACCACCTGCCAGCAGGCCCTCGCCCTGTTCTTCCAGCCCGACATCCGGCAGCGATGTGTCCCCTCGGCCGAGCATCCGGCCACAGACGTCGAGAGCGTGATCAAGCGCGGTGGGACATTCCACCTGCTCGGACGCGAAGACCCCTACGCCTCCGTCTCACCACTCATGACCGCCCTGGCCGAGCACATCCTCGACACCGCCCTCGTCCTCGCGAACCGATCCGAGTGCGGACGACTCTACTCTCCCATGCTCCCCTGCCTGGACGAACTGCCATCCACCGCGCCACTGCCAACGCTTCGGACTCGGATGGCCAACGAACGGACGCTGAGGATCTCGTTCGTCTACGCCGCGCAAACCTGGCGCCAACTGACGTCGATTCTCGGTCAGGACGAGGCTCAGGCCCTGTTTGGGCTCACGAACGTCATGGTCGTCTTCGGTGGCTCCAAGACGACGCGTTCAACCGCGACATCTCCGAACTCACTGGCACCGTCCGGGTTGCCCGCGCCGGCTTGCACACCGCCCGCGGCGGCCGCAACATCTCCGCCGACGACACCCCGTCCTGCGACCCGCGAAAGCCCGCCAACTCCCCGAACGTCAAGCCCTCGTGATCGCCGAGAACGGCAATCCCGTCATCGCCAAGCTCCACCGCTGCATCGACGGAAGGCCGGGGCGGAAGCTCCTCGACGGGCAACGCCTGTTGCGCGAGCAACTCACATCAGCGCGTCGGGCCCAGCCCGCGGCGGCAGATGTGGTCGAAGCCGCCCTCATCGAGGCCGGTCGGCGAGACCTAGCCAGGGGATAGTCGATGGCCGAAAGCTACGACATCTCCGGAATGGCGATCCTGCCGTTCCCTTGCCTGGGCCTCAGCTGCGCCAGTTGTACCGGCACCACTGGACCGCCGAGAATGGCAGCGACAAGAACGGGAAACGGCCCGGAAGCGAGGGACAGAGTCGCGTCCCTGGGATCCGGCAACTCTGGGGTCCTCGTCACTCAGAGTCGAGATGTGGCGCTGGCTGGAGGAAGTCGTCAAGTGGTTCAACCACGCGTACGCCTGGGACACCAGCCAGGCCATCCCCCCCTGCTGGCCTGAACACCCCCCTCATCCACGAGATCGCGCTCATGGCAGGCGATCGCTACCGGGCCGGCCAGGCCCACGACGGCGGTCCGCTGGAGAACTGGCACCGGGTTTGCGTCCCGTGGTTCCGCAGCCGGATGCGGGAAGGCACCCAGTCCCACTGCGAGGAGCGACGTCAGGCGTGGCCGGCCCGGGAACGATACGCGCGTCACGTCAGCGATCTAGACTTCCAGCAACGCTGGCTGCGGGCCGAGGAGGACATCGTGGCCGTCGGCATCCTGCCGAACAAGCCTTGGATTCCGCTCGAAGGTGGGGACGAACTCAATGTCGTCACCGGCGAGATCAAGAACGCCGCAGAGGGGCAGGAACTCCTTCAGGAAGCTGAGTCGCGCCAGACGGCGACGTTGGGTCAGGACACGCTGCCGCTAGGCACACCGGCGGTCAGAACTCGTCGCCGAACCCGCACAGGTGACAGTCGCTGCTCATCGACGGATCGTTGCACTCGGACCGTGGGCGCACCGGCCTGTTGTAGCATGGGCCCAACCAACGGGGAGGGACAATGACGTGGTCTGGCGGCTGGTCTTCCGACTCCAATGCAATCCAGGTGACTGCCCGGCGGTTCCTTCAGACTCTTGAGCGACGAAACGCTGCTCTTCGCCAACAGAACTGGGCCGTGGCGGAATCAATTCTGGAAGAGGAGGTACGACTCGGACGCCAGATGTTGTCGCTTCAGCCGACCGAGAGGTTCGCGTCGTTGCTAGGCGTTTCGCTTGCGCAACTGGGACGTACGCTCCTGATGATGGGCGCGAACCCCGAGGCCGAAGAGGCCCCAGAGGAAGCGGTTGATCTGCTGCGTCAGTTTGGAAAGTTCAACGCCGCTAGCAGCGAACTTGATCTCATCGATGCGCTGGTGCTGCTCGCGGAGGTCTACCGCGGGAGTCAGTTTTACGTGCCCCGGGGTGGATTCTCCCCTCTGACGACGGTGTCTGAGATGCGGGCATACCGGCGCGTGTGTGTGGCGAACGGCAGTTGGTCAGGGACAATGATGTCCTTCATTTCTGAGGGCTGGCCGGCGCGCGCCGAAGCGCCACTCCGCGAAGCGGTCAGTTTGGCCAGCAGGCTCGCACGCTACGGCGACAATACGTGGCAGGAGAAGCTCGCCAATGCGCTCTACGTTCTCGGCTCAACCTTGGTCGCCCTCGACCGAACAACCGAAGCGGCGGCGCCCCTTCGGGAGGCGGAGGCGCTGTTCTCGAGTCTGGCACAGCACGACTCAGACTACTTCCTTCCGTGGCTGAGCCGCGTTCGTCACCGCCTCCTAGAGGTTCGTGCCGCCTCCAGCGAACCGAGCGACCGAATCAGTGCCCTTGAAGCGATGCTGCCACAGTTGCGTCGAGATGCGCGCATGAGCGACGACGAGAGAGCGAACGGCGTCACCGTGGCGAAGTCCAACGCGCGTGATCGTCTACGGAACGTGCTGGGAGAGCTCCGAGACCTGTACGAGGACAGCAGACAAGTAGACAAGCAGACTGAGATCTCGGAGGGCGAACTTGGGTACTGGACTCTCATGACAGAGTCCCTCCGGGTCCGACTCGACTGAGGCAAACTTGCCCAGGACACGATGCACTAGCCTTGGTACGGACCAGGCGTGTTGCCCTGGCTCTCGATCTTCCTGACCACTGCATCAAGTGCGTGCCTGGTGAGCCGATTCAGTCTGGTTGCTCCTTCGAGGTACTCCGCCATTGGCGGACTCACCTTGTAGTAGAGGCGCACGAACGCTCGGCCAATGGCGGACTTCGCGAGCCGTTCATCCCGAAATCGGCGGAGCGACCGCACCTGGGGAGCGTCGTAGGACCCGTAGACCGCAGTCGCCACGTAGCACCCTCCAGACGACCCGGCCGATGCAACCTGCTTCGACGGCTGCGAAACTGGTGTCGATAGCGGTTTCGCGGCCACCGGCCCTGGATCGTTCTGATCGCCCAGCTCGATCCCTTCCTGCGCCATCCTGTTCTTGAACGCTTGTTCAAACGCCTCAAAATGCGCGAATAGGGCATCGGAGTCGCCATCATCGTCGAGGAACGCGCTCGCCGCAGCAAGAACGGCCTGGCCAAAGAGACTGATCTGCTCCTCGCCAGCCGCTGTGAATGTCCCGTAGCCGTCACCCACGAGGAAGTCGGCCTCCGCCACGGCCAGCTCCCGCATGTACACGATCTCGTTCCCGCCGGTCAGTCCGGGCAGCTCCTTGATCTCCACATTGTTGGCCTTGGCAGCTGACTCCCCCCGAGCGTCAAGATCCTCACGCTCGGCGTCTGTCCGCGCCAGCCGGGTCGGGTCGGTCCATGCCGGGAAGGCGGCCAGCACGACCTTCTCCCGGGAAGTGTCGACGAGGAGCATGACCCCGTTGGTGAGGTAAACTCCCGGAGTGGCCGACCCAAGGTTCAAATGCATGGCGTACCGGAGCTTGTTCTTGCCGGTGAACGCCCTGGGGTCACGCTTGCGGCACTCATCCACCAGCACGTTTCGCCAGTAGTAATCCCATTCGGATAATCCGGCAGTCATCGCGACGCTCCCACAACGGCTCATTCGCCAGCGACAACTCGCCTGGCTGGTCGGCCTGGGTGCCGACTTCGGGGAGCCTACCATCCCCTTCCGTCCACGCGTGCCCGAGGAAACTGACACCGGCCATCGGAGGATATGCATCACCCCTCCGGCGTCACCGTCACGGCCCGATCGCTGGCTGACTCCGTGGCGCGAACTCGCTGGATTCAGTGGGGTGAGATCGGGCACGAAGGTCGGCTTCGCTCGCCGTTGGGGAGACTCGCCGCCGCGCTGAGTGCCTGGGGAGCCCATGCCCAGGATGCGCGGCAAGCGCCAGGTTGAGTCCTGCGGCAGGCACACCAGAGGCGTGGGCCATGGCGCTGATCGCTCGGCCCCATCGGGTTGGGTTGGTCGCTCCAATGAGTCTGATGGCCTCGTCGATTGTGCCGGTTCATGCAAATGCAGTGGCGGCGTGCTCAAGCATCAGGCGGCTGAGCGGGGTGACAGCGCGCAACGCAATGGCCAGGTCTTCAGGCCGCCTCTGTGCGATGAGGTCGGCGGGGTCGGTGCCTTCGGGGAGGGTTGCGTGAAGTGGGTCGTGGCCGAGTGCGGTGAGGATCCAGCCCAACCTGCAGCACCCA
>RRZT010030048.1_pt1 | contig 10573 bp, 7 predicted proteins | sample 2165551 | NCBI WGS metagenome assembly RRZT01 (sample SAMN10456910, study PRJNA506462) | wastewater metagenome | biome: wastewater; feature: sludge; material: wastewater sludge; isolation source: wastewater sludge with Escherichia coli K12::gfp cells carrying plasmid... | place: USA: Moscow, Idaho ...
CCTTGTTTGCGCAGTTCAACAGCAATTTCTTCAAAACTTGGCAGGACCACTTCATCAATAAAACGATTGACATGTGAGCGCCGTGGGAACATCACCATGCTGCGTAAACGACGTTGCCAACCGCCGGTGCTTTTATGCTGGCGTGAGTGGTGTAAGGCACTTTGATGCCTGAGCACGCGCTTGGTCGAGTCAAGGTGTAAGGCTTTAAATAACCCCCAAATTGATACCAATAAAATAATCGAAAAGGGCAGTGCGCTGGCAATGGTGGCCGACTGTAGTGCACCTAAACCACCAGAAAGTAACAGTGTTATGGCGACGATACCGGTGGAGGATGCCCAAAAAATACGCTGCCATAACGGGGTTTGTGTATTGCCGCCAGAAGCGAGCATGTCGATGACTAAAGAGCCGGAGTCAGCCGAAGTTACAAAAAACAATATCACCATGCACACGGCAACCATCGACAGCACGCTGGAGAAGGGGAAATGTTCTAAGAAGGCAAATAAGGCTAAGGAGGTATCGGCGTTGACCTGATCGGCTAGGCTGGTAATGCCCTTGTTCATAATCATGTTGATGGAGGTGTTACCAAATACGGTCATCCACATGAAAGTAAAGCCCGTTGGGACCAAGAGCACACCGGTTAAAAACTCACGAATGGTGCGCCCGCGTGAAACACGAGCGATAAACATACCGACAAATGGCGACCACGACAGCCACCAACCCCAATACAGTAAGGTCCAACCACCTAGCCAATCAGTTGGTTCGTAAGCAAAGAGGTTAAAGGTGTTACTAACGATCTCAGATAAATAGCCGCCGGTGTTTTCTACAAAGCTTTTTAACAGCAGCGCGGTTGGGCCGAGCATCAGGACCAAAACTAACAGGATCACCGCTAAGGACAGGTTGATTTCCGATAAAATCCGGATGCCTTTATCCAAACCTGTTGCCACTGATAGCGTGGCTAATGCCGTAATCGCCACGATCAAGAACACTTGCACATTAGTGCCCACTGGCAAACCGAATAAGTAGTTAAAACCACTGTTGATTTGTAAAACACCGTAACCCAATGAAGTGGCAATCCCCAGTACGGTGCTAATAATGGCGAAAATATCGACCGCATGACCAATCGGGCCGTAAATTCGCTTGCCAATTAATGGGTACAGCGCTGAACGTAAGGTCAGCGGTAAGCCATGACGGTAGGAGAAAAAGGCAAGAATTAAGGCAACAACAGCGTAAATCGCCCAAGCATGCAGGCCCCAGTGGAAAAAGGTCAGCTTCATTGCTTCGCGAGCAGCTTGCACGGTGTTTGGATCGCCCACTGGTGGAGCAATAAAGTGCATCACCGGTTCAGCGACACCAAAAAACATCAAGCCAATCCCCATTCCTGCAGAGAAAAGCATGGCAAACCATGTCGAGCTTTTGTAATCGGGTTGGCTGTGGTCTGGGCCCAGCTTGATGTCGCCATAGCGACTGGCGGCCATAAAGAGAGTGGATAACAGGATCAGTGCAACGGCAAGGACATAGAACCAACTAACGTTTTCAACGATCCATGCCTGCATATCACCAAAAAAGCTTTGTGCCGTTTCGGGTATAACACTGGCAAATATAACCAGCGCAGTGATCAATATAGCGGAGGTATAAAATACTGGCGGGCTAATCGTAGCGCCGCCTTTAATGGGTGTTTCCATGAGTGCTCCTTGGGGTGTTAAACAACATATTTTACACAATGATAGCAGTTTGCTTGTAGTCAACTGAATGCAGTCGAGCGTGCCAAGGTATAACGGCATGCTCGACACCGTTAAACTTAAAAAAAGCCCCCCATCTTGTTTGATCACGATAGGAAGCTCTGTGCAACAACAGATGGGCCTGTGGGCTTAGTCTGTGTGCGAAGTGAGCAATGCAGGTTTTTCTTTGCGTGAGCGTGATTCTAATTGCTCCAGTTGCTCAAGACTGGGCAAACGCTCGCCTTTGCGAATAATCAAAGGCTGTGGTGCGGGGCGCGCTTCACGCACAGCGGACGTCTCGTTTGCACCGAGGTAGCGGCTGTCTTCACGACGCGGGTTATTGCGTGGCTTATTTGCTGGTCGGCGTCGCTCAGCGGCTGGCGTGCTGGCACTGCGTTCTTGGCGTGCAGGACGAGCCGTGCGCCCAGCGCTGGCTGTCGCTGCAGGGGCGCTACTGTTTGGACGACGGCCACGGCCTTTATTCTGATACGGACTGACGTAATCAACGCTGTTACCAAAGTTATCAATGGCATCATCAAGAAAGACTTCTGGGTCGCGGTTAGCAGGCAAAGGAGGAACAGCAGCTGTTGTCGCGGCTGGGCGTGTCTGCCGCGTGTTGCGTGGATTGCGTGCGCGTTGGCTGGGCTTCGCTTGAGCGCTGCCTTCACTGCGCTCAGTTGAGCGCGCTGCAGGGCGTTTGCCTCTTGGTTTGTCAGGGTTGCTGGTGTTCTCCGCGGCCGCCCGCGGTGCATTACGACCAGCGCCACTGCTGCGGGTTGGGCGAGGTGCGCGTGGCTCAGCTTTTTCAATCACTACCGTGCTTGGGTCAAAGCCTAAAAAATCACCCTCTTCGATGGTTTGACGGGTCATGCGCTCAATGCTTTTCAGCAAGCGCTCTTCGTCCGGTGCAACCAGTGAAATCGCTTGCCCAGCCCGGCCCGCACGACCCGTACGGCCAATGCGGTGCACATAGTCTTCTTCGACGTTAGGCAGCTCGTAGTTCACTACATGTGGCAACTGATCAATGTCTAAACCGCGCGCAGCAATATCGGTGGCCACCAGAATACGCACGCTACCCGCTTTAAAATCAGCGAGCGCTTTGGTGCGGGCATTCTGGCTTTTGTTGCCATGAATGGCGGCAGCCGGTAGGCCGTTTTTATCCAAGTATTCAGCAAGACGGTTAGCGCCATGCTTGGTGCGGGTGAACACCAGAACTTGTTCCCATGCGCCAAGGGTGATTAAGTGCGCAAGTAGAGCGCGCTTATGTGAGGCTGGAATACGGAACACGCGTTGTTCAATACGCTCAACCGTGGTGTTGGGTGGTGTGACCTCAATGCGCTCAGGGTTGTGCAGCAAACGGCCGGCTAACTGGGTGATGTCTTGCGAAAAGGTCGCAGAGAACAGCAAGTTTTGGCGCTTGCTGGGCAGTTTGGCTAAGACTTTCTTCACGTCATGGATAAAGCCCATATCAAGCATACGGTCGGCTTCATCTAAGACTAAAATTTCAACGCCGCTTAAATCAATTTTGTCTTGATTGACCAAGTCTAATAAACGACCTGGGCAGGCAACTAACACATCCAGACCTTTGGCCACCGCGTTGATCTGCGGATTCATGCCCACACCACCAAAAATACAGGCGCTGACAAAAGGTAAATCGCGGGCATAGAGTCTGAAACTGTCATGCACTTGCGCAGCCAGTTCACGGGTTGGCGTTAATACCAAAACCCGGGGTTGACGCGCACGGTGGCGCTGCTCGCGGTCCGGCTTACCGTTAGGAAACAGGATTTCTAAAATAGGTAAAGCAAAACCGCCCGTTTTACCGGTACCGGTTTGTGCGGCAACCATCAGGTCGCGACCTTGCAGTGCCGGAGGAATCGCCAGTAATTGCACAGGCGATGGAGATGTATAGCCGGCAGCTTCAACGGCATTAACCAGAGCCTGAGAGAGGCCTAGTGAGGAAAAGGACATGCAGTCTTCCTGTTGTCGGCGACCCGCCGACTTTGGGGCGCAAAATTATAAATGCTCCATACAAGTGCACAACAAAGTATGCACTCCATCCACAAATCATGTCCTGCGCTGGGCATAAAACTGGATGGAGGTATATCGCTATAGTGGCCTAGCGGCCTTTTTCAGCAGTTAAGCTTGAGATTATCCCAAACGGCTAAACTCGGTTCAGCTTGATTAAGTGTGTAGAAGTGTAAGCCTGGCGCGCCACCTTCTAATAGGCGTTCGCACATCTTAGTAATGACTTCTACACCAAAGGCTTGAATGCTTGCTGTGTCATCGCCGTACGCTTCCAGTTGTTTGCGTATCCAGCGCGGTAGCTCAGCACCACAAGAATCAGAAAAGCGTGCCAATTTACTGTAATTGGTAATCGGCATAATACCGGGCACGATTGGAATATCGAGGCCAAGTTTACGCGCTCGATCAACAAAATAGAAGTAACAATCAGCATTAAAGAAATATTGAGTGATGGCACTGTCGGAACCGGCCTGCACTTTACGGGCGAAATTTTGCAAATCAAGTTCAAAATCACGGGCTTGTGGATGCATCTCAGGATAGGCAGCCACTTCAATATAAAAGTGATCGCCGGTTTCGTGACGGATGAATTCAACCAGTTCATTGGCGTAACGCAGCTCACCGTTGGCCATACCCATTCCCGATGGCAGGTCACCACGTAGGGCGACGATGCGTTTAATGCCCGCATCTTTATACACATGCAGCAGTTCGCGTAAATCTTCTTTGCTATCGCCAACGCAGGATAAGTGCGGTGCGGTTGGGATTTTGATTTCGCTGTCTAATTGTAAAACGGTGTTCAACGTCCGGTCACGGGTTGAACCGCCGGCACCATAAGTGCAAGAAAAAAACTCAGGATTATAGGTCGCCAGTTGCGCCGCTGTGGCGAGCAGTTTTTCATGGCCAGCATCGGTTTTGGTGGGAAAGAACTCAAAACTAATGCGAGATTGATGGCTCATAGAACAGGTCTCTCAATGTCAAAGTGGATGGGCAGCCGAAAGTACAAAAGGGGCGGCCATGCCACCCCTTCTTTGTCACTTAGTAGCGATAAGTTTCTGGTTTGTAAGGGCCGTCCACTGGTACGCCAATGTAGTCAGCTTGCGCATCTGTTAGGCGAGTAATCACCCCACCAAAGCCTTTAACCATTTCGAGAGCAACTTCTTCGTCGAGTTTTTTGGGCAGCACTTCAACGGTTAACGCTGCAGCTTTTTGCTCAGCACTGAGTTGGGCGAATTTGCGCTCAAATAAGTGCATTTGCGCGAGTACTTGGTTAGCAAATGAGCCATCCATAATGCGACTTGGGTGACCCGTCGCATTACCGAGGTTCACTAAGCGGCCTTCTGATAACAGAATCAGGTAATCGTCATTGCGTGGATCGAATGAGTCAGCGCCGGTACGGTGAATTTTGTGCACTTGGGGTTTAACTTCTTCCCAGGCCCAGTTTTTACGCATAAATGCGGTGTCGATTTCATTGTCAAAGTGACCAATGTTGCACACCACCGCGCGTTTTTTCAGCGCTTTGAGCATGCCGGCATCACAGACATTGGCGTTACCTGTAGTGGTGACGATCAGGTCGATTTTGCCTAACAGGGCTTTATCAATGCAGGCATCGGTGCCGTCATTGATGCCGTCGATGTAGGGTGAAACCAACTCGTAACCGTCCATGCAGGCTTGCATCGCGCAAATGGGGTCAACTTCAGAAACCTTAACAATCATGCCTTCTTGCATCAGCGATTGTGCCGAGCCTTTACCCACATCGCCGTAACCAATGACCAGCGCTTGCTTACCGGATAACAAATTATCGGTGCCGCGTTTGATCGCATCGTTGAGGCTATGACGGCAACCGTATTTGTTGTCGTTTTTGCTTTTGGTGACTGAGTCATTGACGTTAATGGCCGGTATTTTCAACGTACCTTTGGCCAGCATGTCCAGTAGACGGTGCACGCCAGTGGTGGTTTCTTCGGTTACGCCATGGACGTTTTCTAAAACCTGTGGGAAACGCTCGTGCAAAATTTCAGTTAAGTCACCGCCATCATCGAGAATCATATTGGCATCCCAAGGCTTGCCATCTTTGAGGATGGTTTGCTCAATGCACCAAACGTATTCTTCTTCGGTCTCGCCTTTCCACGCAAACACTGGAATACCGGCAGCCGCAATGGCCGCTGCCGCTTGGTCTTGGGTGGAGAAAATATTGCAGCTCGACCAGCGCACTTCAGCGCCCAGTGCCGTCAATGTTTCAATCAGTACCGCGGTTTGGATGGTCATGTGGATGCAGCCGAGGATTTTTGCGCCTTTAAGTGGCTGCGCGCCAGCGTATTTAGCACGTAACCCCATCAGAGCAGGCATTTCCGACTCAGCAATAATAATTTCACGACGGCCCCAGTCAGCCAGTGAAATGTCCGCCACTTTATAATCAGTAAAATCAGTAACAGCGCTCATAAAATGAGTTCTCCATTCGTAATTAGCGAATGGGCGCCGTTTGCAAATGTGCAGTTGTCGAGACAACTAGAAGGCAACTGTTTCGAGCCTGACAGGAGAATCCTGCTGCAGCGCCCCTCGAATCTGTTGGTCACCATGGCTCAGCCTTGGCGCGGGGCTGATTATAGCGAGGCTTTATGAATTGCCCAATAGCTAAGTGGCGAAGAGATGCTTTTATCTTAAGTTGTTTGTATTAAAGTGGTGCTGCAGCCTAGAGCTAGAAAGCAAGCAGGAGTGATTATGACCATTGCCTTTTGGTGTGTGTTGGCGGCGATTATGCTGCCTTATTTGGCAACAATTTGGGCGAAAGCCAGTGCCGGTAATTTTACCGCGCAAGACAACCATGATCCGCGCGCGTTCTTAGCCACAGTGCAAGGCGTGGCAAAGCGCGCTAACAATGCCCAGCAAAACGGCTTTGAAGTGACACCAGCATTTGCTGCCGCGGTGATTATTGCCCATCTGGCCGGTGGCGCTGAGCAAGCAGTGCTGGATCAGCTGGCCATTGCTTTTGTGCTCAGCCGAGTGCTGTATACTTTGTGCTATATCGCCGATTGGGCGATGCTGCGTTCGCTGGTGTGGACTGTTGGTATAGGCTTGATTGTCAGCATGTTTATTGTGGCTGCTTAGGTTTGCCGCAATTTATGCATTAATTGTCCTAACTGTTGCATTGCTTGTTCGCAGCGGTCATCCCAAGGATGGCCATAGCTCAGACGAATACAGTTTTTAAAGCGCTGAGTGGCTGAAAAAATAGGTCCTGGCGCTAAGCTGATGCCTTGGTGCAAGGCTTGCTGAAACAGGGTTAGAGAGTCAATGTTGTTTGGCAGTTCAAACCACAAGAAATAACCACCTGTAGGTCTAGTGGCGCGTGTTCCTCTTGGGAAATAGCGCTCAGCAGCATTAAGCATAGCGGCTTGCTGACGTTCTAAGGCATGACGCAGGCGCCGTAAGTGCAGGTCGTAGCCACCATGTTGTAAATAATCAGCTAGGGCGGCTTGAGATGGGATGGCCGGTGAAATCGTTGTCATTAAGCGCAGGCGTTTGATCTGTTCGGCAAAGCGTCCGGCAGCGACCCAGCCCACGCGATAACCCGGTGCTAAACATTTTGAGAATGAACTGCAATGCATGACTAAACCACTGCGGTCGTAACTTTTGATTGAGCGTGGCGTAGAATTAGTGAAATACAGTTCTGCATACACATCATCTTCAATCAGTGGCACTTGGTATGTGCGAATAAGTTCGTAAAGCGCCTGCTTTTTCTCTTCATCCATACTGGCGCCAATGGGGTTTTGTAAATTGCTCATCAGCCAGCACACTTTGATTGGCAGGCTGGCTAGAGCCGTTTGTAAGCTGACTAAATCAATGCCTTCACGTGGATGTACAGGTATTTCTACGGCTTTGAGTTGTAAGCGCTCAAGCATTTGTAAACAGGCGTAAAAAGCTGGCGCTTCAATTGCCACTAAATCACCGGGCTCAGTGATGCATTGCAAACATAAGCTGAGTGCCTCTAAAGCACCATTGGTAATAATCAGCTCATTGGGTGGTAAAAACATACCATTGTGGCTGTAACGCAAAGCAATTTGTCGTCTTAGATTGGGATTGCCATCGGTCATATCACTAATAATGGCGTGGGCTGGCATCGTTTTCATGCTGCTGGATAAGCTGCGAGCCAAACGTGCCAAAGGAAACAGTTCTGGGCTTGGAAAAGCGGAGCCGAAGGGAACGGTGCTAGCATCGCGTAAAGAATCCAAAACCGAGAAAATCAGCTCACTGACACCCACTTCATGGCTTTCAATATGTTGCTGGGTGATTTGTGGTTCATCTAAACGTTGCGCGCTGTGATTGCAGACAAAATATCCAGATCGCTCTTTGGCGCGCAATAAGCCTCGGCTCTCTAGTAAGTAATAGGCTTGAAAAACAGTAGAAGGACTGACGCTATAGGTACGACTGGCGTGGCGGATCGAGGGTGCTTTCTCACCATGAACGAGTACGCCGCTGTGAATCAGTTGAGTGATTTCTGCAGCCAGTTTTTCATAGCGCTTCATAAAGCGAGCTCCATGCTTGCAAGTGTTGTGCTCTTAACGCACTAAGGGTGCAGTGAAATTACTCGAGCTGCTGCTGGAAATATTAGCCTGGCTGGTGCTAGCAACGGTAAAGGTTAGCGGTGTTACTCCACCTGCAGCTGTATCGAGTTGGCTGACGGTGACGGCTACTGTAGCAATTTCACCTGCGCTTAAGTGCACTTTGTTGGGCGCGCTGAGAGATAAACTGTCCGAGCCTTGCATGCTGATTTTATACTCCTGAGAGGTTTGGGTTTTATTTATAATTTTTAGCAGATACATGTTTTCAATCTGCCCAGCATTATTTTCACGAAACATCAGGCGGTCTTTACTGACATCTAAAGAAACTAAAGAACGGTTTTCTAAGCCCCAATACAAACCGCCCAACATCAGTATTAAAGTCGCCGCATAGCCAAGTAAGCGAGGGCGTAGCCACTGAGTTGATTGGCCTGCTAAGGCGCGCTCAGAGGTGTAGCTAATGAGATTAGGTGCATAACCCATGTGTTGCATCACATCATTGCAGACATCGACACACGCACCGCAGCTAATACATGCCAGTTGTAAACCATCGCGGATATCAATTCCCGTTGGGCATACCTGCACGCATAGTGTGCAGTCGATGCAATCGCCTAGATTCAAAGCTTTGGGGTCGTGTGATTTTTTCCGTGCCCCGCGGTTTTCACCCCGCTGCGCGTCATAACTGACTAATAAAGTACTGTCATCGAACATCACACTTTGAAAACGTGAGTAAGGACACATATGTAAACAGACTTGCTCACGTAGCCAGCCCGCGTTGATGTAGGTCGCGCTGGTGAAAAATGCCAGCCAAAATAAGCTTAGTCCACCTAAGCTGAAAGTTAGCAGATCAAGGCTTAATTCGCGAATTGGGGTGAAATAGCCGACAAAGGTTAATGCAGTAACGAGGCTAACCATCAACCATAGACTGTGCTTGGCCGTTCGGCGGAGAATTTTTTGCCATGACCACGGCGCCGCATCCAGTTTAATCCGCTGGTGACGTTCACCTTCAGTGATGTGTTCGATGCGTAAAAATATCCAGGTCCAAACACTTTGTGGACAGCTGTAACCACACCAAATACGACCCGCCAATACGGTAAGGAAAAACAAGCCAAATGCACAAATAATCAATAAAGCTGATAACAAAATTAAATCTTGCGGCCAAAACGTTGCGCCGAAAATATAAAATTTACCGCCAGCTAAATCCCATAGCACCGCTTGGCGTCCTTCCCATTCAAACCATACAGTGAGAAAAAATAACGCTAAAAGCACTGCTGTACTGTAGAGGCGGATATTTCTAAACAAACCTTGGTAGCTGCGCGTAACAATATTTTTGCCAAAAGACGATGATACCTTCGCAGTTGCTTTCGGATCGATCTGCTGCACTGGAATACGTTGGCTCATACTGATTTCTCTGTTGATAGGTGGCGGATGGGTATGATCAAACCAATCTGTGATGAGTAACAGCAGCAGATTTTTAAATAAACATAGGATCAGATTGAGTTTTTCGATGTTTTTTCAGCCGGTTTAGCGCTGGCGCTTGGTTTGTAGCGAAGAAAAACAGATACTTGACGCTCTTTAACCGGTATCAGGCAGCGTTCTGATCAATAATTTTATGTGGATTAAAGCGGGTGAGTGTGTGCTAAAGCGTGGTCTATTGTTAGCCGTGGTATTGAGTCTGGGCGCGTGCGGTGGTGTTGATCCCAATTCGCCATTAGGTAAACGTAAAGCGATTTTTAAAGAAATGCTCAGCGTCAGCGAAGATTTAGGTGGCATGCTGCGCGGGCGTATTAAGTACGATGAAGCCGTGTTTGTAGAAAAAGCAATACAGCTTGATCACTTGTCGAAAACGCCTTGGCAGCATTTTCCGAGCATTAAAGAAGATGAGAAAACGTCAGCCCGTGATGACGTTTGGCAACAGCAAGAACGCTTTCAAGAATTGGCGCGTGAGCTGGAAACGACGACTGCACGCTTAGTGGCCAGCACGACAGAGCCGCCACTCAACGAAAGTGTTTTAGCGTTACGTGTACAAGCCGTTGAGGATGCCTGCGAGTTGTGTCATAAAGCGTTTCGCGCCTACTAGTTAGTTAGATGTGTGTTGCAGCGCTCGCGCCGTAATGGCCGAGCGCTCAACGATCAGCGACACCCTTAATGCAGGGCGCGGAATGATTCCAGTAGTGCTGGAATGCCAGGGAACATGCCGATAGCGGCCATGACTGTACAGAGCACAATAAATACGATGGATGGGATAATCCAGCGGTCAGTGCGGGTCATTTTTTGTCCGCGCTC
>RRZT010565259.1_pt1 | contig 10573 bp, 10 predicted proteins | sample 2165551 | NCBI WGS metagenome assembly RRZT01 (sample SAMN10456910, study PRJNA506462) | wastewater metagenome | biome: wastewater; feature: sludge; material: wastewater sludge; isolation source: wastewater sludge with Escherichia coli K12::gfp cells carrying plasmid... | place: USA: Moscow, Idaho...
GAGCTCATAAGAAATAACATTGCATTTTACGCGGCTCATACCAATTTTGATGCCCTGGACGGCGGACTTAATGATTATGTCGCTGAGCTTATTGGAGGAAAAAACATCACAATGATAAAATCTCCGCAGGAAGAGCATGCGATATGCAGGATATTTGATATTGAAGAAACCTCGATAGAAGACTACATCAGTCATATAAAGTCAGTCATGAATATAGAAACCCTCAGGTTTACAGGAAATACGGATGAAAAGATATCAAGGGCGGCCCTTGTTACAGGAAGCGGAAGCGAGTACATCGATATCGCAGTTTCAAACGGAGCACAGCTTTTCATAACTGGCGATCTTAAGTATCACTTCGCACTGGAGCTGAAGGAAAAAGGGCTCAATGTGCTTGACGCGGGTCACTTTGATACTGAAAAGGTATTTCCTCAGGCCATGAGCAGATTCATCAGGCGCAGCATCACGGAGCTCGGCGATATAGACATCATAGAATCCGGCGCAGATGTAAATCCATTTGAATACAGATAAGACGGGAGAAACGTATGAAGGCAGTAATATTCACTGATGGAGGATCGAGAGGAAACCCGGGCAAAGCGGCTATAGGATATGTCATAAAGGCAGAAGATGGAAGTACGGTTTATGAATGCGGAATGAATATTGGCACAGCTACAAATAATGCTGCTGAATATACCGCTGTGCTCGAAGCTCTCAAAGCTGCACTTGGCATGGGTTACGACAGTGTGGAGCTTTATCTTGACAGCCAGCTGGTTGAAAAGCAGATAAAAGGGGAATACAAGGTAAAGAGTGAGGATCTCATGCCGCTCTTCAGCGCCGTTATGAAGGAACTCAGATTGTTCGGGTCGTATACCGTAACACATGTGAGACGCGAGATGAACAAGAGGGCTGACAAGCTTGTGAATGAAGCTCTGGACAGTGAGGATACGGTAATAAACGACATGAGGACAGCTGAAGATAATCATCTTGATGAGCTGAGCCGGGCGTTGAAAAAAGCCGGGATTTCATGCTCGGCAATAAACGAGATAAACGGAGCTGCGATTATCGTCATGGATATCGAAGAGTCCGAAAAATTAAGGGCATCATATGGAGCCCTCACAGAGGCTGCTGAAAGATGCAGGATAAAAAAACTGTTTTTTGAATTTGAACAGGAAAAACGAATTGTATAACATTTACTGATAAGGAGAAATTATTAATGAAATTTGAAGCTATAGCAGTATGCCTTTTCGGAGTAGAATCCACAGTGTCATATGAGCTTAAAAATCTTGGCTTTACAGTTACGAATGTTTCTGATGGCAGGGTTACTTTTGAGACGGATTCCAAAGGACTGGCTACGGCGAACATATCCCTCAGATGTGCAGAAAGAGTTCTTGTAAAGATAGGAGAATTCCAGGCTCGCAGTTTTGAGGAGCTGTTTTCAAATGTGAAAAAACTGCCTCTTGAGAAGTACATCCCATCTGATGCAAAGTTCCCGGTAGCAAAGGCAAAATCAATAAACAGCAAGCTTTTCTCAGTTTCTGACATACAGGCAATCACCAAAAAGGCAGCCGTTGAGAGGCTTAAGAGTGTCTACAATACGGAGTGGTTTCCTGAGACTGGAAGCACGCATCCACTGCATGTATTCATAAACAAGGATGTGGTTCAGCTAACTATCGACACTACCGGACCGGCACTTCACAAAAGAGGATACAGAGAGCTTTCGGGAGGAGCGCCTATAAGAGAGACGATTGCAGCGTTCATGGTCATGCTTACTCCGTGGAATGAATCCAAGCTTCTGATAGATCCTATGTGCGGTTCTGGAACTATAGCCATCGAAGCGGCAATGATCGGCGCGAACATAATGCCTGGAATAAACAGAAATTTCCAGGGAGAAGAGCTTTCGTTCATAAGCAAGGATGACTGGATCCAGGCAAGAAAGGAAGCTATTGAAAAAGAGAACCAGAAGGAATTCAAGATATATGCATATGATATAGATCCTGAAATGGTAAAGCTTGCAAAATCAAATGCTGAGCTTGCCGGAGTAGATCACCTCATTGATTTCATGAAATCCGACGCAAGAAAATTCCATTCCACAAATGAATATGGGTTCATAATAACGAATCCACCGTACGGAGAGAGAATGGGAGAAAAAGAAGCCGTGTATGAGCTCTACAAGGATCTGGGCAGGGTATTCAGAAGGATCCCAACATGGTCAGTCTATATTATCTCAAGCCTCGAGAATGTCGAAGAGCTTTTTGAAAAAAAGGCGGCAAAAAAGAGAAAGCTTTACAATGGAATGCTCAAATCCTACTATTATCAGTTCCCGGGCCCTAAACCTCCGAGAGCATCAGCAGAGAGTAATTAAGAGAAGCAATCAAAAAAACCAGAATTCTGAATCAAAAGAATCAGAATCTGGTTTTTGTAGTTGAGATTTCTGTAATTAGAATTTAACTTCTGCTTCGCTTTCCCATAGTCCATGGATATTGCAGTAGCTTATTGCTACAAGCTTTCCAGGTTTTGCAACCTTGATTTTTGTTGTAAAATGAGGCTCAGTAAAGTTATCAAGCTCTCCATGTGCAGAGAATTGCATGCTTGCAACCTCAACTAGAACCTGGCTTCCTTCCTGAACATAGAAAAGCTTCATCCATGAGATGTGGTGCTCAAGAGTATTAGGGTGGGCAATTGCATCTCCAATAGATACGGTTACCTCAAAGCTCTCTTCTGCGCTTACTTTCTCCGGAGCAGTAATTACCGGTACGTGTTTTTCTGATTTCCAGTCACCTGATTTGAAATAATTTGATATTGGCATGATGTATCCTCCTGATTATTAGTTTATTAATACTTACTAATTATTATAACCTATAAATTGATAAATTAAACATAAAAATAAAAAATTATTATTCAGGTTTTAAAATAAGCTTCTTTGGTGTAAAATAGATATAATTAACATACTGGAGGTAAAATTTGGAAAATTACAGAGTATTCGAAGCGGGAGACCAGAAGTTTCAGGAGGAGCTGTTTGGCAATTTCGACAGGAACATTAAAAGAATAGAGAACCATCTCGGCGTGAATGTAGTGCTGAGAGACAATAATATAGTAATAATAGGCGAAGATGATAAGATTGAAATAGCATTCAGCCTTCTTTTGCAGCTGAAGGAGCTGGTTGACAAGGGCCAAAGCATAGATCTGCAGAAGGTGAATTATATAATACAGCTTATAGAATCCAACAGTCAGGAAAAGCTTTCTGATGTAGCCGATGAAAATATTATACTGACAGCGAGAGGCGTGAGCATAAAGCCAAAGACTCTCGGACAGAGAAAATATATAAAAAACATAAAGAGCAATGACATAACTCTATGCATAGGCCCCGCAGGTACAGGAAAAACATATCTTGCGGTGGCGCTCGCGGCAAAGGCGTTCAACAAGGAGGAAGTGAGCAGGATAATTCTTACCAGGCCGGCAGTAGAGGCTGGAGAGAGCCTGGGCTTCCTTCCAGGAGATCTCAAGGAAAAGGTGGATCCATATCTGAGACCGCTTTACGATGCACTGTTTGACATATTCGGTGCAGAAAAGTTTACAAGGCTCATGGAAAAAGGCGTAATCGAGGTAGCTCCGCTTGCATATATGAGAGGAAGGACTCTCGACAATGCATTTATAATACTCGACGAAGCCCAGAACACTACGCCTGAGCAGATGAAGATGTTCCTCACGAGACTTGGATATGGTTCAAAAGCGGTTGTTACAGGAGATATAACCCAGATAGACCTTCCGAATAACAAGAAGAGCGGACTAAAGATAGCCTTCGAGGTACTCGATGGAATTCAGGGCATAGGAATAAGCGTTCTTGACGAAAAAGACGTGGTAAGACATGAACTGGTTCAGAAAATAATAAAGGCATATGAAAAGTATGAAAAAAAGGAAAATTACAAGCTTGAAAAAGTCAAAGAAGATTCCCAAAGAAATCGAAGAAAGAACTAAAGCTGTTTTTGCTTAATCGAAAAGGAGACCGTCAGGATGATCGAGCTAAATTATGATCTGGGAGAATATGCAGAGGATATTTCAGATGAAATAATTGAAAAAATCAGACATATAATATCAGAGGCACTTGAAATACATGGACTTAGTGGAAGCTATGAAGTATCGCTGTCATTTGTAGACGATGAAGAAATCAGGGAGATAAACTGCCAGTACAGGAAGAAGGACACCAAGACGGATGTGCTTTCATTCCCAATGTTCACCAGGGAAGAAATAGATACCATGACAAATTCACAGTCACAAGCGCTGTCAGCAGCGCCTGAGCTTCTCGGTGACATTATCATATCTGTGCCAACAGCAAAAACACAGGCGATTGATTACAATCATTCTTTTACAAGAGAAGTGTGTTTTCTCGCCTGCCACTCAATACTTCACCTGCTTGGCTATGATCATGAGAATTCAGAAGAAACTGCAGTCATGCAGGATATGGAGAGACAGATACTTGGAAAAGCAGGGATAACCAGGGAGCATGATCATGAAGGAAACTAATGATGAGTTAAAGGCCAGGCTAAGGGCCGAATATGAAAAAGACCTTGAGATAAAAAGCAATCTCAGCAGAAAATATGACGATAAAAATCCAAGAAAGATAAGCATGATAAAAAGCTTCAATTATGCAGTCGAAGGGATAATATATTCGCTGATGTCTCAGCGAAACATGAGGGTTCATTATGTTTTTGCTGTTGCAATCCTGTTTGCGTCCCTTTTTTTTGAGCTCACCAGGATAGAGATGGCAATACTGTTCATTTCCATTATCTTCGTGGTTGTTTCTGAGATGATAAACACTGCTGTAGAGAGTGCTGTCGATCTCACGACTACAGAATATTCACCTCTGGCAAAGATAGCAAAGGACGTTGCAGCGGGAGCGGTGCTTATTGCGGCGCTTAATGCAGTAGCAACCGGATATCTGATTTTCTTTGACAAGTTGAATCCAATTACGATATCGGTGCTCACAAAGATGCGCAGGCAGGGAATACATGTAACTTTCGTAGGGATAATACTGATATTGATACTGGTTATAGGAATAAAGACATATGCAAAATCCGGGACCGCTTTTCAGGGCGGAATTGTAAGCGGCCATGCAGCGCTTGGGTTCGGTATGGCTACTTCAATATCGCTCCTCTCTGAAGATCCTCTTATTGCGACACTGTCATTTCTTATGGCGGCGCTTGTCGGCCAGTCCAGGATAGAAGGAAAGATACACTCCCTTCATGAAGTTGTCCTTGGGGCAATAACAGGCATAACGGTGATAATTTTTATGTTCAAGCTTTTCAAGATTTAAAAATCGAAAGGATAATATGATAAATAATAAATTCAAATCAGGCTTTGTAAGCATAATAGGCAGGCCTAATGTAGGAAAATCAACACTTATAAACCAGCTCGTAGGCGAAAAGATAGCAATCATGAGCGATAAGCCCCAGACTACAAGAAATCAGATAAAAGCAATTTACAATGATGATGAGGCTCAGATTGTTTTTGTAGATACGCCTGGAATGCAGGATCCAAGGAACAAGCTGGGAAGATATATGCTCAAGTCATCCGAAGAATCCATGAAGGGCATGGATATAATACTTTATGTAGTAGATGAATCAGAATTCATAGGCAAATCCGACTCTAAGATAATAGAGAAGCTCAGGTCAAGAAGAGATACAAAGCTTCTTATAATCAATAAGGTTGACAAGATCAACAATGAGAAGCTGATGAAGATAGTACAGATGTACAGCGAGCTTAATCTCTTTGATGAGATAATACCTGTTTCTGCCATGAAGGGAACAAACAGCGGCAAAATAATTGAAGTCTTGAAAAAGTATCTGACATACGGACCAAAGTTCTTTCCCGAGGATATGATAACTGACCAGCCAGAGAGAGTTCTTGTATCAGAAATAATAAGAGAAAAGATACTTCACTATACAGATGAGGAAATACCTCATGGCACAATGGTTCGAATAGAGTCTATGAAAAAGAGGACAGATAAGGATATCATAGATATCTCGGCAGTAATATACTGTGAAAGAGAAAACCACAAAAGCATCATAATAGGAAAAGGCGGCAGGAAGATCAAGGGAATTGGAAGCGCCGCAAGAAAAGAACTTGAGGAGAAGCTTGGAATAAAAGTGAATCTTGAGCTTTGGGTCAAGCCAAAGGAAAACTGGAGAGACAATGAGAATTATATAAAGGGCTTCGGATTTAACGAAAAAGAACTGTAAACCAATTGTTGAATATGAAATTTAGATGGTGAGCTATGATCATACAAACGGAAGCTATAGTTATAAGAAGCACCAAATATTCTGATTCAGACTGCATACTGACGCTGTTCACGAGAAAGATGGGAAAGCTGGGAGTTTACTCCAAAAATGCCAGGCTGATGAAGAGCCCGCTCATGAGCGGTTCACAAATTTTCGCATATTCCAATGTGACCATAAATACCCGAGATGGAAAATACAGGCTTTCGAATGCCGATCTAATATCGAATTTCTACAAAATCGCAGGCAGCGTAGAAAAGACCTATCTTGGCTATTATATGCTCGAGCTGGTTGAAAAGCTCAGTATGGAAGGCCAGAGCAATATAAGACTGTTTCAGCTTCTTGCAGACTCTCTGTATGAGCTTGAAAAGAATGACAACATCATCTTGCTTAAGACGTTTTTTGAACTCAAGCTTCTTGATTATTCCGGATTCAGGCCAAATGCATCAAGATGCATCGTCTGCGGAGACAGCAGCAGTCTGGGCAACTACTTTGCACCACAGGAAGGTGGAAGAGTCTGCATCAGCTGCATGGGCCAGGTAAATATCAAATACAGGTACGACTCTACCACATTCAGGCTAATAGAGTATATCCAGAACAATCACATATCCAGGATACTCGAAGCGAAGATATCGCGCCAGATAATCGAGGAGCTGAGCGGGCTGCTTGATTATTATATCAAATTCCATCTTTCTGAAATAAGGCTCAAAACAAGGGAATATCTTATACTTGATTAAAGTACATTACAGGGAGCAGATTAATGATAAAGACAGATTACCACATGCATACTTGCTACTCGTTTGATTCAAACGAGAAAATGGAAGACATAGTAAAGCAATCCATTGAAATAGGACTTACAGAAATAGTATTCACGGATCACCTCGAGACGATTGAGCCGGGAACTGGCATAGACAGCATCATCGACTATGATGAGTATATAAGGGAAATAGAAGATCTCAGGCACAGATACGGAAAAAATTTAAATATAATGCTTGGAGCAGAGATAAATCTCGAGCCGTCAATAGAAAAAGAGACAAATGAATATCTCAGCAGGTATCCATTTGATTTCATAATCGGATCTCTGCATGCATCAGATTTTACTGATTTTGCAATGTCTGACATAAGCAGGGGACTCACTCAGGATGAGTACTACAGCAAGTACTTTGAGTGGGGTATGGACTGCGTAAAAAGAGATTTCAATTTTTCTGTGCTTGGGCATCTTGACTATATAGTAAGATACGGAGGCTATGATAATAAATTTCTGAACATGGATGTACACAGAGAAAGCATAAGGGAAATACTGAAAACTCTCATTGAAAGAGGTAAAGGGATTGAAATAAATACCGCCGGCCTCAGATACAATCTAGGGCATGTGCATCCCAAGATTGAAATACTTCATATGTACAAGGAGCTTGGGGGAGAGATAATAACTGTAGGGTCTGATGCTCACAAAAAGACTGATCTTGCAAGAGATTTTGACATTGCATATGAAATCCTCAAAGAATGTGGCTTTAATTATTACACAAGATTTGAGAAGCTCAGTCCTTTATTTGAAAGAATATATTAGTAAAAAGCAGGTAATCGCAGATGGAAAATTTGCAGGTTATCTGCTTTTTAAAATTCAGAAATGTTTAAATGGCTGATTGTAAAATATCACTCAGAGTGTTATCATATTTAGTGTAGAGCCTTAACAAGAAACTTCAAAAAATATGATAATGCAGGAGGTAATTTATGCTAAGCAACATGGACATATCAAATGCAATGACCATCAAACTCGATGACTCGCTGCCTGAATATCCTGAGTTCAAAGAGGGTGTAAGACGAGCTCCGATGAGAGAGCTTAACCTTAATGAAAGAGAGATAAAGCTCGCCCTCAAAAACGCTCTCAGATACATACCTGAAAACCTTCATGAAGAGCTTGCTCCTGAGTTCATGGAAGAACTCATGACAAGAGGAAGAATTTACGGATACAGATACATGCCAAAAGAGAGAATCTATGGAAAACCTATAGACGAATACAGAGGCAGATGCATAGAAGGAAAAGCGTTCCAGGTAATGATAGACAACAATCTGGACCATGAGATATCGCTGTATCCTTATGAGCTTGTTACATATGGTGAGACTGGGCAGGTCGTACAAAACTGGATGCAGTATCAGCTGCTTAAAAGATATCTTGAGGAGCTTACAGACGAGCAGACTCTTGTGATGATGTCCGGACATCCTATGGGGCTTTTCAAATCTTCAAAAACAAGCCCCAGGGTAATAATCACAAACGGGCTTATGATCGGGATGTTCGACAATCCAAATGACTGGTCAAAAGCAGCGGCAATGGGAGTATCAAGCTACGGCCAGATGACTGCCGGAGGATGGATGTATATAGGTCCGCAGGGAATAGTGCATGGTACATTCAATACTATCCTCAACGCAGGAAGAAAGGTCCTTGGAATCCCTGAAAGTGAAGATCTTGCCGGACATCTCTTTGTTACATCAGGACTTGGCGGAATGAGCGGTGCTCAGCCTAAAGCTATAGAAATAGCAAACGGAGTCGGCATAGTAGCAGAAGTAGATTATTCGAGAATAGAGACCAGACACAAGCAGGGCTGGGTTTCATTAATAACATCTTCAGCAAAAGAAGCATTTGACGTAGCAGAAGAATACATGGCAAAAAAAGAAGCTATTTCCATAGCTTATCATGGAAATATAGTAGACCTGCTTGAATATGCGGTTGATAACAACATAAGGATAGAGCTTCTTTCAGATCAGACATCATGTCATGTGCCATATGACGGAGGGTACTGTCCTCAGGGGCTCACGTTTGATCAAAGGACTGAGATGCTTGACAAAGACAAGCAGAGCTTTATAAAGCTGGTTGATGAAAGCCTTATAAAGCATTATCATCTCATAAAAGAGCTCGTTGCAAGAGGAACGTATTTCTTCGATTATGGGAATGCGTTCATGAAAGCGGTGTTTGATGCAGGGGCAAAAGATATTGCAAAGAACGGAACTGACACGAGCGAAGGCTTCATCTTCCCTTCATATGTAGAGGATATAATGGGGCCAGAGCTATTTGACTATGGATATGGGCCTTTCAGATGGTGCTGCCTGAGCGGAAAGGTCGAGGATCTGAGAAAGACAGATCAGGCCGCGATGTCAGTGATAAATCCGGAGAGAAGAGGCCAGGACAGAGACAACTATATATGGATAAGGGATGCCGAAAAGAACAAGCTGGTGGTAGGCACACAGTGCAGGATACTCTATCAGGATGCTCTTGGAAGAAGAGACATAGCCCTGAGATTCAATGAGATGGTGAGAAATGGGGAGATCGGGCCTGTAATGCTTGGCAGAGACCATCATGATACCGGAGGAACCGATTCGCCTTTCAGAGAGACCTCAAATATATATGACGGAAGCAACATAACGGCTGATATGGCTGTTCACTGCTTTGCCGGAAACGCCGGAAGAGGAATGAGCCTTGTGGCACTTCATAATGGTGGCGGCGTAGGAATATCGAAATCAATAAATGGCGGATTCGGAATGGTTCTCGACGGCAGCGAAAGAGTCGATGAAATAATCAGGAAAGTAATCCCATGGGATACCATGATAGGAGTTTCAAGAAGAAGCTGGGCGAGATGTGAGAATTCCGTTGCCACAGTAGCAGAGTACAACCAGACATTCAAGGGAGAGGACCATATAACAATCCCATATGTGGCAGACGACAGCCTCATAGAAAAAACATTCAGCTCATACAAAAATAGATAATATACTATAAGGAGATATATACGATGGCAATGAACAGAATCATAGAATGCGTACCAAACTTCAGCGAGGGAAGAGACCTCGAAAAAATTGAAAAGATAATGGACTGCTTCAGAGCAAAAGAAAATGTAAAGCTTTTAGATTACAGCCCGGACAAGGATCACAACAGGTGCGTGGTGACGGTTGTAGGAGAACCGGAAGCGCTGAGAGATGCGGTTATAAGCGCCATAGGAAAAGCAATAGAGCTAATAGATATGACAAAACATGAAGGCCAGCATCCAAGAATGGGGGCAGTAGATGTAATTCCGTTCATTCCGGTAAAGAATGCTACGATCGAAGATGCGGACAAGATAGCAAAAGAGGTTGCAAAAGAAGCAGCGGAGAGATTCGGACAGCCGTTCTTCCTTTATGAAAAGTCAGCAAGCGCACCCCACCGAGAAAATCTTGCGAATGTAAGAAAAGGGCAGTTTGAAGGCATGAAGGAAAAAATGCTTGATCAGGATATGTGGAAGCCTGACTTTGGTCCAGATACAATCCATCCAACAGGC
>RRZT010686383.1_pt1 | contig 10572 bp, 8 predicted proteins | sample 2165551 | NCBI WGS metagenome assembly RRZT01 (sample SAMN10456910, study PRJNA506462) | wastewater metagenome | biome: wastewater; feature: sludge; material: wastewater sludge; isolation source: wastewater sludge with Escherichia coli K12::gfp cells carrying plasmid... | place: USA: Moscow, Idaho ...
TTCATACCCGAGGTCGGCGGTCGTGAACCCCTGCAACTGTGTGTAGGCGGTTTTGTCGTCGATCACGGCGAACTGTTGCATAGGGTTGCCAGTCGCGTTCGACCGGAACGTCACCTTGCGGCGAACCCAGTCCGCGCACTCGCGGGCGATCGCGCGCTGGGTGAGCTTGTTGCGCAACTTGATCTCGAAATCCGACCCCGCCAAGCTCGACTCTGCCAGATTTCTATGGGCCTGCCCGGGGATGAAGAACTCCCGGCGTTCCTTCCGGAGCTTGTCAGTGACCTTCTCAGTCACGAACGAAGGGGACGTGAAGAGGAACTCCAACTCGGAGACTCGCTCCAGCTCCTTGCGGAGCGCTTCGAACGCGAAGATCGAGAACGTCGACGCGGCGATACGCACCTTGGAACCCGGCTCGATCTCGGCCTTGAGATCGTCGCCCAGCAGATCGGTGACGTTGTTGATGATCCTCACGCGGCTACTCAGTGTCCTCGTCGTGGGACGGAACAGCCGCGCCGCCTCGGCGTACCCAGTCCTCGATCTCGCCGGCTTGGAAACTTCCAGAGGCGACCGACCTTGTGGGCGGGCATGGCCTTCTCGGCGATCCAGGTGTAGACGGTGTCTTTGGTGACCCCGAGGTGGGCGGCAATGTCGTCTGCGGACAGCCACGGCTCAGCCACGTTGATCCTCCCTCGCTCAACGGCCCGCCAGACCGGCAACTCAACAATATCGGACCAGCCAGCTTCAGCCGGGTCTCCACGGGCATCACCGAGCCAAGCAGGTGCTTCAGACCGAGGCGCAAACGTGTCCCGCTCCCGCGCGAACCGCAACACGCCCGGCAACTTCTAGCTTGTCCATGAAATTTCAGGGGTGGGCAATGAGTTGCCGGGCGTGTTGCTTTGCGCCCGGGCGTGTCGGGCCGGCGGCGTAGGATCCGCGCTCACCTGGGCGGCTGAGGCAAAGAAGATGGGCCAGGCGGAAACTTCCTCCAAGGGCGGACCCTTGGTCGAAAGTTCAACCTGACCCATTTGGGGTGCCTAAGTAGTACGTTCGGCAACTCCGCCCCCAAGACGAAAACCCTGGTCAACCGCCTGTTGCGGGGTGTCTACAACGTGTCCAGGCGGCCCCAGAGTAGCGCCCCGAGGGATGATCGGGGGCCTGTCGTGAGGACTATCGAGACGGCTCAAACTTTTCTCACCGCTTCCGAAGTGGACCAACTCGTCGGTGACTACCTGGCCGGGATGAGCGTCAAGACACTGGCAGAGCGGTATGGTATCCACCGCGCCACGGTATTCTCCCACCTCCGTCGTCGCAACGTGCCGAGTCGTCGACCGGGGCTCGGCCTCGATGAGAAGGCAGAGGCTGTGCGCCTCGCCCGGGCTGGCGTCTCGATGCGGGCGATCGGTCGCCGGATGGGTGTCGACCGCAAGGGTGTTCGTCTCGCTCTTGTCGAGGCTGGACTGATCATGGATGACACGCCCCCACAAGTGGAGCGCACCTGCGACAAGTCTTCCTCCGACCCGAGGTCACTGACTCACGGGCGGTTACGGACTATCTCGTAGGCGTCGAGTGCGTTGGCGCGCGTCTCCCGCAGATCGACGATGGGATCTGGATATTCGCCCGTCCGCCACTCCTCGATGTTCGCGCGAGTGTAACGATCTGCCGGATCAAACTTTGCCGCCTGAAGTTCGGGGTTGAAGACGCGGAAGTATGGGGACGAATCCGGCCCCGATCCGGCCACCCACTGCCAATTGAACGGGTTGCTGGCCGAATCTGCATCGACCAGTGTGTCCCAGAACCAACGCTCCCCTTCGCGCCAATCCACCAGCAGGTTCTTGGTGAGGAACGAGGCCGTGACCATGCGGACGCGGTTATGCATCCACCCCGTGCGCCAGAGTTCACGCATCCCGGCGTCAACCAGCCGGAAACCAGTGCGGCCCTCCTGCCACGCGGTGAGTAGATCCGGGCGGATCGCGGGCCACGGGAAGGCATCAAACCCAGGACGCCAATTCGCCGTGGCGAGGTCCGGTGAGTGATAGAGCGTGTGCCACGCAAACTCGCGCCAGCCCAACTCACTCAGAAAAGCCCGCACGCCCTCGGAGGCTTCCTGACGCATCACCTTCGCCGCGTGCCACGCCTGAAACGGGCTGATCTCGCCCCAGCGCAGATGCGGAGACAACCGAGACGTGCCCGGCGTGCCGGGAATCTCACGATCGGACGCGTATGTGCGGAGGGATCCGTCGAAAAAGTCGGCAAGTGCCCGCTGTGCACTAGCCTCGCCGGGCCGCCACGCCGCGCGGAGTCCGCTTGCCCAGTCGGGGTGTTTGGGCAGAAGCGCAAGTTCGTCCATTTCCAAGCGGGTAACTCCCGTGAGATCTGCGGAGCGATTGATCCGCTCTGGCACGCTCAGCGGCAGTCGGGGTGGAGGCGCAGCATTGCAGGCCTTCCAGAACGGTGCGAACACCGAATAGGGATCCCCGTTCCGGGTCCGGATCATCCAGGGTTCGAAGAGCAGACTTGCCGCGAAACTCTCCACCTCGATGCCCGCAGCGCTCAAGGACGCCTTCACCTCGGTATCGACGGAACGCTCCGGGCCGCCATAACGGCGATTCCAAACCACTGCTCCCGCACCGACCTGGCCGACGATGTCCACCACCTCGGCAGGCGCGGCACCATGCCGCAGTACCAGTGGGATTCCATGGTCAGCTAGATCGGCTTGCAGCGCAGACAGGCTGTGGTGCAGCCACCATTTAGCTGCCCCTCCGAGCGATCGGATACCCGAGGACTCCTCATCGAGGACGTAGAGCGCGATTACCGGCGCGCGCTGGTCGGCAGCGGCACACAGGGCGGGGTTGTCAGCGATCCGAAGATCATCTCGAAACCAGACCACCACGGGTGCTGAACTCACGCGAGCGCGTCCTTTCCCATTTCTGACGGTGCCGAGCCGTCACCTTTGTGAACCAGCTTCGAAGGCCACCAGATCGCCGCACCGATGTCGTAGCAGAGCGCCGGGACCAGCAGAGAACGGACGATGAAGGTGTCCAGCAGCACGCCAAACGAGACTATGAACGCAAGCTGCGCAAGGAACAGGATCGGGATCACTGCGAGTGCGGCGAACGTTGCGGCGAGGACGAGCCCCGCCGAGGTGATCACACTTCCCGTGATCGTGAGCCCACGCAGAATACCCGGGCGCGTGCCATGACGTAGCGCTTCCTCGCGCACACGTGTCATCAGGAAGATGTTGTAGTCAATACCGAGGGCCACGAGGAACACAAAAGCATACAGCGGCACTCCGGGATCGGCGCCAGGGAAGCCGAGGATGTGGTTGAACACCAGCGCCGAGACGCCCAGTGCGGTACCGAAGGACAGCACCGTGCTCGCGATCAGCACGAGTGGTGCCAACAGCGATCGCAACAGCACCGCAATAATCAGAAGGGTCACGAACAGGATCAGCGGGATGATCAGGTTGCGGTCTCGGATTGATGCATCATTTGTGTCGATCGCCGTGGCGGTCACGCCACCGATCAGCGCCCCGGCAGGGGCGAGTGCCTCCCGGAGTTCCCGGACGGTCTGCTCTGCGGCGGCCGAATCGGGGGCCTCAGCCAAGGTCGCCTGGAGCAGGACCGCACCGTCGACGACCGTGGGCTCGGGTGCGGGAGTTCCAGGCGGTCCGAGTGCCTGAATGCCATCGGCCGTGACAGGCGCGATGCCGCTCGGTGAATCCGCAGCCACGATACTCACATTACTCACTCCAGAGTGGTCCAGCATCACATCGGTCGCCATCTGTAGTTGCTCCTCAGGGACCACCACGAGGGCAGGGGTCCCGGAGCCGCCCGGGAAATGTTCGCCGAGCAAGACTTGACCATCTCGGGACTGTGATTCGCCAAGCACCAGATTGGATTGGGCCACACCCGTTGCATTGAACCCCGTGGCAGCGATAACACCAAGCGCGAGCAGTGCCGTGGGAGCAATCCAGATCGGTCGAGACTTGCTCGCAATCTTCCGCCCAAGTCGCGCCCAGAGCCCGGTGGTGTGGACGCCCTGCTCGACAGCCACGACATCGGGCTCAAATTGTGGCCGGCGCGGCCAGAACGCCCAGCGGCCGAGGATCAGCAACAACGAGGGCAGCAAGGTGAGCGCCGAGAGCATCGCAAAGACGATGCCGACGGCGGCCACTGGACCAAGTGTGCTGTTGGACTTCAGATCGCTGAGCAAGAGACACAGGAGACCTGCGATGACCGTGCCTCCCGATGCGAGGATCGGTTCGAGGGAACCTCGCACGGCCCGAGTCGTGGCTGCCCAGTTTGTGCGCTCGCTACGGAGTGCCTCACGGAATCGGGACACGTACAGCAGCGAGTAATCGGTGGCCGCGCCAATCACGAGAATGAACAGGATGCCTTGAGTCTGGCCGCTCAGGAGGAAGACTCCCGCCTTAGCAAGCCACCACACGCACAGGAGTGCCACACATAACGCGAACAAGCTGGTGGAAAGAACCACAAGCGGAAGCAGCGCGGAGCGATAGACCGCGATCAGGATGAGGAACACCGCGCCCAGCGCCACGCCGAGCAGGAGACCGTCGATTCCTGTGAAGGCCTCGAGCAGATCGGCGGTGAAGCCGGCTGGCCCGGTAACGTGAACCTGCACGCCCTCCGGAACCCTGTCTTGGAGTCCCCGACTCAGTTCGGCCACGACTTTGCCGATCTCGGCGTCCGGTTCGATTGGCACGAAGACCTGTACCGCCCGGCCGTCGTCGGACGGGATCGCTGGGGAGACCTCCTCCGCCACGCCCGCCACGGCAGGTAGACCGGTGATCTGGGCGGCGATCTCCTCGAGTTGCGCCTCGCTCAGAACCTGCTCGGAGGTGAACACCACGATTGCCGGAATCGCGTTCGATTCGCTGAACTCACCCCGAAGCTGTTGAACCTTGGTCGCCTCGGCGGAGGCAGGGAGGTAGTTCGCCTGCTCGTTCGAGGAGACCTCATCGATCCGGCCGAAGTACGGTCCCCCGAGCGCTGCGCCTATGACCCATATGACGATCAGGAATGACGGCCACAGTACGCGAATCCAGCGTCGCCCGCCGCGGGGGTGGGCCGCACTCTGAAGGGGGCGCCCGATCACAGCTGCTCACTTCCGGCGGCACGAGGAGGCAGAGGCACCAGAACCGAGGTGCGCGCCTTGTACGCCTGGTATGCGGCCTGATCTCCCCAGTACCCGTCAGCTTTACTCTCCAACAGCGGGATCCCGCTGATCTGCGTGAGCAGCACGATCACGAAGATCGGCGAGATCAGAGTGGCGTACTGCCAGCCGCTGAGAGCCGGGATCGCAGCGATGGCGATGCCCATCCACAGCACGATCTCGCCGAAATAGTTGGGGTGGCGAGACCAGGCCCACAGCCCTGTGCGAATGAACTCGTCCTTGTTGGTCGGCTCGGCACGGAAGCGGCTCTTCTGCAGATCCGCCACAATCTCGAAGACGAATCCGGCGAGCCACAGCAGCATGCCGACGACGGTGAGAACACCCAGGGTGGGCCGCTCGGCTGCGGTGATGGCCGCCAAGGCAGCGGAGAGCGTGATCGCGACCCAGAGGGCTTGGATGATCCAGACGGTCAGGAAGCGTGGGAAGTCCGGCTTGATGTCATCGAATCGATCATCGGAGCCGGAGCGGCGAACGCGCATGAAGAGAAACGATCCGAGCCGCAGCGCCCACAGTGTCACCGCACCAGCCAGGAGCAATGAGACAGCGTCGGTGTGGCCACTGAGCGCAACGCCGCCGATCGCTGCGGTGATGTACGTGAGGCTTCCGGTCAGGTCGAAGAACGTCTCCGTTTGATTCAGCCAGGCTGGGATGAAAGCGATGATCTGGACGAGGAAGATCCAGGCCACCACGAGCGCAAAGACGGGCAGACCCATCACCTCGGTGCCCTGGTGGGATCCGGCTGCGGCGATGCCGGCACCGAGCGCCACGACGAGCAGGAGGATTGCTGCTGATATGGCTGGCTTCTTCTTCGCCCCTTGGGCGTCGCCGGACGATGCAGTCATGATTGGTTCTCTCCTTGGTACAGCTGGTGGACATGGTGTGCAACCGTGTTCAGGAACTCGGTACGGCGAAGTTTGAGCGTGGGAGTCAAGGTCCGATCGTCCTCGGAGGGCACCGCCATAAGCACGATGAACCGGCGCACTTGCTCGGCGCGCGAGACGGCCGCGTTCGCGCCGTCGACGGTGCGCTGGATGTGCGCCCGGATACCCTCGTCATCGATGCGGATTCCGTCGCGCGTTGTGGGTGCCGCCTCCAGCTGTTGTGCGAGTTCGGCGGAGCCGCGTCTGCGCGCCCACGCGGCCGCCTGTTCGGCATCGAGCAAAATCACCGCTGCGGCATACGGCTTACCTTCGCCCACCATGATCGCCTCAGAGACGATCGGGTCTGTCGCGACCACGGCCTCCCACGGTTCCGGGGCAATGTTCTTGCCACTCGCCGTCACGATGATGTTCTTCAGCCGGCCCTGGATATACAGGAAGCCGTCCTGATCCAGACGCCCAACGTCCCCGGTGCGGTAGAGCCATCGGTGTAAGACTCGCCGTCGTCCTTGGGATTCAGGTAGCCCGGGCTCACGCCGACACCGCGCACCAGCACCTCACCCTCATCCGAGATGCGCACGCTCGAACCAGGAATCGGAATACCCACAGATCCCGCCCGCATCGTTCCAGGCCGGTTTCCCGTAATTGGGCCGGTGGTCTCGGTGAGGCCGTAACCCTCAATCACGGGAATACCGACGCCGCGAAAAAAGTTCCCGAGAGAAGGATCCAAGGCAGACGCGCCCGAGAGCAGGTAATCGACGCGCCCACCCATGAGAGCTCGCAAGCGGCCATAGAAGAGCCGCTCGAAGAGTCTGTGCCTCAGCACGAGCCAGCGGGACGGCCTAAGGTCTGGTTGATCTTGGGTTCGTTCGAGATGCTCACCCCAGGCGATAGCGGTGCGATCCGCCTCGGCGAAAACAGACCCGACCTTGCTCTCCTGGGCCTTGGCGCGTGCCGCCACGCGAATCTTCTCAAGGATTCGCGGAACCACCACCATGAAGGTGGGGCGAACCTCACCCATCGCCGCAACCGCTGATTTTGGGTCACCCACGTGAACGATCTTCATCCCCGCATAGACCGAGACGAGCTGAAGCCCTTGGGCGAGCACGTGGGCCAGCGGCAACAGGATGATCGTGGTGGCCCGATCATGAACCACCTCGCCGTATGCCTGCGTAACCTGCACCACCAGCCGCACGAAGTTGCCGTGAGTGATTCGCACTCCCTTCTGCCGGCCCGTGGTTCCGGAGGTGAAGACGATGCTCGCCAGGTCATCGGGGCCCGCGAGCTGCTCTCGGCGCTCGATCTCCACTTCATCAACACCGGAACCGAGTCGCTCCAGCGCCGCGAGATCATGGCCGGGGTTGGCATCGAAGGTCCAGACGGCAATACCTGGGAGCGCGTGTGCGAGCACATCCCGATGCGAACCATCTGAGGCAAACGCAACCCGAACCCCGCACTCGCTCACGATGCGCTCGACCTGAGGAATAGACGCGGTGTCATAAATCGGGACGACGACACCTCCGGCCGCCCAGATGGCGAAATCCGCTAGAGCCCATTCGTAACACGTCTCGGACATGATGGCGACACGATCACCCGGCTTAACACCCGCTGCGATCAGCCCTCCCGCCAGATCGTGGACCTGCTCCCGAAACTGCGCGATCGTCACGTCATGGACCTCGCCGTCGATCCACCGCGCAAACGCGACGTGATCGGGGTTGATCGCTGCTCTGGCCCCCAGCAGATCGGGAACGGAACGTAGATCGGTTCGTTCCGCCATTAGAGCGATGGTGGTCTCGCGCATCAGGCTCTCATCTCTTCATGACACGTATCTTGTTTGGCTAGTTACTAGCTTAGCATGCTACATGCCTCGGTGCTATTGTGGCCAGATGCTTGGATCATCGCAGGAGGACGAGGCCACCCAGAGTCTCTACAGCGTCGAATCCAGTGACCCCCAGAGCCAACTTGTGGATCGCTCCAAACTTTCCGACGACGATGTGGCGCAGATCAACCAGATGATGGCCGCGATGGCACAGTTGCGCAGAGCAGAGGATGCACTCTCAGAGGCCTCAACGCGCTACATGAAACTGAACAAGACCGACATGCGCGCCCTGCACTATCTGATCGTGTGCCTGCACCGAGACCAGATCGCTATGCCCGGAGACCTCGCCATCCACCTCGGCATCACCACCGCCTCAACAACGAAACTGCTCGACAGACTCGCCAAGGGCGGCCACATCACTCGAGAGCCGCACCCGTCCGACCGGCGAGCGCTCAGCGTTCGCATCACACCAGGGACATATCGATCCGCTATGGACACTGTGGGCCGTCAACAGGCGAAACGATTCTCAGCCGCTGCACAGCGTACTCGCGAAGAGCGAGCGGTGATTATTTCGTTTCTCGAAGACACTGCACGTGAATTATCGGATACCACACAGGTGTGGCCCACGCTGTAGCACGCTCACCTGCGGGACGGCTATGACCACGGTTTGGAGTGGGCTAGTCGAACTGCGAGGACTATGTGGCCACCTGAAGAGCGATGACGTGGTCTCGCATGTACTCACTACTGCGCGGGATTCCGGTGGGGAAGGTCACTGAGAAGCGCCGGATCCATCGGGCGGCGGTCACGGCGCATCTTCGTCCTCGCGAGGTTCCAGCACGTACCGCGCGGGGCCTGACTGCACGCTAATGCGCATGCCAGTAAGCCTGTCACTGGCTCACCGTAGGCTTTGAGTGACGGTACGAGAGTGGCTCGACCGCAGATGACGGGAGAGTCCAGCATGGCCAAGTCAGTCTTCTACAGCTTCCACTACGACCGTGACGCGTGGCGAGTGCAGCAGATCATCCAGATGGGTGCGTTGGAAGGCCAGCCCATTCTCAATGCGCAGCAGTGGGAGGAAGTCAAGCGCAAGGGCGACGCGGCCATCGAGAAGTGGATCGCTGACCAGATGGCGTACAAGTCGGCAGTCGTAGTCCTGATCGGCGCTCAGACCGCCAGCCGCCCATGGGTTCGCCATGAGATCGCATACGCGTGGGATAACCACAAGCCGCTGGCCGACTCGGCCTAGTCCTACAGCCTTCGGGCTCTTCTCACGATCAACATCCGCCGTCACTTCAGTACGCGCCGGCAGGACTAGTGACTGTGGAGAAGAGCCATGACGACCACCGACGCGAACCGCGCCGCAATAGACAGCCTGGTAGCGCCGACGCCTTTCGTCGGCGCTATCGCCGTCTCCTACCTCCGGGTCTCGACCAAGGAGCAGGCAGAGAAGGGCGGCAGCGCCGAAGGCTTCTCGATCCCAGCCCAGCGGGAAGCGAACCAGCGCAAGGCCGACCAACTCGGCGCGACCATCGTCGAGGAGTTCGTCGATGCTGGCGAGTCCGCTCGCAAGGCCGATCGCCCTGAGCTGATGCGGATGATCCAGTACGTCACGAAGTACAAGACGAACTACTGCATCGTCCACAAGGTTGACCGGCTGGCTCGCAACCGCGCCGACGACGTGACCATCCACCTGGCACTCAAGGACGCCGGGGTGACGCTGGTGTCGGCGACCGAAAACATCGACGAGACGCCCTCGGGGATGCTGCTGCACGGCATCATGTCGTCGATCGCCGAGTTCTACTCGCGCAACCTGGCCACCGAGGTCGTCAAAGGCCTGTCCCAGAAGGCTGCGCAGGGCGGGACGGTGTCGAAGGCACCCATCGGCTACCGCAACATCGGAGTGCGCGACGAGTTCGGTCGCGAGGTTCGCACCGTCGAACTGGACGAGGAGCGCGCACCGCTGGTTCGGTGGGCCTTCCAGCGGTTCGCGTCAGGCGACTGGACGACGAGCCAGCTCCACCACGAGCTGGTGGCCCGCGGCCTGACGACCGCACCTTCGCCGCGCCGTCCTTCTCGGCCAATCGGCAAGTCGTCGGTGCATCGGATGCTCACGAACCCGTACTACAAGGGCTGTGTCCGCTATCAAGGCGTCACCTTCGCCGGAGCACACGAAGCACTCGTCCCGAACGAGGTGTGGGATCAAGTGCAGACCGTGCTCGGCACTCACCGATCAGCGGCGGACGCGACGCAGGTGCATGAGCACTACCTGAAAGGAACGGTGTTCTGCGGGCAGTGCGGCTCCCGACTGATCGTCTGCAACGCGAAGAGCAGCCAGGGCACGATCTATCCGTACTTCGTCTGCGGCAGCAGGCACGGCGGCAGAGGCGACTGCACCCGCCAAGCGATGCTCATCGAGCACGTCGAGCGGCTCGTCGAGCAGTTCTACGATCACGTCCAGATCAGAGCGGAAACCAAGCACGCGCTCTCGTCCATGCTGCACGCGCGGTTCGACGAGATGATGTCCGAGGGTGCCGCGGAACTCGCGGACCTCGCCACACGTCGTGCCCAGCTCGAAGACGAGCAGGAAAAGCTGCTCCGTGCTCACTACGCGGGAGCGGTCCCGTTGGAGCTGCTCAAGCGGGAGCAGGATCGGATCACGGCATCGCTGGAGACGATCCAGAA
>RRZT010826840.1_pt1 | contig 10572 bp, 16 predicted proteins | sample 2165551 | NCBI WGS metagenome assembly RRZT01 (sample SAMN10456910, study PRJNA506462) | wastewater metagenome | biome: wastewater; feature: sludge; material: wastewater sludge; isolation source: wastewater sludge with Escherichia coli K12::gfp cells carrying plasmid... | place: USA: Moscow, Idaho...
CCCGGCAGCGTATCGGTTAGGCGTTCGCCAGATCCCAGTGGATTCGCACCAGAATGCGGCCGTATTCGTTGCAGTCGATCCCGCCCTCGCCCACCACCTCGGCGGTCTGCGGGCCCTGCACCACCGCCGCCGGCGTACGCCGCGGCGGCGCCATCGGCGCGGTGTCGGGCATGAATGTGTAGGAACCGGTAAAGGCATAGCCGTCGCTGCCGGGGCCGCCCGAACCATAGGCCTCGCTGACGAAATGATGGCTGGCCGAAAGGCACAGATAGGTCTCGCCCGTGCCCGGAACCTTGTCGCCCGACAAGGTCACCCGCATCCCCGCGCCAAGGCTCGCACAGTCGCCGACCGCGCGGTTGCGGCGGTCGGCGCCGCGCTCCTGCTCGGTCCTGAGGCCAGCAACCAGCTTGCCCACATCCTGCGCCAGATAATCGCCCGGGTAGTCGAAGCTTTCGATGCCGCCCTGCGCGTGCTGGGCGTCGCCCAGACGGTCCACCTCCATCGACTGGGTGGGTTTCTTGAAGTTGTAGTCTACCAGCCGGATCGCGCCGGTGGTCACGTTGCGCTCGGGCGCCCAGTCCCAGAAGTGTTCCTGCTCGTACTGGTGATGACCATCATAGCGCTTGAAGGGCCGCGTGCCAACCGTCTCATGGGCCAGAACGTCGTCGGTCAGCACCAGCGTGTGGCTGCCCATGCTATGCTTGAAGTGAAAACTGATGCCGGCCCGCTCCATCTGGCGGCGGGCGAAATCCAGATCGGATTCTCGGTATTGCACAGTGTATTCGAGGGTCGGGTAGCTTTTGGACAGCCGGATCTCCAGCGCCGGATCGCCCAGGGATGCGTAATCCGACAAGAGCTCCTGCAGGATCTCGATGACGGTCTTGTTGTGAAAGATCCGCTGGTTACGTCGCCGCCCGGCCAGCCAGAACCACGGCCGCAAGGTCAGGTCATAGCGATGCCCGTTCTCGCCAACACCGGCCCAACGCGCCGAGGTGACGATGCCGTCAAAGGGCCGCATCTCCTCATGGGCTTCAATCTCGACCGTGGCATGGGTGCCGACAAGGGCGTCGAAATCCAGATCGTCCCGGGTGGCCAAGGCCTCCACGCGGTATTCAAACAGGTCGTTCAGGTGATCAGAGCCGTCAAACCGCAACAATGCCAAAACATCGGACCCGAGCGCGGTGGTCAATCGACCCAGACGCTCGGCCTGCTTGAAGGGGGCGTTCATCAAACCTCCTACTCGAAATCGCAAACAACAATCGGTTGCTAGTATAGCCGGTCTGGGATCGGATGAACAGAACCGGCGGCCATCCGATAGACCGTTCGCAACGGGGGCTGCGCCCCGGCGGAACTCCAATAAAATCAGGTACCGGCGCCTCCCTACCCGATTCCGCCCCTTTCCGCCTCCCTGCCGGTCTGTGCTGCGATGTATGACTTGCCATGCGCGCGAGGCTGAGCCTCATGTCGGATGCAAAGGAGGCGCAGCGTATGCTCAAGAGGTTGAGGTTGAACGAGAAATCGGTGCGGGAGGCGGCGCCGGAGCCAGGTCGGGATTATCAGGTCTTCGACAGCGAGGTGCGGGGCTTTGCCATCTGCATCTATCGCTCCGGCAAAGCCTCGTAGCGTGGATCAAACTGCACGAGCTTGTCCACAAACTCAACGATCCAGGGCTCCGGTTACCAGTTGCGGACGATCTCTGGCGCATCATGGCCCAGAGGCTTATCGATGAGCGGGCACTCAACCGCGGGCAATGGGCAGGTCCGTCCTGTGATCGGCGGCGGCGAACGAACTCCCACAAGACATCACTGTCGCATCACCTGACAACCAAGCCCAGACCTTATCTGCTGACGAGAACGCCCAGCTGCGCGGCCAGCCTGTTCGACGGCCGAATCGACCACGGAAATTCCGAAATCCACCGTTTGTTTGAGTTCTGGGGCGTTCTTTCCGCTCAATACGCCGGGCATGGTGGCAATTGTGCTGACCAGCTTCGAAAGCGGGACCATACCCAGAAGCTTGGCATCCCCAAAGATATTGCTCAGCAAGCCATCCATTGAGGGGGCTTTGAGTTCGCGGGCGTTTTGCGCGTCGTTAGCTGCTCCGCTCTGGCGGGAATTCGGTGACGGCTTCCGGGCCAAAATCGACTTCAGCGATGGAGCTCGGCCGGACTGATGGCTGCGGAACATAGATCTCCTGATCCCGCATCACGTCGATCAGCTCGTATCTTTCATCAGGCTTGAACTGCGTCTCCTGCCCCAGCGACGTGGTTTTTGAACCGCCACCGCTGCGCGGCGCGACCGGCAGACCGTAGGCAGAGCTGAGCAGGACCAATTCATGCCGGTCATAGGCATCCATGCTGGTGCGGAACTTGGCAGGCGGATTGCGGCGGCGCGTAAATTTCCGGCACAGCTCGCGGAAGCGGCCCGGCAGCATGGCCAGCAGGTCGTGGTTCCGGTCAGGTTCGGCCAAGCGGGTGCAGGCATCCGCGCTATCGGTCGGAAAATCGAGAAAGGCGGTATCCACTGTCTTCGGCGCGTCCGTCGAGGGTGCCGTGCCCGTATCAGAGCGGTCCCACAGGGCACCTTGCGCCCTGAGCGTGCCTTTCGCATAGTCGAGCGGATCTTCTTCGGCTTGCCCGCTATCGCTGCGCGACAGGTACCAGGGCGCCTCGGGGCCGCGCATCGGCGCAAATGTATCGGTGTCGAACTTTTGCGCATAGAGTTTCATCAGCACATTCGGCGACAGGTCGGGCGAATGGACAGCGCGCAGGTCCGGCTTTGGATCGCCCGGCCGCGTCAGCAGATCGACTGACCATAGCGCATAGGCTGCTTCTTGTTCGGTGCAGCTCGACGGCACTCTCGTCAAGGGCACCCCGGTTTCGTCCAGCGCGACCGGAGTCGCCGGTGGTGCAGCGGCGTTCCCGTCCGCAGACAGATTGAAAATGCCCGGATTGATCCCTTGGGGCGCCAGAAAGATCGCGCGCTGTGACGGAGACAGCGTCAGCCGTGCGGGCAGGTCGATCGCGGTTTCCATCTGGTTCGGCCGCTGACGCAAGGATTCGACGATCTTGCCCGCCCGAAACCTCCACTCCCGCTCGGTCGGGTCCGTGCCGGGTGCAAAGCCCAGATGGTCCAGCATCGCCGCGCCATTCAGATTGAGACGCCGCGCTGCGTTCTGGTCCAGACGTCCTCCGGGCTGGGGCGAAAAAACCTGCCGGCTCTCGAACCCGTCGACCTGCACCCTGACGCCGTGCCCTTCGACATGCCGCAAGCAGAAGCACGAATTGCCGAACTCGCCAAGCTTAAGCCGCTGGACTATGAACTTTGCCGCGAGGCTGTCGCGAAAGAAATGGGGCTGCGCGTTTCATTTCTCGACAAGGCTGTGCAGGAATTCCGGGGTGACTCTGACGACGACAACGCCGATCCCTTCGAGGATGTAGAACCCGCGTCCGATCCCGTGGACGGTGCGGCCTTGCTGGCCGAACTGCAAGCCACAGTCTTGCGGTTCTGCATCCTGCCCGATCACAGCGCCCCGCTGATCGCGGCATGGGTGCTTCACGCATGGGCGCATGAAAGCTTCGACATTTCCCCGGTGCTGGGCATCGTCAGCCCCGAGAAGCGATGCGGCAAGACCACGGCGCTCTCGGTTGTCTCGGCCCTGACGCCCCGCGCCATGCACGCGGTCAACATCTCGGCATCGGTGCTGTTCCGGGTGCACCATGAGGTCGAAGACGATGAACCGCAATCAGCGGGTGTCCTGCTGTTGCGTGACGTGGCCGAGATATTCGAGGCGAAGCGACAGGCGGGGATCGGCAGCACCGACCTGTTGAACGCCCTTTGCGCCCTTGAAGAAAGCCCGTGGTCCGAATGGCGCGGTGGCCGTCCTATTTCGACACGAGGAATTGCCAAGCTGTTGAGGCCCTACGGCATCGAGCCGAAGCGCGACATGACACATCGCTTTTATCGCCGCATTGACTTCACCGACGCCTTTAATCGGTATCTTTCAAAGGGGGGATGAAAATAGCGCCACAAGCGCCACAAGTGTCATGGTGATTGCATCCGTCATGAAAAATAACAATGAAAACAATGGGCATGACGCTTGTGGCGGCAATGACGCTTTTCCCCGCCGTGACACAAGCAAGGACCACAATGACGGATGGGAGGGCGAAATCTGATGGCCGCTCCCGCTATCCTTCACGACCTGATCGGGACCGGTGTCGAGTTCGAGACGGACGGCGAACGCATCCGCTGGCGCAATGCTGGCGGGTGCGTGACGTCTGACGTGATCGAGGTGCTGCGGGCGAACAAGGCCGAGGTTATCGGCTTCCTGACGGGCCGGCCCCGTTTATCAGGCCAGCCCCATAAAGCCGTCACGGTGACGGATTTCCCCCTGCCGCCGCAGGTCGCGGCTGCCATCGGCGAGGTGTTCGCAGACTACCGGGCGACCAATGACCCGCACGACCCGAGGGCGTGGGCGTGATGCGAAGGTCTATCGCCAAAGGCGAGGCGATTGACTATCTTTCATCTGAACCTTGGACGGCTTGCAATGGAATACAGCTTTCACATTGAGGGCAGCTATGATCCCAAGACGATCCCCATGGATCGCCTTGCCGAGTATCTGCACGCTCTGGCCCAACTTCTCGGGGAGAAGGCAAACGTCCATTTCAAGGAAGTAACCAAAGGGTGCGTTGCCCTTCATGCCGTAATTGATTCGCCCGCACAGGTGCGTGTCGCTGATCGTGTCGAGGCTGCGAACAGCCCGGCACCGCCCAAGGATGTTGCCAAGGCGGTCGAGACGCTTGACGAGATGTTGCGTAAAGACAACGCCACAGGCAGCTTGCGCGATGGGAATGACCGCGTGGTGATCCCATTTCCCGGCATCGAAAAGAAGCTTCCGCCAGTCTTTGGACCCATCAAGCAAGAGGGCAGCCTGACGGGACAGGTGGTGCGTGTGGGCGGTAAGGATGCGACGATCCCGGTGCACCTGCGGGATGGTGATACGGTTCTCACGGGGCTGACGGCGAACGAGGAAACCGCAAGGCGGCTGGCACATCACTATCTTGGCGGGATTATTCGTGTGCACGGGATGGGCACATGGTTTCGCGAGGCAAACGGGGTCTGGCGATTGTCGGCTTTCCGCATCAATGACTTTGAGACTTTGGACGATGCGCCACTCGGGGACGTGGTTGCCCGTATGCGTGCTGTCAGGGGCAGCAAGTGGGGTGAGGTTCCGGACCCTGTGGCCGCGCTTCTGGCCGAACGGAATGGTGACGGAGAGACGCATTGATTGTTGCCCTTGATGCTACGGTTCTCACCTTCCTGTTCGAGAAAGACGCCAATGCCCCGATTGATCCGCAGACGGGCGAGCCGCTTGAGCGCTGCTATGACCGGGTGAACCACCTGATTGCCGAGATGGCAGCTAATTCAGCCAAGATCGTCATACCGACGCCCGCACTGGCCGAGATTTTGGTGAAGGCAGGCGAAGCCGGGCCTGAATGGCTTAATATCATCGAGAAATCCCGCCACTTTGTCATTGCAGACTTCGATGTGCGAGCTGCCGCCGAACATGCAGCGCAGATGATTAACTCGCCAAGGCCCATCGCAGGCAGGAAGCAGAAAGCAAAGTTCGACTATCAGATTATCGCCATCGCGCGAGTGGCCGGTGCCGAGGCGATCTATTCATTCGACGGCGACATAGCGAAAGATGCTGGTCCCGGCCTCAAGGTGTGCGGTGGCTTTGATCTGCCGTTGCCGCCCGAGCCTGCGCAAAAAAATCTATTCTGAAATTGTCGTTACTGTGGATTGAGGAGAGTTATCCGATCATGATACTAAAGGAAAAGCTGGAGAAAATAGGCCATGCCTCCACCGCCTTAGCAGCATTGGTGGCGCTGGCGTCGCTATTATTGGCATTTCTAGCCTACTCTGAATCGAATTCTCTTGAAGAAAACAGATCAAAGATGTTCGGTGATCTTTTAAGTTTACAGTCTCAAGTTCTTGCGCCTAATGGTGATGTGATAAAGGCAAATCAAATAATCTGGGAATTAATCATACCGATTATTGAGGATTCGGAAAATATGCAAATAGGCAGGCAGGATTTAGTGAATGTATTGCGTGCCCGTGACATTTCCTTAACGGACTCCAGTATTCGTCTCGCCTTTCATGTTGGCCTTACTAGCGGCCTCATCACATTTTCAGCCCCTGACGCCCAAACGGTGCGGCTTCCGTTCCATCTTTCCGTCAAATGACTTTTGGCTGTTGATGAAAATTATTCGCGTCCGTGGGATTTAAAAGGTCCTCCTTAACCTCACCCCAGCCCCACCGCCGTTCTCGGGGATGAACTCGACCCCGGCGGCCTCAAGCGCTGCCCGGATGGCGTCGATGGTCTGGCTAGCCACTATTGGGCCGCCTGAGGTTTCAGCACGCCTGATGGTCATGGTTGATTGCCCGACGCGTTCGGCAAGTTCGGCCTGAGATAGACCGATCATCGCGCGGGCGGCTCTAAGCTGTTCGGGTGTCGTCATTAGCTCAATGTCCGAAATAGCACATTTTATCTTGTCCGGTTTCGGACAATGATCTATGTTCGCTTTCGGACAATAGCTGACAACGGGAGACCCCGCAATGCCACGCACCCGCGTTTTGGCAGCCGCTACTGGCTTGCCTTCTGAAACCCTTCACGAAATCCACGGCTGCCTTGTGCTGGCTCTGGACGCCACCGAGGGCGACCAGCCCCGCCGCTGGCAGATGCCCGAGGCCCGCAGCTACCTGCGCCACGCCCTGCGCGACATGCGCCGACTGATTGGAGAGGTGCCACTATGAGCAGCGTTCGCTTGACCGATGGCCGGATGCTACACATTCCCGGCACACCCCTCATGCTGGACAGCCGCAGCATCATTATGGCTCCCGCTGATAATGACCTAGCAGAGGTGATGCCCCTTATCCCATCAGCGCAATTTCTGCTGTTCACCAAGCGGCTGGTCGATGGTGCGCGCAAGCGTCGTCGGCAGGGTCGCTACACGGACATGAATGTAGCCTGCCTGCGATCGGCGATGATGTGCATCGACCGTGCATCGAAGCACTGGGATGAAGTGCAGGCACAGCCCGATGCTTAGGCCGCCGCATCCAAATTCAGCCCGCACGCTTTCGCGCAAGGCAGCATCGAAGCTGGCGAGGCGCTTAGCGTCCTGCTGCTATGACTTCATGGGGACGTCGGTCATGCGCATATCGGACCCTCGCGCTATCGAGGTGCTGACCGCTGCATTCTCGAAACTGCTTGCCTCGGGTGGCTCGCCAGTGGCCATCTCTGTTCCAACCGAGGATGCCTGTCGCTTTCCGAGATACACGTGCACAGATCTGCCGGCCGGGCGCCGGTGGCTCGCGGTCGGCTTTGATGCCGAAGGACGCGGCTGCTCTGCCCTTCAATCGGCGCAGGCGGATGATGCTGCTCTTGCCAATCTGGCAGCCAAATCATTGGCGCTCAGTAAGCTTGCCCTCACTGCATCGATGCCGGGTTTCCCGATTGGTCAGCCGATTGGCCGAGCATGACAGGGGGTGGTTCCAGACTTTCAGCCTTCATCGGGGACCGGCGCGGGGAGGCGCGCGCAAGATATGACCGAATTGGAGATTTCCGGAAATGACGACGCGAAGTCCGACGACATGCGCCCTGATCCGGCACCTTCCAAATGCTATTGGGGGAAAAGCTGGGAGAAATCGAAAGGCGTCACTGGCCTACAAGGCGGGTAACATTCATCTTTTCAGATTGAATTGGTGGAGCCGAGGGGAATCGAACCCCTGGCCTCATCATTGCGAACGATGCGCTCTACCAACTGAGCTACGGCCCCACAGCAGCGGTGTTTGGACCAGCGCGGGCGGCTTGTCAAGCAGGCTCAGCCGGCGACGCGGGTGCAATCGAAACTGTCCCCGCTCTGGTGCGAGAACCAGTTCATGCCGGTGTCCGTCACGCTCTGGACGACCATCCGGTCGCCGCCCGCAAGCGTGATTTCGGTCGCGCCAGACCCGATATCGCGATACCCGGCGACGGCGACCGGCTCGGCCTCGTTCGAGGAAAGATAGCTGTCGGGCATGAAGGTCATGACCGTGACACCGCAATCCCAACTGCCCATGAAGGCAAGATCGGCGGGGTCGGGCACGCCGTCCGAGGGGGTCGGGCTACAGGCAGCGATCAGGCCAAGGCCAGACAGGGCGAGGGCAGGCAGGGCGAGGGCAAGAGGCAGGCGGGGCATCGCAGGCTCCATGCGCGATTCGGATCCCTTCATCCTACGCCGCAATCCGCGCTTCCCAATGGGAATCAGCTCCTCGGGACGGCGGCATCCACAAATCGCACCAGATCGCCTGCGGGGCGGGCGCCGGTCTCGCGGGCGATCTCGCGACCGTTTCGAAACAGGATGAAGGCCGGGATGCCACGGATGTTCCAGCGCTGGCTGGCTGCCGGCTCGCGCTCGGTGTCGATCTTGGCCAGACGGGCGCGACCCTTCAGCAGCTGCGCGGCCTTCTCGAACTCTGGCGCCATCGCCCGGCAGGGACCGCACCAAGGTGCCCAGAAATCGACAAGCAGCGGCACCTGATCGGTTTTCGCGGCCTTTTCGAGGGTTCTGGCTTCGACCGCCACGGGCTTTCCCGGCATCAGCGCCACGCCACATGTGCCGCATTTGGGGTTCGCGTCCAGTCGGTCTGCGGGAACGCCGTTCACCTGTACGCAGTCGAGGCAGGTCAGTTTCAGCTTGTCGGTCATGGCGGCTATGTCCTTGCGCGAGATGCGGCAAATGTCTGGCCGCATGGTTCCGGTTTCAAGGGCCGCGTTGCCACCGACAGCCGCTCCGGCGTAACCGTCGCGGCCGCATGGCCGGACGGGGCGGTATGCCTGAAGCAAGCCAGTTCGGTCGTATTTCACCGTCAGCAGCAGGTTAAGCTCATGCAAAATTTGCAAATTTTTGGGATTCGTGATGGGGCATGGCCTGCGCGCCCACGAGTTTTCTTTTCAGAATATGAACAGGAATCGCCATCAAGCGCACCATCATGATCATCGCATTCGCGATCCTGTCATCGACGGCGATCGCCGATGAATTGCGATATCAGACCATCTGCCGTTCCGGGACCGGAACCAATATCGTGAGCTGTCGGGGACCGACCTGCGCGGCATCATCGACAAGCATCAGGCCCAAGGCCCGCGCATGGCCGAGGTTTGCGACGCCACTCCCGGCCTGTGCCCGGTCGAGGATCTTCAGGGCAATTGCCGGGCCCGTCGCAAAGGCAGAAAGCCGGCCGCATCTGCGGCCGGCTTTCCATGTCGCGGATATGCGATTGGCGCCTATTCCGCCGCCTCGGCATAGCTTTCGACCGGCGGGCAGGTGCAGATCAGGTTGCGGTCGCCATAGACGTTGTCCACCCGCCCGACCGGAGGCCAGTATTTGTCCACCCGAAACGCGCCTGCCGGGAAACAGCCTTGTTCGCGCGAATATTCGCGGTCCCAGTCTGCGACCAGATCCTCGACCGTATGGGGGGCGTGGCGCAGCGGACTTGCCTCGGGCGAGATGCGACCCTCGGCCACATCGGTGATCTCGGCCCGGATGGCAAGGAAGGCGGTGATCAGACGGTCGATCTCGGCCTTGGTTTCCGACTCGGTCGGCTCGACCATCAGCGTGCCGGCCACAGGCCAGCTCATCGTCGGGGCGTGGAAGCCGTTGTCGATCAGGCGCTTGGCGATATCGTCCACGGTCACGCCATGCTCGGCAAAGGGGCGGGTGTCCAGAATGCATTCATGCGCCACGCGGCCGCGATTGCCCATGAACAGCACCGGATAGGCACCCGCCAGACGGCTGGCGATATAGTTCGCGTTCAGGATCGCGACGCGCGTGGCCTGCGTCAGCCCGGCGCCGCCCATCATCAGGATATAGGCCCAGGAGATCAGCAGGATCGAGGCCGACCCCCAGGGTGCCGCCGACACCGCACCCGCATCCCCCGTGCGCGGATCGCCGGGCAGGAAGGGCGCCAGATGCGCCTTGACCCCGATCGGCCCCATGCCGGGACCGCCGCCGCCATGCGGAATGGCGAATGTCTTGTGCAGGTTCAGGTGGCTGACATCGCCGCCGATCTCGCCGGGGCGCACCAGCCCGACCAGCGCGTTCATATTGGCGCCGTCGATATAGACCTGGCCGCCATGCTCTTGGGTGATGCGGCAGACGTCGCGCACGGTGTCCTCGAACACGCCATGCGTGCTGGGATAGGTGATCATCACCGCCGCCAGCTTGTCGCCGGCTTTCGCGGCCTTGTCGGTGAAATCCTCAAGGTCGATATCGCCGTTCGGGGCCGATTTCACGACGACCACCTTCATGCCGCACATCTGCGCCGAGGCCGGGTTGGTGCCATGGGCGGAAACCGGGATCAGGCAGACATCGCGATCCTCGCCGCGCGAGCGGTGATAGGCGGCGATGGTCAAAAGCCCCGCATATTCCCCCTGCGCGCCGCTATTGGGCTGCAGCGAGAACGCGTCATAGCCGGTGATCTGGCACAGCTTGTCGGTCAGATCGGCAAAGACCTCGTGATAGCCGGCGGCCTGATC
>RRZT010415636.1_pt1 | contig 10571 bp, 6 predicted proteins | sample 2165551 | NCBI WGS metagenome assembly RRZT01 (sample SAMN10456910, study PRJNA506462) | wastewater metagenome | biome: wastewater; feature: sludge; material: wastewater sludge; isolation source: wastewater sludge with Escherichia coli K12::gfp cells carrying plasmid... | place: USA: Moscow, Idaho ...
AAGGAAAATATTGCCAAAAACGAGGCGGACCGCGCCGCGCTGAGCCAGGCCGAGGCCGACCTGCTCAAGACCGACCACCGCATTGAGCTGGCCGAGGGGCTTTCCGCCGACTGCAGGCAGCTCTTGCAAAATCTGGCGGACGCCGACAAGGCCGACGAGGACGCCGCCGCGCGTCAGGCAGAGTATGTGGCCGCACAGGCTGCACTGGACAGCGCCGAGGAAGAATACAGCACGATGCAGCGCCAATTAAACGCCAACCGCGCGGGCCTGCTGGCCAAGGACCTGCAAAAGGGCAAGCCCTGCCCGGTCTGCGGCTCCACCAAGCACCCGAAGATCGCCGCGCTGCCCAAGGACCACATCACCGAAAAGCAGCTGGAGGAGCGGGAGAAGGCGCTGACGGCCCAGCGCCGCAGCACTGCCGCGGCCAGCCGCACCGCCGGTGATGCCGCCGCCCACGCGCATGAGCTGCGGGCGGCTTTGCAGCGGGACGCGGATGGATTTTTCGCGCGCCGCGGGGACCGCTACACCGGCAAGCCCGCCGCCGAGCTGACGCCCGACGAGCTGAAAATCGCGCTGACCGCCCAGCAGACCAGCCTGACCGAGGGTCTGCGCGGCCTGCAGGCCGACCACCTGAAGCTGAAGCAAAAGACGGACCGCGCCCGCAGCCTGGCCAAGCAGGCCGACCTTTTGAACGGCCAGCTGGCAGACCTGGAAAAGCAGCGCTTTGCGGCCACCCGCCGCGCCGCCAACGCCAAGGCCGGGCACGCTGCCGCCAGCGCCCGCGTGCAGCAGATGCGCGAGACGATGCCCAAGCGCGACAACCCCGACGCACTGACCCAGCTGCAGGACGCGCTGGCCCGCCTGCGCCGGGACCGCGCTGCCGCCATGGCCGCCCGGGACGCCGCCGTGCACCGTCTGCACACGAACCGCGCCGCCATCGACGCGCTGCAAAAGACGATGCGGGAGAGCGCCGCCGCCCGCGAGAAGCGTGCCATGTGGGACAATCTGTCCAAAACGATCAACGGCAATTTGACCGGAAAAATCAAACTTCCGTTTGAACAGTACGTACAGGCGTTCTATTTTGATGGCGTGGTCGAGGCCGCGAACCTGCGCTTCACCCGCATGACCGACGGCCAGTACCGATTGCTGCGCCGCAAGAGCGAGGCCGTCGGCGGCAAGACCGCGCTGGACCTCGACGTGTTCGACGCCTACACCGGCAAGACCCGCCCCGTGGGCAGCCTGTCCGGCGGCGAGAGCTTCATGGCCGCGCTGAGCCTGGCACTGGGCATCAGCGACACGATCCAGCAGAACGCGGGCGGCGTCGTCATCGAGACGCTGTTCATCGACGAGGGCTTCGGCTCGCTGGACTCCGACAGCCTGGAAAAGGCCGTGGACACGCTGGCCGGGCTGGCCGGGGGCGATAAGCTCATCGGCGTCATCTCCCACGTCGAGGCGCTGCAGGACCGCCTGACGAGACAGATCCACGTGACCAAAACGCGGGCGGGCAGTAAGGCGGAAATTGAGATTTCGTAAAGGCTCCCCTTTGAGGGGAGCTCCGCCCGCAGGCGGTGAGGGGTGGCCGGGTGTAGACCTGTAAAGTGTGTGTCTCCCGCCCACCCCTCCGCCCCGCGGGCACCTCCCCTCAAAGGGGAGGCTTTTTAGCTTGCACTTATTTATAAAAAGTATAAAAATATGACAAAATCAACGCTGCAACAACAATTAGAAACCCTCTCCGCGGCGCGTTACCCGCTGCACATGCCCGGGCATAAGCGGCGGGTGCCGCCCGCACCGGGGCTGGGCTGCTATGCCTGGGACCTGACCGAGATCGACGGCGCGGACGACCTGCACGACGCGGACGGCATTCTGGCCGACGCCATGGCCCGCACGGCGGCGCTGTACGGCGCGCGGCGGTGCTGGTACCTCGTCGGCGGGTCCACCGTCGGCCTGCTGGCGGGCATCCGCGCACTGGCACCGTTCGGCAGCACGGTCATTGCGGCGCGCAACTGCCACAAGGCCGTCTACCACGCGATGGAGCTGGGGCAGCTGACGGCCCGCTGGCTCACGCCGCCCGTGGACCCGCAGTTTGGCATCTACGGCAGTGTGCGCCCCGCCGATGTGGCCGCCGCGCTGGACGCTGCGCCCGACGCCCGCTGCGTGATCCTGACCAGCCCGACTTATGAGGGCGTTTTGAGCGATATACGTACTATCGCGGAAATCTGCCACGCCCGCGGCGTGCCGCTGCTGGTGGACGAGGCCCACGGTGCGCACTACCTGCCCTTTGCCGCCCGGTACGGCTGGCGCGGCGGGGCCGTAGCCGCAGGGGCCGATCTGGTCGTGCAGAGCGCCCACAAGACGCTGCCCAGCCTGACCCAGACCGCGTTTTTGCAGCTGAACGGCGATCTGGCCGACCCTGCCGAGGTCGAGCGCCAGCTGGACGTGTTCGAGACGAGCTCGCCGAGCTACCCGCTCATGGTCAGTCTGGACGGCTGCACCCGCTGGCTGGCCGACGAGGGAGAGGCCGCCTTTGCCGCGTGGCGCGCCCGGCTGGATGCCTTTGACGCGGCGGTGCGGGATCTGAAAAATACAAAAATACTGTGCTGCGGCGCGGACGCACTGACGGCGCATCCTGACTTTTTTGCGCATGACAGCGGCAAAATTTTGCTGCAAATCGGCGCGGCGGGGGCGGCGTACCTGCGGGCCGACGGCTTTGAGCCCGAGATGGTCTGCGGCCCGAACGTGCTGGCCATGACCAGCCCCTGCGACGACGCCGACGCGCTGGAACGGCTGGCCGATGTGCTGCACGCCTGGGACAAAACGGCGGCCCCGCCCGCGGCCCCGCGGCATATTCTGCCCGCCCCCGGCGCGGCCCGCTGCACGATTGCCGAGGCGCTGCTGCGCCCCGCGCGGGCCGTAAGGATGCGGGATGCGGTGGGGGAGACCGCCGCGGAGTATCTCTGGGCCTATCCCCCCGGCGTGCCGCTGGTGGCACCGGGCGAGGAAGTGACGGCAGAGCTGGTGACGGCCTGCCGTGCATTGGAGCAGGCCGGAACCGCGCTGAAGCATACGGGCGGCAGCGGGGCGGAGGAGATTGCGGTTTTGTAATTTGTAAAGGGAGGCCGACGGGCCTCCCGCTGTCTGTTGTTTTCCCTCTGCCCCTATTGACAAACCCCGGATTTCCGTGTACAATAATAATAATTCTAAAATGTATAAAGGGGTGACTGTTTTATGAAGCACATCCAGACTCTCGAGACCCGCGACATGGCTAAGAGCCTGCTGAACGGCGGCTGCGGCGAGTGCCAGACTTCCTGCCAGAGCGCCTGCAAGACCAGCTGCGGCATTGCCAACCAGCCTTGCGAGAAGACCGACAAGTAATTTTTGCTGGCTTTGATGCCGGGATGCCGTGTGGCAGCCCGGCATTTTCTATGATACAAAGGGTGCGGCGGGCGCATATAGAATGCGCCCCTACAAGGGGAATGCCGTAGGGGCGGATTCCATATCCGCCCGTGGCTGTCCGCCGCATTGCACCATAACAAAACGGAGAAAACCATGATCCATCAATACAAATTAAGCGGTTACAACATTGTGCTGGATGTCTACAGCGGCAGCGTGCATGCGGTGGATGACGTCGCCTATGACGCCATCGCCCTGATCGACCAAGGCAGCAGCCGGGAGCAGGCTGCTGCAGCCCTCGCCAAAAAGTACGCGGACCGCGCCGATGTGACCGCCGCCGACATCAGCGACGTGCTCGACGACATCGACGAGCTGACCGCCGCGGGCCAGCTGTTTGCGCCCGACGCCTACGCCGACCACGCCTTTGACTTCAAAAACCGCTCCAACGTTGTCAAGGCGCTCTGCCTGCACGTCGCCCACACCTGCAACCTGAATTGCAGCTACTGCTTCGCCGCGCAGGGCAAGTTCCACGGCGAGGCCGGTCTCATGAGCTTCGAGACCGGCAAGCGCGCGCTGGATTTCCTCATCGAAAACTCCGGCACCCGCCGCAACCTCGAGGTCGATTTCTTCGGCGGCGAACCGCTGATGAACTTTGAGGTCTGCAAGCAGCTGGTCGCCTATGCACGCAGCATCGAGAAAAAGTACAACAAAAACTTCCGCTTCACGATGACGACCAACGGCATCGGCATCACGGACGAGGTCATCGACTGGTGCAATAAAGAATGCCACAACGTTGTTTTGTCGCTGGATGGCCGCAAGGAGGTCAATGACCGCTTCCGCGTCGACCTCGCGGGCAACGGCAGCTATGACCGCATCGTGCCCAAGTTCCAGAAGCTCGTCAAGGCACGCGGCGGCCAGGGCTACTATATGCGCGGCACGTTTACGCATCACAACGTTGATTTTACGAAGGACCTGTTCCACATGGCCGACGACCTCGGCTTTACCGAGCTGTCCATGGAGCCGGTTGTCGCCCCGCCGGACTCCCCCGAGGCCCTGACCGAGGAGGATCTGCCCAAGCTGTTCGACCAGTATGAGCTGCTGGCCAACGACATGCTGCGCCGCCAGAAGGCCGGCAAGCCGATCACGTTCTATCATTATATTTTGGACCTCAAGCACGGCCCCTGCATCTACAAGCGCATTTCGGGCTGCGGCTCCGGCACCGAGTACATGGCCGTGACCCCCTGGGGCGACCTGTACCCCTGCCACCAGTTTGTCGGCGACCCGGCGTACAAGCTGGGCAACGTCTGGGACGGCGTGACCAACACCGCCCTGCGCGACGAGTTCAAGCTGTGCAACGTCTATGCCCGCCCCGACTGCAAGGACTGCTGGGCACGCCTGTACTGCGCGGGCGGCTGCGCGGCCAACGCCCTGCACGCTACCGGCGACATCCACGGCACTTATGAGTACGGCTGCAAGGTGTTCCGCAAGCGGATGGAGTGCGCCCTGATGATGCAGGTCGCCCAGCGCCTTGACCCCGAGCTGGCGAAGAACGCCGTCCGGTTTGAGAGTGACTGCGACGGGTGCGGGGCGACGGAGTCGAGCGCCGCCTGCGGCGGATGCAGCGAGACGGAGGAAGCGCAGCGGTCGCAGAAAACGAGCCTGTAAAGGCGAAGTTTGATGCGGTAACCGCAAGAGTAGGGCAACGACGGTGCGTGCGAAAAGTAAATAGCCATTGAGTATGCCGCTCTGTAGGGGCCGGGCATGCCCGGCCCGCAGCTTACCGGCAAGCACCTGCTTTCCGGCTTATGTTGCGGGCCGGACATGTCCGGCCCCTACCGCGTCACAATGGCAAACGGCAGCTGCGGAGGGGTCAAGACCCCTCCCTACAGATCGGGGTCCACGGGTGCTTTGTAGGGAACGGTCTTGACCGTTCCGGGGACGTGTGCCGTTATTGCATGGTAAAACATTGTTGATGCGTAGGGGCCGGGCATGCCCGGCCCGCAGCTTACCGGCAAGCACCTGCTTGCGGTTTATGTTGCGGGCCGGACATGTCCGGCCCCTACAGGAATATAAAAGATAAACACCTGTCAGCTGTTTATCTGCCAATCGCCGCGCACTTCTCCTTCAGCCAGACCTTCTCGTCCTCGTTCAGGCGGGGGCTGAGCACCTCGTAGACGTGGGCGTGGTAGTCGTTCAGCCAGTTGATCTGGTCGCGGCTCAGCTCGTCCACAAGGACCGGCTCGGTGGAGATGGGCACCAGCGTCAAAGGCGCAAAGCCCAGCCAGTGGCCGTACTGGTTCTCGCCCAGGTCGATGCACTCCAGCTCGTTCTCAATGCGGATGCCGACCTCGTCGGTCTCGTAGATGCCCGGCTCGTCGGTGATGGTCATGCCGGGCTTAAAAATCACGGGGTTGTTCGGGCGCAGGCTCTGCGGGCCCTCGTGTACGCCGGAGATAAAGCCGACGCCGTGGCCGGTGCCGCAGCGGTAGTTGACCTTGTGCGCCCAGACCGGGCCGCGGGCAAAGGTATCCAGTGCAAAGCCGGTGCAGTAGTCCAGGAACACCGCGCGGGCCATGTCGATGTGGCTCTGCAGCACCCAGGTGTAATAGCGGCGCTCGTTGTCGGTCAGCGGGCCGACGGGGTAGGTGCGGGTGATGTCGGTGGTGCCGCAGTCGTACTGGCCGCCGTTGTCCACCAGCAGGAAGCCGCGCGGCTCGATGACGCTGTTCACGTCGCCCTCGGCGTGGTAGTGCATCATGGCGGCGTTGGTACCGTAGGCTGCAATGGTGGAGAAGCTGTCCTCAAAGTAGCCGGGCATCTCGGCGCGGCGCTTCTGCAGCATCGTGTCGATGTCGATCTCGGTCAGCTGCTTACCCTCGGCCAGTGCCTTTTCCAGATCCATCTGGAACCGCACCACGGCGACGCCGTCGCGGATATGGCACTCGCGGAGGTTCTTCAGCTCGGTCTCGTTCTTGATGCCCTTCAGGGCAAAAATCGGGTCGGCACCGGCCACGGTCTTGTGGGCGGTCAGGGCCTCGTACAGGGCGTAGTTGGTGGCCTTCTCGTCCACCAGGAACACCTCGTCGGCGGGCAGGGCGTGGACGGCGTCGATAATTTCCTCGTAGCCGCGCAGCGTCACGCCGCTCTCGGCCAGCGTGGCGGTGTCAGCGTCGGACAGGCGGCCCGGCGCGATAAACAGCGTGCAGGCGTCCATCGTGACCAGCGCGTAGGCGACGGCCAGCGGGGTGCAGGGCAGGTCGCGGGCGCGCAGGTTCAGCAGCCAGCCCACGCAGTCCAGACCGGTCACGGCCAGTGCGGTGGCACCGGCCTTCTGCAGCTCGGCACGCACCATGGCGATGCGGTCCGCGGCAGTCGCGCCGGTCTGGGCCGGGGTCAGCAGCTCACAGGGGGTGTCGGGCAGGGCCGGGCGCTCGCCGGTGGCGTCCCAGATCGGGCTGGCCACGTCCTGACTCTTGAGGGAGGCACCCTTCTTGGCCAATGCGTCGATGTACTCCTTGGCAATCGTGGCGGGCACGCAGCTGCCGTCCAGCAGCAGGGTCTGGCCGTCCGCAAAGTGGCTCTCAAGGTACTCGGCCACGGTGGGCACGCCCGCGGAGCCCGCGTGCATGCACTCGATCTCGCTGCCGGCCAGCTGCTTGTCGGCCTGCACGTAGAAGCGGCCATCGCACCACAGGGCGCTGCGGTCTTGAGTCACAACGAGGGTCGAGTTCTCGCCGATGAAGCCGGAGAACCACGGCAGAGCGTTATAATAGCCGGGCAGGTACTCGCTGCAATGGGGGTCGCTGGTCATGATGAGCACGCCGTCCGCGCCCGCCGCTTTGGCAGCGGCACGCAGCGCGGCGATTTTTTCATTGGTAGTCAAAATGGATCGCTCCTTTTTGTGATAGATATTGGGGTTAGGTATATCATACCACGAATGGTGCAAATAATAAATAGATAATAGATAATAAACAGGTGGAGTTTGCGCCCGGGGACACAAACAAAAATGCGGCGCTTTGTAGGGGCCGGGCATGGCGGCATGTATGCCACCCCTACGGGCCGACCCGCTAACGTCTGCCTACCCGGCGGAGCGGTCAAGACCGCTCCCTACAAAGCACCCGTGAACGATAGCCCGTAGGGAGGGGTCTTGACCCCTCCGAGGCAGTGTCCCATTAGCGCCAGCCCGCGGGACACCCCCGGGCCGGGCGCTTGGCGGCGCACAACGAGCGCCGCCAGCCAGCAAAGCTGGCCCGCTCGTGCGGTTGTTTGCCCCGCGGGGGCAAACATTGTTCGCTCCCCGGTTTCGCTCCGCTCAACCGTGGCCCCACGCTCACAACCCCGCAGTGCCCGGCCCCTACGGGGAGGCGGTAATCCATAAATTTTGCAAAAAATTCAAAATTTCCCGCGCAAAATGGCGCAAAACCCCTTGACGTGTTTGTTATAATAGTATTAGCAGTTAGTGTAATAGATTGCCAACCAACTGAACATCTGAACACATCTTGAATAGAGGTACCCAACTATGGCTGAAAAGAAAACCAAAATCGACATTTTCTCCGGCTTCCTCGGCGCCGGCAAGACCACCCTTATCAAAAAGCTCATCAAGGAGGCCTTCGCCGGTGAGCAGATCGTCCTGATCGAGAACGAATTCGGCGAGATCGGCATCGACGGCGGCTTCATGCGCGAGGCCGGCATTCAGGTCAATGAGCTGAACTCCGGCTGCATCTGCTGCAGCCTGGTCGGCGATTTCCGCGAGGCACTGAAGAAGGTCGTCGAGACCTACCACCCGGACCGCATCCTCATTGAGCCGTCGGGCGTCGGCAAGCTGTCCGACGTGACCCGCGCCGTCGAGGGCGTCGCCGAGGATCTGCCCGTCATCCTGAACAGCTTTGTCACCGTCGCCGACGTGAACAAGGTCAAGATGTATATGAAGAACTTCGGTGAGTTCTATGACGACCAGGTCAGCCATGCGTCCTGCATCATCCTGAGCCGCACCGGCAACGCCAGTGAGGAGAAGGTCGCTGCCGCCGTCGCCCTGCTGGCCGAGAAGAACCCCACCGCCACCATCGTCACCACCGACTGGACCGTCCTGACCGGCGCACAGATCGTCTCCGTCATGGACGGCAAGCGCGACCTCGTCGCCGAGCTGCTGACCGAGGCCCGCGCCGCCAACGTGGCCCATGCCGACGAGGATGAGCACGAGCACCACCATCATCACCATCACGACCACGATGAGGACGACCACGACTGCTGCTGCCATCATCATCACGACGAGGATGACGACGAGGACGAGCACGAGCATCACCATCACGACCATGATGACGATGAGGACGAGCACGAGCATCACCATCATCACGACCATGATGACGATGACCACGACTGCTGCTGCCATCACCACGACGACGAGGACGAGCACGAGCATCACCATGAGCACCACTACGACGAGCACGGTGTCTGCTCCTGCGGGCATCATCACCACCACGACCACGACGCCGACGAGGTGTTCACGAGCTGGGGCAAGGAGACGGCCCACAAATACAGCCGTGAGGATCTGGACAAGGCCCTGCACGCGCTGGACGAGGGCGCTTACGGCATGATCCTGCGCGCCAAGGGCATTGTGGACGGCGGCGACACCTGGTACGAGTTCGACATGGTCCCCGGCGAGCATGAGATCCGCCCCTGCGGCCCCGACGTCACCGGCAAGCTCTGCGTCATCGGCTCCCAGCTGAAGGAGCATGAGATCGCGGAATTGTTCCACGTTTGATAAGAATGCCTTCCCCCTTGGGGGAAGGTGCCCGAGGCCCCGCCCGAGGGCGGATGAGGGGCGAGCCTGCCGCAGCAGCCCACGAATGACAGGCCGCGATTCGCTCTCCCCTCATCAGTCCGCTTCGCGGACAGCTTCTCCCCGGGGGGAGAAGCCTTTGACTGCTACTAACCGAAAGGACGTCCCCTATGCCTAAACAAATCCCCGTATATCTCTTCGTCGGCCAGCTGGAGAGCGGCAAGACGAAATTCATTCAGGAAACGATGGAGGACCCCAACTTCGACTCCGGCGACAAGACCCTGCTGCTGGTCTGCGAGGAGGGCGAGATCGAGTACGACCCGTCCAAGTTCGCCTTCGGCGGCGTGCACGTTGCCCAGATCGAGGATAAGAGCGAGCTGACCGCCGAGAACCTGACCGCGCTCGAAAAGAAGTCCGGCTGCGGCCGCGTCATCATCGAGTACAACGGCATGTGGCTCATTCAGGAGCTGTACGACGCCCTGCCCGACAACTGGCTCGTCTACCAGAGCCTGGCCACCGCCGACGGTACGACCATCAAGACCTACGCGGGCGACAGCGCCATGCGCAGCCTGCTGCTGGACAAGCTGCGCGGCAGTGAGCTGCTGGTCGTCAACCGCGCCGAGGCTGTCAACGACGACGAGAGCCGCCAACTCATCCACAAGCTGGTGCGCCAGGCCAGCCGCCGCTGCGACATCGCCTACGAGTTCAAGGACGGCAGCGTCGCCTATGACGACATCCCCGACCCGCTGCCCTTCGACGTGGACGCGCCGGTCATTGAGATCCCCGAGGAGTTCTTCGGTATATGGTACATGGACTGCATGGACGACCCGAAGAAATATGACGGCAAGACGGTCAAATATCTGGCTCAGGTCTGCCAGACCCCCCAGGCCGGCAAGGGCGCGTTTGTGCCCGGACGCTTTGCCATGACCTGCTGCGTGCAGGACATCCAGTTTGTGGGCATGCCCTGCAAGTACGACGATTACAAGTCGCTGGAGCAGCGCAGCTGGATCAACATTACGGCCAAGGTCAACGTCAAGTACCACCCCATCTACAAGGGCCAGACCCCCGATTCCACCGGCCCTGTCCTGACCGCCATCTCCGTCGAGCCGGGCGAAAAGCCCGCGCAGGACGTGGTGATGTTCAGCTGATATTGCAATAGAAAAGCACCTGCCTTTTACACGAAGGCAGGTGCTTTTTGATTTATAGAGCGGTAGGGGCCGGGCACGCCCGGCCCGGCGGTTTGCGGCGGACGGGCGCTTGCGGGAAGCCTGCGGGCCGGGCATGCCCGGCCCCTACCGCGAGGGTCGAGACACTCCCGGTTATCTTGTGAACGTCTGCTAACGGAAAACCTCCGGCCCCTACGGCGCAAAAATCAACCGCGCGTCCCCGCAATCTTGGAATC
>RRZT010899780.1_pt1 | contig 10571 bp, 7 predicted proteins | sample 2165551 | NCBI WGS metagenome assembly RRZT01 (sample SAMN10456910, study PRJNA506462) | wastewater metagenome | biome: wastewater; feature: sludge; material: wastewater sludge; isolation source: wastewater sludge with Escherichia coli K12::gfp cells carrying plasmid... | place: USA: Moscow, Idaho ...
TATGGATTCGGTTTCAGAGAAAAATTTGTTTTTTATTTGAGCAAAGAACAAGTTTAATTTAGACTCCTCTCCTTTATAAATAAAATGGACTTGACCTATTTTTTCGGTATTGAGAACAGTTGCTTTAAATCCGCCACGTGTGGACCAGAATTTAGCGGCTTTTGCGGCAGCGGCAACAACAGAACTTTCTTCAATGGCCATAGGAATAGTGCTGTATTTTCCATTAATTAGAAAATTAGGAGCAACTCCCAGCGGAATGTAGAAATTGGTTATTGTGTTTTCGATGAATTCATCGTGTAATTTCTGTATTTTTTCATCAGAATTCCAATAGTTTTTCAGCAAGGAGATAGCTTCTGTAGGTGTTGAAAAATATTGATTGGCAATCCATTTTATTTTTTCTTCTTTGGATAATTTAGAAAATCCGCTAATGGCCTTATTCATTCTCAATTGATTATGGTGTAATTAACTGCAAAGATACGGTTTTCGGCGTTTTGTTTACTATGATAGTATCCTCAAAAAATGATATTCAAAATATTGTTTTTAACATTTAACAGGTCAAATGTGGGATTATTGTAAATTTTTCACTAAAATTGACGGTTTTTATATTTAAATAAATATCATGTATTCAAAAAAAATTATTGCATTATTTTTATTATTGTGTTTTACCGTTGTTGGTCAACAAAAAATCACAATTGATGAAATTTACAATGGCACATTTCGTGCTCAAGGGATGGATGAATTACAATCCATGAAAAATACAAATCAATACACGGTATTGAATTTTGACAGGCAGTCTAGAAGTATACAAATTAATTTGTTTGATTTTGCAACTTTGAAAAAAGTAACTACACTTATAGATACAAAATTTCATAAAGATTTATCAAACGGGATTGACAGTTATACGTTTGATGCTTCAGAAAAAATGATTTTACTGGCTTGTAATACCAATCAAATCTTTCGCCATTCCTTCACGGCTGATTATTATTTATACGACATTGAGAGTAAAAAACTACAAAAATTATTTGGTTTTCAGGTTCAAGAGCCTACTTTTTCACCTGATGGAAAAAAGATAGCCTACGCCAAAGAAAACAATCTGTATGTTTATGATTTAGCGACTGAAAAATCGACACCAATAACTACAGACGGACGAAAAAACAACATTATTAACGGTATTACGGATTGGGTTTACGAAGAAGAATTTGCTTTTGTGAAAGCTTTTGACTGGAGTGCTGACAGCAAAAAAGTAGCTTACATACGTTTTGACGAAAGTCACGTTCCTGAATTTTCGATGTCTATGTTTGGAAAAGAATTGTACCCAACGGTTCAAACCTTTAAATATCCAAAAGCGGGTGAGAAAAATGCTTTGGTTTCGTTACATATTTATGATGTAAATTCAAATGGCGTTAAAAATATAAACCTAGGGAATTATAACGATTTTTATATAGCCAGAATGAAATGGACTAATGATGCGAATACTTTATCTGTACAAGTATTGAATCGCCACCAAAATAATTTAGATTTATTATTTATCGATGGAAATTCAGGAGCTGTAAAAATAGTTATGAATGAAAAAGATAAAGCCTATGTTGACGTGACGGACAACTTAACTTTTTTGAAAGACAACAGTTTTATTTGGACCAGCGAAAAAGACGGTTTCAATCATATTTATTTATATGATAAAAACGGAAAATTAAAAAATCAAGTAACCAAAGGAAAATGGGAAGTAACGAATTATTATGGTTTAGACGAAAAGACAAATACGGTTTTCTATCAATCAGTTGAAAATGGTTCTATCAACAGAGATGTATACAGAATAGGTCTAGACGGAAAGAAGAAAGTACGTTTGTCTATGGACACAGGTACCACTAAAGCTACTTTTAGCCCAAACTTTCAATATTACATAAGTACGTTTTCGAGTGCTAATCAGCCTACTAAGTATGCTTTGAATGAGGCGAAAGGAGGCAAAGAACTTCAAGTTATTCAAAATAATGAAGCTTTGGCTAATAAGCTAAAAAGCTATAATTTGCCTGCCAAAGAGTTTTTCGTTTTAAAAACAGAAAAAGGAAATGAACTAAATGCTTGGATGATTAAACCTAAGGATTTTGATCCAAATAAAAAATATCCAGTTTTTATGTACCAATATTCAGGTCCAGGTTCACAACAAGTGAATAATGATTGGAATGGTGCTGATGATTACTGGTTTATGATGTTGACACAGCAAGGCTATATTGTAGCGTGCGTAGATGGAAGGGGAACTGGTTTTAAAGGAGCTGAGTTTAAAAAATGTACCCAAAAAGAGTTAGGGAAATACGAAGTGGAAGATCAAATTGATGCTGCAAAAGTTATAGGAAATTATTCGTTTGTTGATAAAGCTAGAATAGGTATATTTGGCTGGTCGTACGGAGGATTTATGGCTTCTAATTGTATTTTGAAAGGAAATGATGTTTTTAAGATGGCAATTGCAGTTGCCCCAGTTACGAATTGGAGATTTTACGACAGTGTGTATACGGAACGTTATATGCAAACACCACAAGAAAATGCGAGCGGATACGATGATAATTCACCTATAAATCATGTGGATAAACTTAAAGGGAAATATCTTTTGACTCATGGTTCAGGAGATGATAATGTGCATGTTCAAAACGCCATGCAAATGATGGAAGCCTTGATTCAGGCTAATAAACAATTTGATTCGCAGATTTACCCAGACTACAATCACGGAATTTATGGCGGAAAAACCAGAATTCAATTGTACACTAAAATGACCAATTTTATCAAAGAAAATTTATAACTAAAACAAATATAACGATGGTGTCACAGCAGGATGAATTATTACTAAAACATTTAAAGAATAGGGGTATAGATCAGGCGATGGTTATGGATCATCCAGCATCATTATTTGTGCTGTTTTTTACAGAAATGTGGGAGCGTTTTTCTTATTATGGAATGCGAGCTTTGCTAACTGTTTTTTTAGTAAGTGAACTCATAGATGGTGGATGGGGATGGAATAATGAAGAAGCTTTAAAATTATATGGTTTATATACGGGATTGGTGTATTTAACTCCATTATTAGGAGGGATGATTGCTGATAGATTTACCGGATATAGAAAAGCTATTTTAATAGGAGCACTAGTTATGACTTTAGGACATATTTCAATGGCTCTTGAAGGTTTTAGTTCTAACTTTTTTTATGTAGGATTACTTTTTATGATTTTGGGTAACGGTATGTTTAAGCCAAACATTTCGTCAATGGTAGGTCAGTTATATCCAGATTCTAGTGCTAAAAAAGATTCAGGTTACACCATTTTTTACATGGGTATTAATGCAGGAGCATTTTTAGGAATGTTGTTGTGTGGTTATATTGGAGAAAAAATAGGATGGCATTATGGTTTTGGTTTGGCGGGCGTTTTTATGTTTTTTGGAATGTTACAGTTCTATTTTGCTCAAAAAATATTTGGTGTAATTGGGCAAGATGTCAACATAGAGAAAAAAACAGAATTAGTTTCAGAAGAAAACGAAGAAGTTGCTATTGCAGCACACGTAGTGAGAGATAGGTTAATTGTCGTTTCGGTTTTAATGATTGCGAGTATCTTCTTTTTCTTTGCTTTTGAACAAGCAGGAGGATCTATGACTTTATTTGCTAAGGATTATACTCAAAGGGCTTTAACGGGTGATTCGGCAATATTTTTTAAATGGATTGATGCGATTTTGACTATTTTTCCAATTGCTGTAGTAACTTATGTTTTATATGGTTTAGCGATCAAAATTTATGCAAAATTCCCATTAACTATAATTTTCACTACTGTTTCTTTTGTTATAATTTGGGGGTTAGGAATTTGGAAAGTGTACCGTGAGTTTTCATTAGAAACGACGGAAGTAACCGTGTCTTGGTTTCAAATATTAAATTCATTTTTTATTATTACTTTGGCTTCTTCCTTTAGTAATTTATGGGAGAAAGTATGGAATCCTTCAGGACCTGTTAAGTTTGCTTTAGGACTTATTTTTGTTGCCGTTGGTTTCTTTGCACTTTCTTACGGAAGTTTAAGTATTCCGCAAGGTGCAAAAACCGCTACGGTGAGTATGATTTGGTTGATTTTAGCTTACTTTTTCCATACTTTAGGAGAGTTGTGTCTATCGCCGGTAGGTTTATCTTATGTTAGTAAATTATCACCTAAAAAATTCGTTGGATTATTATTCGGATTTTGGTTTACTGCTTCGGCAATTGCTAATTACATTGCGGGTTATACTGGCGCATACATCGATAAAATATCAGCAATGTATTCATTATCTACTTTCTTTATTATTATTGCGGCACTGCCACTAAGTGCGGCTTTGATGTTGTTACTATTCAACAAGAAATTAGTGAAAATGATGCACGGAATTAAATAAGACAATTAAATAGTATATGAATCAAAACACTACAGACAAGTTTTTTAAAAGCACCGTTTTAGGGCATCCATCAGGATTATTCGTTTTATTTTTCACAGAAATGTGGGAGCGATTTTCATTTTATGGGATGCGTTCGCTTTTGATACTTTTTTTAACAGCCTCATTCACTGATGGTGGATGGGAGTGGTCACGTGAAAATGCATCTGCATTATTTGGATCCTATGTAGGGTTAGTTTATTTATCTACCATGTTGGGCGGATATTTTGCTGATAAAGTGATTGGTTTTAGATGGGCAGTTGTAATAGGTGCTACACTGATGACGCTAGGTCATGCTTCGATGGCTGTTGAAACTGAGTTTTCTATTTATTTAGGATTAATTTTATTAGTTTTTGGAAATGGTTTTTTTAAACCAAATATGACCTCTATAATTTCTGAAATGTACAAAGATAGGCCAGAAAAAAAAGACGGTGCTTATACTTTATTCTATATGGGGGTAAACGCAGGCGCATTTTTTGGAATTTTACTTTGCGGTTACCTTGGCGAAAAAGTGGGTTGGACTTATGGTTTTGGTCTAGCTGGAATTTTTATGTTCTTTGGAATGTTACAGTTTTGGCTATCACAAAATATTTTTGGAGATATTGGATTAAAACCAAATAAAGAAAGTAAAGCAAAAGCGGAAGCACTGGATACTGATAAAAGAAATCCTTTTACACCTATTCAATTAGCTGCAATTGCATTTTCTTCTGTTCTAGCATTGTTATGGCTTGTAAATGATCCCGCATCAAAAATTTCTGGAGGCAAAGTAAATGTTTTTTCTTTCTTAGGTCCTAATGGAAATTCAATTGCAATACTTTCAGCTTTGATTGTCTTTATACTATTATTGATTTACAGATTCACACAATATTCAAAAATTACTAAAGAAAAATTAATTGCAGTTACTTTCTTTGCATTTCTAACTATTTTCTTTTGGGCAATTTTTGAACAATCACCTAACAGTTTAACCATTTTTGCCAGTGATTATACGGATCGTGTGCTAACAGGGAACTGGAGTGTTGTGTTTTTAGTAATTAACTCATTGATTACTATTTTGCCTCTAGTAATTATTACTTGGGTTTTAACCTTATTGTTTAAACAAACATTTAAGTCGTATGCTATTGCAAATAGTATTCTGAGTGTGAGTTTTATTATTGTTTGGACAATAGCAATCTGGATGTTGACCAAAGATTATTACACGGCTGGATATTTGTCATTATCAGATGAAACTTTGCAGACCTTAAAAATTGACAAAGTAACTACTGCATTGACCGAAGTTCCTGCAACATGGTTTTCAACCTTAAATTCCTTGTTTATTATTTCATTAGCACCATTGTTTTCTAAATGGTGGGAAAGCAAATACAATCCTTCTGCAAATTTAAAATATGGTATAGGAATGAGTTTATTAGCACTAGGTATGGCCTGTGTAGCTTTTGGTGCAAGCGGAATCGAAGCTGGGGCAAAAACAGCTTCGGTGAGCATGATTTGGTTAATACTAGTATATCTATTTCATACTATGGCTGAGTTGTGTATTTCTCCAGTAGGATTGTCTTATGTAAGTAAGTTAGTTCCCGCCCGTATGATTGCATTTATGTTTGGCGTTTGGTATCTAGCAGTTGCAATTGGTATGAAAGGAGCTGGTATGTTTGGAGAAAATATCGATAAAATTGCTAATGAACACGGATTAAGTTATTTCTTTTGGATGCTGACTGTAATTTCTATTGTGGTGGCTTTATTTTCTGTTGCAATGACGCCTGTTATAAAAAAATTAATGCACGGTGTTCGATAATTACGGCACTATATTTGAAATTAAAACTTTGATCAAATTTTAAAACTATACAATGAAAAAAATTATTATTGCTTTATTATTGTTTGCGGGCTCTTATACAGTTGGAGCTCAGGAACTAGCTTGGGAAACTAATATTGCTAAGGCGATCAAAGTTTCTAATAAAACTAAGAAACCGCTACTATTATTTTTTACAGGTAGCGATTGGTGCGGATGGTGCATTCGTTTGCAAAAAGAAGTGCTAAAAACTCCCGAGTTTGCAAAATGGGCTAAGGAAAATGTGGTTCTAGTCGAATTAGATTATCCAAGAAAAGCACCACAAACACCCGATATTAGAAAACAGAACGGTGAATTGCAAATGAGTTTTGGAATTCAAGGTTACCCAACCGTTGTATTTGCAAAAGTTACCGAGAAAAAAGGTAAAGCAAATTTTGAAGAAATAGGAAGAACAGGTTACGTTGCAGGTGGCCCATCAGCGTGGTTAGCTGGAGCAAATGGTTTTTTGAAAAAATAAAACGTTTTTAATTCAATTTATAAAATCCCTTTTCGCCAGTTGCGTGAAAAGGGATTTTCTGTTTTTCACAACTGGCTTTCCATTGTTTCTGAATGGTTTTGAAGTTAGTCGCATCTGCGATAACTAATTTAGGTTTCATTATTTGAAATAATCGATCTAAATTTATTTTAGAAGACTGTGTCAAGACTATAATATCTGGCTTTATGTTTTCTGGATATATTCCGGAGCTGTCTAAAACAAAAATCTTTTTTCCATTAAAATAAATGAAATTTTGTAGTTGTTTTTTGGATTGTAAAGTGCTGAAGTTTCCAATGCGATAAGATTTTAAAAGACTGTTTTGCTCGGCAGTTTTCAAAATACTGTCATTCGCATAGACCAAAATATTTTCTCCTTTCCTTTCTGCAATCAATGTGTTTTTTTTACTGTTAAAAACCACTAATTCCTGTTCGTTTACAATAGTCCAATGGATTTTTAGATAGGAAATTTGCAAAATAACTATGGAAATCAAAACCGTTGCAAGTTTAGTGAAATTTGGTTTTTTGAACCAAATGATTAATGCGAATAACAGTAAATAACCACTGAGTAACAAATGAAAATGAAGCGGAATATCTTGAATAATGAACTGTTCTAAGGAGGCGATTGCATTGATTATTTTGTTTAAGTAATAAATTGACCATTCCAATAGTTGCGATAAAAAGACAGGGATGACATTCAATGCCGCTAAAAGCATAACCAAAACGCCTAAAATCATGATAATGCTTAGTAACGGGATGATAATTAAATTAGTTACAAAAAACAATCCTGGAAACTGATGAAAGTAATAAATGCTTAAAGGTAAAGTGCCTATTTGTGCTGCAAAGGAAACGGTCAGAATGTCCCAAATGTATTTTGAAACTTTGTGTTTTGGCTGCCAAATGGAAGATAAAAGCGGCTGTAGCCATATTATAAAAAATAATGCAATATAACTCAATTGAAAACCAACATCGAACAGAAACGAAGGTTCAAAAAGCAATATCAACAGTACAGAAACTAATAAAGTATGGTAAATGTTAACACTTCTTCGTAAATGATTTCCAATGGCAACAAACGAAAACATTGTTACGGAACGAACTACCGAAGGCGCTAAACCGGCAATAATTCCGAAAGCGAATAGAGAGGCAAGAATGATAGCTAATTTTAAAAATGAGCCTTTTTTGGTATTGGGAATGGGTTTGAGAATGAACGTGACAAAAATTAAAATTAACCCAATATGTAAGCCAGAAACCGATAAGATATGAACGGCTCCGGCATATTGATAATCTCTTATGATTTCTGGGGAAATGTCTTGCTGTTGTCCCATTATTAAAGCAACCGCAACGTTTAGTTCTGCTTTGTTGAAGTTGTTTTTTTCTAAATTCTGAATGATTCTTGTTCTTAATTGAGAAGAATAATACCAAATGTTTTTTTCTAATTCGCTTCCAATTTTCATTTCGTCAACACCAGCGTACAGTTGCGCATATATTTGTTTGTTTTCGAGGTATTTGCTATAATCAAATTGGTTTGGGTTATTTGGCGGTTTGTTTTTAGTTAAACGTCCTTTTATTAGCAATTGATTTCCAATTTGAAGGATAGGTTGTAAGCTGTCTTTTTGAATGTGTAAGATGATTTTTCCCGTTTGTGTTGTAGTGTCGATTTTGTTGATAATAGCAATGTAGCGATCACTGAAGGAAGAATTTTTAAGCTTTTCTCGTATTGTCAACGAGATGAGATGTGGTTGTTTAAAAAGAGCTTTGTTATGGGTGTAATTGCTTTTTTGAAAAGAGTCAGTGTGAATGATTTGGGTTGAAATACCGATGATAAAAGAAAGAAAATAGGTGCTTATGCCAAAATAAATGGAGGTTTTGCTCTTGTAAAAAAGATAGAGAAGGCAAAAAATGCTGATGGATAGAAAAAATACAATAAGTAACACCAATAGAGATGGTGGAAAATAATTAGCCAAAAGCAAGCCCAAAATAAACCCAACTGTTATTCTGGCTAATGGGAATTGTAGTACTTTCATAACCCTAAAGTACACATTTTTAGTAAGAAACGGATTTGTTTCTTCAGGATTTTTTTTTGACTAAAAGTTGAAGTTCTTTCTAAAAGCTAGGAAAAATCAAAGGACTCGGTTGATTTGTACAAAAGTTTTCTTGTAGTACGGTTCCTTGGTAGAGGAAATAATCACGCCTCTTGAAGTGGAGGAATGGATGAATTTTATTTCTTCATTGCTTACTTCAATCACTATTCCAACATGATTTATTTCTCTACTTTTATTAGTTTTAAAAAATATCAAATCTCCTTTTTGAGCTTGATCTTTTTTTTGATTTAAAACGACACCAACTTTTGACTGTTGTGCGGAGTTTCGGGGGAGGACTATGTTTTCGGAGTTATAGACCGTATATATTAAACCTGAACAATCAAAGCCATCTTTAGTAGTGCCTGCGTATTTATATTTTACACCTAGGTTTTCCGCGGCTACATCTACTAACTGGTCGGCTAATTGATTTGTTTTTCTCTTTTCAGATCGAGTTGATTTCTCTTTTGATGTTGTTTTTTTCGAAGTGACAATAGACGATGTTGATTTACAAGCTGTAAAAAATAGGGCTAGGCTTAAAAGAAATAGAAAACGTTTCAAAGGAGTTTTTTTAGTTGATTTTAAAATTTAGAAATAAATTGTAATTATTTTAAATCATTTACAATCAATGTAGCTGTTTTTTCACTGGCGCCAATTCCGCCTAATTTTTCTTCTAATAACGCATATTTTTCTAAAAGCGTATTGCGATCGTTCGTTTTTAGTGTTTTTTGAAGCTCTTCGCGAATGCGTTTTGTATTGCATTCCTCTTGAATTAACTCAGTCACAACTTCTTCATCCATAATCAAATTTACTAACGAGATGTATTTGAGTGTAATGATTCGTTTGGCAATTTGGTACGAAGCCCAACTGCCTTTATAACAAACAACTTCTGGCACTTTAAATAACGCAGTTTCCAGCGTGGCTGTTCCTGAGGTGACTAATGCCGCAGTGGCATTTCGTAATAAATCGTAGGTTTTATTAGAAATAAATTTTATATTTTCTTGAGTAATGAACTTTTGATAAAAAGAAAATTCCTGACTAGGAGCACCTGCAATTACAAATTGATGGTCTGGAAAATCATTGACAACGCTCAACATTACAGCTAACATTTTTGTAATTTCCTGTTTTCTGCTGCCGGGTAAAATAGCAATAATTGGCTTGTCGTTTAATTGATTTTCTTTCCTGAAAAGAACTGGGTCAACAATTGGCTGGTTATAAATGGCATCAATTAATGGATGGCCAACAAATTCGACTGGAAAATGATGTTTGTCCTCGTAAAACTTTTTTTCGAAAGGTAAAATCACATACATTTTGTCGATGTCGCGCTTGATTTCTGTAATTCTACTTTCTTTCCAAGCCCATATTTGTGGGGAAATGTAATAATGCGTTTTCATTCCTAATGTTTTGGCCCATTTTGCAATTCGCATATTAAAACCGGGATAGTCAATGAAAATAAGAACGTCAGGTTGGAATTCGAAAATGTCTTTTTTACATATTTTTATGTTGCTTAGAATGGTTTTAAGATTAAAAACCACCTCAATAAATCCCATAAATGCTAATTCCCGATAGTGTTTTACTAAAGTGCCGCCAACATTTTTCATTAAATCACCACCCCAAAACCGGATATCAGCATTAGAATCTTTTTTATAAAGCTCTTTCATCAAATTAGAACCATGTAAATCACCTGAAGCCTCACCCGCAATTATATAATATTTCATGCTTTTTCTATTGAAATTTTTTAAATACAGACTTGTGAA
>RRZT010946387.1_pt1 | contig 10571 bp, 6 predicted proteins | sample 2165551 | NCBI WGS metagenome assembly RRZT01 (sample SAMN10456910, study PRJNA506462) | wastewater metagenome | biome: wastewater; feature: sludge; material: wastewater sludge; isolation source: wastewater sludge with Escherichia coli K12::gfp cells carrying plasmid... | place: USA: Moscow, Idaho ...
CTATCTGTTGCAAATAAAAAGTTAGAAGACTTTGCTAAAACTTCTCAAGAAATGGCAAAAATTCAAGAGAGAAATAGATTAGCTAGAGAAATACATGATACTATAGGGCATTCTCTTACTGGTATAGTTACTGGTTTAGATGCGTGTAAAACTATAATTGATATTGATTTGCCAAGTACTAAAGGACAGCTCTTTAAAATAGCTGACCTAGCTAGAAAAGGACTTATTGATATAAGGCGTTCTGTTAAAGCTTTAAGACCGGATTCTTTAGAACGATTTTCTTTAGTTTCGGCTATTAATAAAATGGTAGAAGATATGAGTTCAACAACTAATATAAAAATAAAATTGAATATTCAGGGAATTTTTGAGGCTCTTCATGCAGATGAAGAAGAGGCTATTTTTAGAACAGTTCAAGAGGGAATTACAAATTCAATTAGACATGGAAACGCCAGTGAAATTAATATTATTTTAAAAAATTTAAATAATTTTATTTATCTTGAAATTGCTGATAATGGAATAGGAACTGATTCTATAAAAGAGGATTTTGGCTTATTGCATATAAGAGAAAGAATAAATATGCTTGCTGGGAAGACAAGATTTGAAAGTTCAATAAATAATGGATTCAAGATTTTTGCTGAATTTAATTTACGACAAAAATAGTTAAGGTGGGTAAAATGATAAATGTTATGATTGCAGATGACCAAGAATTAATCTGTCAAAGTTTAGAAATTGTTATAAAAAATAAAGCGGACATGAGAGTTGTGGCTATAGCAAATAATGGCTTAGATACTATTGAACTCGCTAAAAAATATAAACCAGATGTTCTTTTACTTGATATAAGGATGCCTGGAATTAATGGGGTAGAATGTATAAAAATCTTGAAAGAGAAAAAACTAGATACTAAAATAATTATTTTAACAACGTTTGATGATGATGAATACGTTTTTGAGGCAGTAAAGAATGGAGCAAGTGGCTATCTCTTAAAAGGAATTTCCTTAGATGAACTAGTAAAATCAATCCGTTTAGTTGCTGAAGGGGGAACTCTAATTAGTCCCGATGTAGCAACAAAAGTTTTTAAATTTTTTTCTGACATGGCAAAATCAAATTATACTCAAAAAGTTGATGAAAGATTTTTAAATGATTTTAATACAAGTGAATTGAAAATTATTCAATTAGTTGGAAGAGGGTTATCAAATAAAGAAATTACTGACGAATTAAATATAAGTGAAGGAACTGTAAGAAACTATATAAGTAATATTTTGTCTAAGTTAGATTTAAAAAATAGAACTCAATTAGCAATTCTTGCTGTGCAAACAGGAATATCTGTAGATTTTAGCAGTTATACTGATTAAAGAGGTTCAAATTGGAACCTCTTTTAATTTATCTTTATTAGGAATGTAACAAGTACGATTAGAAATGTTTTCTTGTCCTATTTTTCTTTTTGTTTTTCTTGATTACAATAGCCAATACACTTTTCAATCCACTTAAGAATACTTTCTTGTCTTATAATAGCACTTTCTAAAACGATAAAATCTCCAAACCTATCGCTATTAAAAGGGGGTAATTCTGGGTACTGTTCTGCCGTTTTTCTAAGTTGGTTAAGCCTTCTTGTATGTTGCATTTTTTGACTTTCCAAAAGTTTTATCCTTGATTCTAAATCTAAATTATTAGAAAAATACATACGAAGTCTAAAGACATCTTTTGCAGTTTTCTCCATAAGCTCATCTTTATGAAGCCATTTTATAAGTTCATCTTTTCCTTTTTCAGTAATAGTGTATTGCTTTTTCTCTAAAATATCTCCAGAAATTTCTATATCAAAAGTAACAAGACCTTCGTCTAAAAGTTTTTTTAATTCTGGATAAATTTGGCTATGTTTTGCATACCAAAATTCTGCTATTTCGTAGTTAAATTCTTTTCCAATATCGTATCCAGTCATTGGTTTTCTATTTAAAAGTCCTAAAATTGCGTATTTTAAAATTCTCATAACTATAATTTCCTTTCAAAAAATTAATTTTCATTAAAATTATAGCAAAATTCAACAATATAAACAACAATCATTTTATATCAAAGAAAGGTGGAATTGCTCATTACAATTTATAGTTTCTTAGTAACTCCCTGAGCATAATCAAACATAATAAAATAAAATTTTTATGGAGTGGCGTGGATTTGGACTACGCCCAATGTCATCAACTTAGTGAATCTAAACAACCCCCTCTAAATCTCCCACTGATAAGGGGAGACTTTGGAGCTTTAAGCTTTTTAGAAGACGGAGTAGTTACGTTTTTTATAAGTTTAAAAAAACATATCTTTAAAAACATATAAATATTGACATGTTTTAAAATATATGATATCTTTCTGATTAAGAACGTGTTTTGAAATAAGAGAATATATTCACGTATTCTCTGTTAAAATATATTTAGGAGGAATATTATGGATTACACAAAAAAAAGATGGCTAATTTTATTAGCAAGTTGTTTTATCAATTTATGCATAGGTTCTATGTATGCTTGGAGTGTTTTTTCTGCACCAATGGCAGAATATTTAAGTCAGTTAAATGGAATTAAATTGACTCCAGCAAACCTTGCAATTGTTTTTGTTATTTGTAACTCTGTTGGACCAATAACAATGATTTCTGGTGGGAAAATCAATGATACCTTTGGACCAAAACTAGTAATTTTCTTTGGAGGATTAATGTTTGGTGGAGGAATGATTTTATGTGGGTTTGCGAAAAGTGTCACACAATTAATTTGGAGCTATGGTATTTTAACAGGTCTTGGATTAGGAATGGTTTATGGAGCAACTATAAGCACATCTGTTAAGTTTTTCCCAGATAAAAGAGGATTTGTTGGGGGAATAACAACAGCTTTATTTGGAATTAGTTCAGTAATAATTCCACCTATTGCAGCAGCAATAACTGCAAAAACTGGTGTATTATCAGCATTTAAAATTATTGGATTAGCTTTTACTATTATTGTTTGTGTTAGTGCATTTTTTATTGAAAAATGCCCAGAAGGATTTAAGCCAAATGGTTGGGAACCTCCTATGCAAAATAATAATTCAAATGCTTCTAATAATAAAAATTGGAAGGAAATGCTTCAAACTTCAAAATTTTATGTAATGATTATTTTACTAATGTGTGGAGCCGTTGCAGGGTTAATGTGTATTTCTCTTGCGTCTCCTTTAGCAAAAAATATGATAGGAATGTCTGTTGCAAGTGCTACGGCTGCTGTATCTACTTTAGCTTTATTTAATGTTTTAGGAAGAATTTCTGCTGGGGCAATATCAGATAAAATTGGTCGTATAAATACTCTTGCATTAGCTTGTCTATTTTCAATAGTTGGACTATATTTTATGTATATTTCTGGTGAAGGAGATGTAAAGACATTTTATATAGGAATATCTATAATAGGAGTTGCATTTGGTTCTTTCATGGGTGTTTTCCCGGGATTTACAGCTGATCAATTTGGAGTTAAATATAACAGTGTAAATTTTGGAATTATGTTCTCTGGATTTGCAATAGCAGGTTATGTGGGGCCAACAATAATGACAAATACACTTAAATCAACAGGAAGTTATAAAGGTGCTTTCTTAATTGGAATAGCCTTTAGTATAGGTGGATTAATTTTAACATTCATATATCGTGCAATAAACAAAAAATCAAATTCAGTTTTAGCTAATCAAAAATAATTTTGGAGGAATAAATAAAATGGAAGGAAAATATCCAAATCTTAGTAAACCAATTAAACTTGGGAATGTATATTTTAAAAATCGTATGTTTGGAGCTCCAATGGGAGGAACAGATATTACAGCAGATTGTACTGTAGGGCCAATGTCTACAGCATTTTATGAATATAGAGCAAAGGGTGGAGCAGCTAGTGTTACTGTTAGTGAACTTGTTGTTCATCCAAAAACAGAAGGATCTCATATGTATCATTTAGATTTACATACACCGGGTTCTTTATCTAGTTTTACATACACAGCAGATGCTATCCGTAGGCATGGAGCTATTGCAAGTGTTGAACTATCACATTCTGGACAATATTCTGGTACATATCTTACTGATAAAGATAAAAAAGAAGGATTAGCTCAATGGGGACCAAGTAATGGAACTAGACCTGATGGAAGAGAAGTTAAAGAATTAACTCAAGATTTAATTGATGAAATAGTAGAAGCTTATGGAGAAAAAGCAGCACTTGCAAAAAAAGCTGGTTTTGAAATGGTTATGGTTCATGGTGGACATGGATGGCTTATAAATCAATTTTTATCACCATATTTTAACAAAAGAACTGATAAATATGGAGGTTCTTTAGAAAATAGAGTGCGTTTTGCACAAGAAGTATTGGATAGCGTTCGTAAAGCTGTAGGAGAAGGTTTCCCAATAGAATTTAGAATGAGCGGTTCTGAATTATTTGATGGTGGATATGATTTAAATGAAGGAATAGAAATTGCAAAATTAATAGAAGATAAAATAGATTTACTACATGTTTCTGCAGGAACTTATCAAAGAGGATTTGGAGTAACTCATCCTTCAATGTTCTTACCTCATGGAAGCAATGTTTATTTAGCTGAAGCTATTAAAAAACATGTAAAAGTACCTGTAGCAACTCTTGGAGGATTAAATGACCCTCAAATGATGGAAGATATAATTGCTTCTGGAAAAGCAGATGTTGTTGAAATGGCAAGAGCTTTACTTGCTGACCCTGAACTTCCAAAAAAAGTAGTAACTAACAAAGATGATTTAATTGTTCGTTGCCTACGTTGCTATACTTGTATGGCTGAAAGAGCTCAAACAGCAACTCGTAGATGTACTGTAAATCCAATCATTGGAAGAGAATTAAATAATATGGAGATTTTACCAGCAGCAGTTAAGAAAAAAGTTTTAGTTGTTGGAGGAGGACCCGGAGGATTACAAGCTGCATATACTGCTGCAAGACGTGGACATGAAGTAATTCTTTGCGAAAAGAATGACGAAGTTGGTGGAATTTTAATTGGAGAACAAGCAATTCCTTTCAAATATGAAATGTATCAATTGGGAGTTACACTAGGAAAACTTTGTGAATCAGTAGGAGTAGATATTAGACTAAATACTCCTGTAACTAAAGAATTAGCAGAAACAATAAATGCTGATGCTATTATCGTAGCAGCAGGTTCAGAACCATTTTTACCACCTATAAAAGGTTTAGATGGAGAAAATGTTATTTTGATAAATAACTATCATCATGAAAAAGAAAAAGTTACTGATAAAGTTATCGTTTTAGGTGGGGGATTAGCTGGTTGTGAAGTAGCTATTCATTTTGCAAGAGAAGGAAAACAAGTTAAACTTGTTGAGATGAATTCTGAATTATCTCCAGATGCAAATGTACGTCACCGTCCACTTTTATTGTCAGAAATAGAAAAATCTGGAATTGAAGTATATAAAAACCATAAAGCTTTAGAAGTAAATGCAAATGGTGTTGTTTGTTCAAATAAAGAGAACGAAACTCTTCTAATTGAAGGAACAAGTGTTGTTTGTGCTTTAGGACAAAGAGCTAGAAGAGATATTGTTGATGAATTATGGAATTCTGCACCTATAGTATCTCAAATAGGTGACTGTGTTAAAGTATCAACTATAACAACTGCTGTTTATCAAGGACATCACGCTGCAATGGATGTGTAAACTTTATATATTTCAAAGTTTAAAAGACTAAATAGTTACAAAATTTATAGTAACTATTCTTAGAAGAATAGGAATGAGTAATCATTGCTATAGGTTTAGGCTTTGTCCTAAACCTTTTTTCTTACCTTTTAAAGAAAAAATTAAGTAGAACTAAATTTTACAACAAACTAAACCAAATAAAATTAGGAGAAAAATATGCAAAATATAAAAAAATTATTGTTAATAATAACATTTATAATAGGTATAACTGGCTTATATGGAAAAGATGAAAACATTCAAAATTTAGTAAATATGGCTCCAACATATAGAGATGTTCTTGTTGCTACTGTTAAAAATGATAATGGAGAAAATAGAGATTTAAAAATGAATGTTTTTATACCAAAAACAAATAATAAAAAAGTACCTTTACTAGTATTTGTTCATGGTGGAGGATGGGCAATGGGTGATTACCAAGGAGATGACAACCCTAACAATAATCAAGTTAATTTAACTGGTCAAAATGCTAATCAAATGTCAACTGATAATCAATCTTCTTACAAAATTTTTAAAGGAATATTAAATAATGGAATTGCCTTTGCTTCTATTGATTATAGATTAAATAGTGAAGCTAAATTCCCTGCTCAAATCTTTGACATTAAAGGGGCAATTAGATTTTTACGTGCTCATGCAGATGAGTATGGGATTGATTCTGAAAGAATTGCTATAGCAGGAACATCAGCAGGAGCTCATTTAGCATCTTTATTAGCAACAACTAACGGCGATAAAAATTTAGAAGGAACTATTGGAGGTAATTTAAATTACTCTAGTAAAGTAATAGCATGTATAGATTTTTATGGCCCTACAGATTTATTAACAATGGGTCCTGAAATGGATTTATCTTTGCAAACTAAAGAACAAGCTACAGAAACTCATGATTCCATTAGAGCAAATGAATCAATATTATTAGGATTTGATAAAGACGGACAAGGTGTTGGTCTTTTGAGAAAATTAAAAGAAAATAATGAGATAAATTCACCTTATTGGAATTATGTTTTATTAGCTACAAAAGGGAGTCCAGTTTATCAAGTTACATCAGATGACCCACCTTTCTTTATTGCACATGGTGGAAGAGATCCTCTTGTTTCAATACAACAAAGTTTAAGATTTAAAGAGGCTTTGGACAAAATGGGTATAGAAAATATTTATATGTCAAATTCTAAAGCACCCCATGGAAATCAAGGAGATATTGTAAATAAAGCTGCTTTAAACTGGATAACTAATAAGTTGACTAAATAATACTTCATAAAACTGCTTAAGTGAGTAAACTTAAGCGATTTTAATTTTAATCTAATAATTGTGAATGTAAATAATTAAGAGTTAATTTTGTATTTACTAAAAATTAAGTTTAGACCAGAATAATAGCGTCATATTAGTTACAAGAGGAGAAAATAAAGTGGATAAAAATATAAAACTGAAAAGAGAAGAAATTTATACACTAAAAAATTGGTTGAAATTTAGTATATTCAGTTTAATTGGATTTATATTATATTTTATTCCTGTTAATTTTGAAGAGGCTAATTCGATTCCTATAGACCATATAGTAACAGGTATAAAAAATAACTTCCCCAATTTCACTAAGAATTACACTATTATTATTGTTTATTTAGGTGCTTTCTTACCTTTTTATGATAAAACATGGAACAAAAATAAAGTTAATATAGTTTTGACTGTATTTAAACTTATAGCTATTATATTTGCAACAATGTTTTTATTTGAAAAAGGGCCAAATTCATTAATGTCAGAGAATATGATACCATTTCTTTTTATAAAAATTTGTTATTCTGTTGCATTAGTTGTTCCAATTGGTGCAGCTTTATTAACATTTATTGTAGATTATGGTCTGCTGGAGTTTTTAGGAGTTCTAATGAGACCTATTATGAGACCTGTTTGGAAAGTTCCAGGTTCTGCTTCTGTTACTGCTGTGGCATCTTTTGTAGGAAGTTTTTCAGTTGGTATCTTTATGACAAACCAACTTTATAAAGAAGGAAAATACACTAGAAAAGAATCTGCTTTAGTAATGACTGGGTTTTCTACTGTATCTGCTACTTTTATGGTTATTGTAGCTAAAACTCTTGGGTTTATGGATATGTGGACTCCATTTTTCTTAGGAGCATTGGTCATTACTTTCCTAACTTCTGCAATAGTAACAAGAATTTATCCTCTGAAAAATATTCCCAATACTTACTATAATGGAATTAATAATTCTGATAAAGAAGTAAGTACTGAAAAAGGGATGTTGAAAACAGCTATTGAAGAAGCACTAAAAACGGCTAATACTTCTATAAAAACAAATATATCTCTGTGGAATAATTTTAAAGATGGATTATTTATTATAATGAGATTATTGCCATTAATGATTTCTATAGGAACTATGGCATTCTATTTAGTTTATAATACAACTATTTTTGATATAATTGGATATATTTATTATCCTTTATTAAAAATTTTAAATGTGCCTGATGCGTTAATAGTATCAAAAGCAGCTGCTTTAGCAGGAGCTGAAATGTTTATTCCTACAGCAATTATTGCTAGAGAAGGAATTGGAGAGCTGGGAAGATTTATTACTGGAATGATTTCTATATCGACAATTATGTTTTTTGCAGGAACAATTCCTGTGATATTGGCTACTGACATTGAACTCTCAATTAAAGATATGTTACTTATCTTAATTGAAAGAACTTATATTATTATTATTTTATCAGTAATTGTTGGCTTTTTTATGCTATAAAAGACTTAACAATTTTAGTTTGTATCTAGGAGCCCACATTGACTTTGTGGGCTTTTAAACAAAAAACTAAGGGGATTTACTTAGGACTTACTGAAAAATACAAAACAATAGATATTAAAAGATTGCAATTCTATTTTTAATAAAAAAATTGCAGAGTTTTTGACAAAAAATCTTAAAAATCAAATATTCAAACCTTGGACTTAAAATTACTCTAAAATTTCTTCCAAAAAAACTCGTAAACGTGAGACGTTTTTTGCGACTGTAAGGCGCTTATCTTTTAGGAAATTCCTTACATTTCGCTTTTATTTTACAAAGTTCATCCCCACTTGCTAGTCGGTTTATATTTTTTTGGCTATAGCACTTAGAATATTTAGATATTTTTGAAACTTTAGCTCTTAGAATATTTAGATATTTTTGGAGCTTTAGCTCTTAGAATATCTTATGCAAAGGCGATGGTTTGGAAAACACTCAAGGTTTTTAAAATTGTATTTAATTCAACAGAGCCTAAGTAGCCCTAACTAATTACTAAAATTTCACGCAAGAGGAGAATAAATGAAAATTAAGAACAAAATAATTATTTCAATTTCATTAATATCAGCTTTAAGTATTTCAATAATAGGAATAATTATGTATTTTTTTATAACAAATTTAATAAGTAATAGAGTAAATGAATCTTTGGAATTCACACTTAAAAATAATATTGGAATAGTAGAAGAATGGATTAATGGAAAAACTAAAGGATTAAAAATGATGAAAGATACATTGGAGAGAGTTGAACCAAAAGGAATTGTAGATTCAAATTTTCTTTTAGGATATAAAAATGATTCTGAAATATCTGCATTATTTGTTGCTTATGAAGATAAATCTATAATTACTGAGCAAAAATTACCACCAAATTTTGACGCAACAACAAGACCTTGGTATATTAAAGCAAAGGAAAAGAATGATTTAATAATAACAAATCCATTTATAGATTCTAAAACTAAAAAGACATCTTTTTCAATAGCAATGCCTATTTATTCAAATAACTTGAAAAAAGGAGTTATTGCTGAAAATATTGGATTATCTTCTTTAATTGAAAAGTTTAAAAAAGTAAAATTAATTGGTGATGGTTATCTTATTATTTTAGATGAAAATGGAAATTTTGTATACCATCCTAATCAAGAATTACTAGGAAAAAATATGATGGAGATGAAAGGATTAGAGGAGTTATCTAAAAAAGTTCTAGCTAATAAAGAGGGAACAACAAAATATAGATTTAATAATTCTAATAAAGTAATGGTATGGAATACTATTCCTGGAACTAATTGGAAGATGGAAGCTGTTGTTAATGAAGATATTGCTTATAAGCAAAAGGATACAGCACTTTATTTGACTTTGAGTATATTAGTTGTTACACTTATTATTTCTGGAGTAGTTGGAGTATTAATTGCAAGAAGTATAGGAAACCCATTAATTGAAATTACGAACCTTTGTAATGTTATTTCTAGTGGAGATTTTTCAAAAGATGTTAATGGAAAATTAGTCAAAAGAACTGATGAAATTGGTGACTTAGCAAAAGGATTTAGCAAAATTCAAGAGTCTATTAACAATATTTTTAAAAATATTAGAATTTCTATTTCTCTTATTTCTGAGTCAACTATAGAACTATCAAATAAGATGGAAATAATAAATAAAGGTTCTGAAAGTCAAGCAATAAGTACTAATAATCTTTCAAATACTACTAATAATTTTAAAGATAGTATGAATAAAATTTTAGACAATATAAGAAATCAAGTAGCTGGAGTAGAAGAAACTGCTAGTTCTATTTCAGAAATTTCTAATAATGTCAATATCGTTTCAAAGAATACTATGGATACAACTTTAATTTCTCAAGAAGCATCTATTTCTTCAAAAGAAGGTAATGAGAAGGTAGAAGAAGCTATTAAAAGTATAGAGGAAATGGAGAAAGTAACAAGAAATATTGAAGAAGCTGTAAAAGGAATAAATGCGATATCTGAACAAACGAATCTTTTAGCTTTAAATGCTGCAATTGAAGCCGCAAGAGCTGGAGAAGCAGGGAAAGGATTTGCAGTAGTTGCTGATGAAGTTAAAAAATTGGCAGAAAACTCAAAATCATTTACAGAATCTATTAGTAAACTTATTCAA
>RRZT012195890.1_pt1 | contig 10571 bp, 7 predicted proteins | sample 2165551 | NCBI WGS metagenome assembly RRZT01 (sample SAMN10456910, study PRJNA506462) | wastewater metagenome | biome: wastewater; feature: sludge; material: wastewater sludge; isolation source: wastewater sludge with Escherichia coli K12::gfp cells carrying plasmid... | place: USA: Moscow, Idaho ...
AACCGCCTGGGCTGCAGCCGCGGCAGCAGGCCCATCTGCACTCGCGACTCCACCTGGAAGACACCGATCGAATCCGCCCGGCAGAGCATGTCGTAGACAGCCTTTTCCTCTTTGGGAATCGTGGACAGTTCCCATTCCTCCCCGGTCGCGTCACGAATCAGGTTGAAGGTGTGCTGCAGTGCGGCGAGTATTCCGAGCCCGAGCAGATCGAATTTCACCAGCCCCATCCAGGCGGTGTCGTCCTTGTCCCACTGGATCACCGTGCGCTTCTCCATGCGGGCCGGCTCGATCGGCACCACCTCGCTGACCGGACGGTCGGTGAGCACCATGCCGCCGGAATGGATGCCGAGATGGCGCGGGGTCTTCAGCAGCTGATCGGCCAGCGCGACCACCTGCGGCGGAATGTCGTGGTCGTCGGCGTCGGCGAGCGGCCCCCAGCGTTCGATCTGTTTCGAGAAGGCGTCCTGTTGTCCGGGGCCGAAGCCGAGCGCACCGGCGATATCGCGCACCGCGTTCTTCGGCCGGTACTGAATGACGTTGCAGACCTGGGCCGCTCGCTCGCGTCCGTACTTGTCGTAGACGTACTGGATGACCTTCTCGCGCCGATCGGAGTCGAAATCCACGTCGATGTCCGGCTCTTCGTCGCGCAGTGCCGACAGAAAGCGTTCGAACGGCAACTGGTAGGCGATGCTGTCCACCGCGGTGATGCCGAGCAGGTAGCACACCGCACTGTTCGCCGCCGACCCCCGGCCCTGGCAGAGAATTCCCTCACTCCGGGCATAGGCGACGATGTCCCAGACGATCAGGAAATAGCCCGGAAAGTCCTTTGCTTCGATGACCGCCAGTTCACGTTCGATCCGTTCGGCATCGGACGGGCTCAGGTCCGGATACTTCTCCGGCACCGCCTGCCACACCAGTTGCCGCAAATAGCTCATCGGCGTGTGCCCGGCCGGAACCTGCTGGCGGGGCAGCGCAGGCTTGGCCCTGCGCAGCGGAAAAGCGAGCTCGTCGGCCAAGGTGACGCTGTATTCCACCGCACCGGGATAGCGCCGGAACCGCCGCAGCATCTCGGCGCCGGACCGGACGAACGCGGTACCGGCGGCCGGCAGATAGCCGTCGAGCTGATCGAGGCTGCGATTGGCCCGGACGGCGGCCATCGCCTGGGCCAGCAACTGATCCTGCGGCCGGGCGTAGTGGACGTTGCCGGTGGCGACCACTGGCAATCCGCGCTCGGCGGCCAGCGCGGCCAGAACGTCGTTGTGCGTCGAATCCAGCGGCATTCCGTGATCGGTCAGTTCCACGGTCACCGCGTCCCGGCCGAACAGCGCCACCAACTCGTCCAAGGCTTTGCCGGCCGCTTCTGCGTCACCGTCGGCCAGCGCTCGCCGGACGGCGCCCTTGCGGCAGCCGGTGAGAATCGCCCAATGCCCGCCGGCCCGCTCGGCGAGTTGCTCCAACCGGTAGCGGGGACGGCCCTTCTCGGCACCGGCCAACTGGGCCTCGGTGATCGCCGCGGCGAGCCGGTGGTAGCCCTCCTCGCGCCGCGCCAGCACCAGCAGATGTGTTCCGGCCGGGTCGGGGCGTCCGTTCTGTGGGGCCGGCAGGTCCAGCGAGAGTTCCGCCCCGAACACCGTCCGCACCTCGGTGGCTTCGGCGGCCTCGGCGAACCGGACCACCCCGTAGAAACCGTCGTGATCGGTGAGTGCCATCGCGTGCAGGCCGAGCCGTTCCGCCTGTTCGATCAACGCCGCCGGGCCGGAGGCGCCGTCCAGGAAGGAGAACGACGAGTGGGCGTGCAGCTCGGCATAGGGCACCGCGTCCGTGGGTCGCTGAATCGGCGGACGCTGATAGGGCCCGCGCTTCCACGAGAACGGGGCGTCGTCGCGAGCCACCCTGCGGCCGCTCAGCGTTCCCTCCAGCTGCCGCCAGGTGACCGCCGGATTGTCGAATCCCATCGTGCGCCTCCTCCTTTGTCACTGGTCGCTGCATCGCTGGTTGAGCTTGTCGAAACCCCTTACCAGCGCCCACATCAGGTCTCGACAAGCTCGACCAACGAGCGCCTAGTCGTACCTTCCCTCGGCCCACCAGGCGCCCTGCTCGAGCACCAGCAGCCAGGCGGTCTGCTCGGCGTCGACGACCTGGAAGCGGTGCGCGGACCGGCTGCGGGCGGCGTCCCAACCCCGCTCGCTGATCGGCCACGGGCCCGCCCAGGCCTCGATCGGACGCCGTCGCGCACCCTCCACCAGCACCGCCGGCTCAGCCGACGGCTCGCCCCGCTCGCTCACCGTGACCGCGGCGTCCGCGGCGTCCAGGACGGCCACCTGATGCCGTTGCGGGAAGACCGTCGCCGGGGCCGGTGCCGGCAGCGACCCCGGCCAGGGCTCGGCCCGGGAACTGGCCGGCACCACCCGTTCGCCCCAGGGCACCAGCTGTTGCCGCTCGGCCAGCCAGCGGCCGCCGGCGACCACCGGGATGACCACGCCCTCATGACCCAGCATCGCCTGGACCCGGGAGAGCGCGTGGTGCATCCGCTCGTCCACCCCGGCGCCGAACAACCCCGGCTCATGGTGGGCGGCATCGTCGACCGCCACCGGCTCCAACCGGACGGTGGTGATCCCGCCGCGCAACCCGTCGCTGCCGGCCAACTGCCAACGCACCCGGTCGACCACCGCGGCGGCGTCGAAGGCCGCCGGATGCAGCCATATCCGCTCACTGATCCGGCCATCGGAATCGGTGCAGCTGACCCGCAACTCGGTGCACACCAGCCGGTGCGTGCTCAGCGCGGCGATGAACTCGTCCGCGGCGGCGCGCACCGAGAAGGCCACCTGGTCGACCAACTCCAGTGGTGGTTCGAAACTCGCCTCTCGGATCAGTTCGGGCGGAGGTTTCCGCGGAATCAGAGACTGGGAATCCCGTCCGCCGGCCAGTGCGTGCAACCGGGCGCCGTAGCCGCCCAACCGTTCCCGGACGGCACCGGCCTCCAAGCCGGCGAAGCTGCCCAAGGTGCGGACGCCGAGCCGCCGCAGCAGCACGGTCAGCGACTCGTCGCCCAGCACCGTCACCGGTAGTGGTGACAGGAATGCGGCCGCCTGACCCGACGGGACGACCCTGACCCGGTCCGGGGGAGTGGCCAGCCGGGCGGCCTGCTCGGCGGTGAACAACCCGTCCGCCACCCCCACCCGCGGGTCACGGAACCCGATCTCGCTCAGCACGTCGAGCAGCACCTCGGACGCCATCGACTCGCCGCCGTAGTAGCGGGCGATGCCGCGCGCGGGAATCGCGCACAACCCGGCACGGACGCTGTGGAAGCCGGGTGCGACCAGTTCCAGCCGGTCCAGCACGGTGCTGAAAAGCCGATCGTCACGGCCGGGATCGGCTGCTGCCACGACCAGCCCGGGACACCGGGCCTGGGCTTCCCGGCGCCGCATCCCTTCGACCACTCCGTCGGCGCGGGCGACCGGCGAGCAGGCAAGAACTTTTCCGGTCTCCATGATCGCCACCGGATCCTCTGCCGATGCGTCCCCCTCGGCCCGTTGCCAGGCGGTCCCCGGCCAGTCCGGGAACCAGATCACCAGGCAGCCCCGGGGCTCCGGCCCGGTCATCAGCCCACCACCCGCAGCGGCTCACGAGCCTCGGATCGAGTCGCCTCATGCGAATCGGACGGCGTAGGCGCCGGCGACAACCCACCGGAGGCGTCCGGCAGCGCCACTCGGGCCTGCCGGGGAGCCGGCGATCGCTTCGAGGTCACGGTGACCAGAACATCGCGCGAGGTCAGGTAGCCGTGCCCCGCTCCGACCCCCGACCAGTGCGGTGCCGACATGCTCAGGGTCGCCTCGACCCGCGGCCAGGCGCCGGCAACCAGCAGCGCCGTCCCACTGCTGCGCAGCCGGGCGGACAGCCGGCCGGCGTCGGCCTCCCGCACCCGGTTCCCGGGACGAACCGCGACCACCGGCAGCACCTCGGCCAGGGCCGCGGTGATGGCGAACCAGCGCTCGCCCGGACGCGGCACCAGCGCCACCCGGTCGAGATTCAGTCCGGCCTGTTCGGCGGCCTCGATGCCGAGTTCGGGCAGGCCGATCACCCCGCACCAGGTGCCCGCCCGGGAGGGTTCCGCCAGCAGCGTCAACAGCAGCAGACCGGGGGACACCGAGTACGCCGAACCGGGTAGCAGCCCGCCGCCCGGCAACAATCCGGACAGCGCCGGCGGTACCGGTAGTGCCCGATCGCTGCGGGCACCGGCCCAGCGGACGTCGCTCTGCACCCGACGGACGCTCTCCAGGCGGGCGTCCGCGTCCAGCGAAGAGGCGGCACCGATCGGCATAGGACGATGATCGAACGAATGTTCGAATACGTCAAGACGGCGAGGCGGACCGATGTCGGGCTCCGCTGGTTGAGCTTGTCGAAACCCGTTGTCGGGGAATGATCGGCAGCTCCCCAACCGAATCGATCCAGATCGGGCACCACTGACGGTGCCCGATCTGGATCGATTCCAGGGAAGGTGGAGGGTGCTAGATCAGCCAGCGGTTGCCGCGAACCAGCGGCAGGTTACGCCAGGCGTTCCCCAACCCGAGATAGCGGCCCGAGTCGAAGGCCAGCACCGACAGTGCGGCGATCGCATAGAACAGGTGCTGGTCGAGGAACGGGTTGTACTCCAGCGGCAGTGAGGCGAACCAGAGGTTGAGCATCAGCACCCCGCCGCCGATCGCGGCGATCCGGGTGCCGACACCGAGCAGCAGCGCCAGCCCGGCGCCGACGGTGGCCAACAGGCACAGCGCGTCGGCCACCGGATTCCCGGCGAGAGGCTTGAGCAGCGCCGCGGCGAGCGCGTCGTCCTGCAGTCCGTGGAGCAGGAAGCCCTTCGTCGGGGAGACCCCGGCGAGAACGGACTGCTCCGGTGTGGTGGCGAAGCCGAGGCCGAACACCTTGTCGATCCCCGACCAGAACAGCGCCCAGCCGAAGCCCAGGCGCAGCATGCCGAGGCTGACCTGCTGCAGCGGAAGGAGTGTGGACGTCGAATTCGAGGGCGGGGCGTGGGATTCGGAACGGTTGAGAGAGGTTGTGGACATGGGGGTCTCCTGAGATGAGGGAATGAAGGCCACGCATGCCTGAATGGGCAGCATAAGGACGGCCAGAAGAGGGTGCCTCGTCTCGCAACCCGCGGGGACGCCGACGATCCCGGACGCCGTGGTTCGGCGTTCGTTGCCTGACCGCCGGCCGCTCCCAAGGGGTTGCCCAGGGAGTGGCCGGCGAGTCGTGGACTAGCCGGCGACCCGGTGTGGGCTGCGGAAGGCGGGGACGCCACTCGGCCGCTGCACCGGCCTGGTGGAGAAGCGGGCGGTGGCACCGAGGTGCCGGGTGCCCGAACGGAGGATCCGCAGCCGGCGGAACTCGGCATCGATCGTCCGCAGCACCCGCATGCCGTCGGGCAGCGCCCGCAGGTTGGAGGTGCCGTGGATCCGGTCGTGCTCGTAGCTGGGGATCTCCAGAATGGTCAGCCGGGCGGCGGCGGCCCGGCAGTTCAACAGGGTCTCGATCTCGAATCCGTCGCCCCAGCGAGTGCCGCCGGCCTCGGGGTCGGGAAGGTCGAACACATCCAGCACGTCGCGCCAGAACGCGTTGTAGCCGTAGCAGAGATCGGTGTAGCGGGTACGGAACAGGGTGTTGACCAGGCCGGTCAGAGCACGGTTGCCCAATGCCCGGGTGGCGGTCAGGTCGGCGGAGCCGCCGCCGTGCAGCATGCGACTGCCCTTGACGAAATCAGCTCCGCTGAGCAGCGCGGCGACCATCAGGGGGATCTCCCGGGCGTCGGCCGAGCCGTCGGCGTCGAACATCACCACGATGTCGCCGGTCGCTGCCGCGAACCCGCAGGCCAGGGCGTTCCCCTTGCCTGTGCGGGTCTGTTGCATGACGCGCACCGACGGCATCACCCGTTGGGCGGTCTCCACGGTGCCATCGGTCGACCCCCCGTCGACGATGATCACCTCGTGCGCGTCCGGCAGGGTGGGCAGGACCCGTTCGAGGTTGGGTGCCTCATTGAAGGTCGGCACGATGATGCTGACCCGAGGGTGGGTGGGAACGGTGCGTAGTGACATGAGCGACTTCCCCCGAAGCGTTTCTAGGTAGATATTCAGCTGACTAAGGCTTGCCTTACCTAAGTTACATCAGACTTGAGTCGTACTGGCAAGCAACCGCTCTCTGATATGGACGCCCCTCAGCTACTGCCGGGGTCGCTGGTCGCGCTTGTCGCGACCTTGACCGAGTCGCGCTGACAAGGGGTTGAGCCAGACTCAGCCAGCGACAAACTCAGGCAAGCTCGAGTTGCAGTCCGGCCGAGCGCAACGGCTCGGCGAGCGCTTCGGCGTCACCGACCACCACCAGGCTCAGGTCATTGAGCGGCAGGTGCCGTTCGAGCGCCTCGGTCGCCGCCTCCGGTGTGACCTGGCGCAGTGCCGCCGAATGGGTGTTGACGAAGCCCGTGTCGAGGCCCGCCTCCACCAGGGCGGCCGCCTGATCGGCGATTCCGGACGCCGTGGCGCACCGCAGCGGCGCGATCCCGACCAGGAAGTTGACCGCATCGGTGAGTTCGGTGCCAGTGATCCGCCGGTCGCCGTCCACCCGCAACAGCTCGGACGCCTCGGCGATCGCGGCCGCGGCGACTTCGGTCCGGAACGACGCGTGCATCGCCAGCAGGCCGCCCGAGCGGGCGGGACTATTGGCCAGTTGGACCCCGTAGGTGTAGCCGCGTTCCTCGCGCAGCACCCGGTTGAGCCGGCTCAGGAAGCCGCCACCCAATACGAAACCACCCAGCCGCAGTGCGGCGTAGTCGGGATGCCGGCGGTCGATCCCGAATCGGCCGAGCCGGACGTCGGCCTGGACCGCACCCGGACGATCGATCAGCAGTGCCCGGGCCGGCGCCGATCGCGGCACCTCATGGCTGATCGGCACCGTCGGTTGCCGCCAGTCGCCGAACGCAGCCACGACGGCGGGCAGTGGATCCTCGCCGCCGAAGTCGCCGGCCAGCACCAGCGTGCCGCGCTCGGGGCCGTAGTGGGCCTGGTGCTGCGCTCGGACATCGTCGGCGGTGATCGCGCCGACACCGGTCGCGTCGCCGGACGCGGAACGAGCCGCCCGGTACTCGGAGTCGATGACGCCGGCGCGGAAGGCGATCGCCCCGCGGTGGCTCGGATGGGCCTCTTCCTGCGCCAACTCGGCCAGCCGCAACTCGACATGACGGCGCACATCGGCGTCGGCCAGTTGTGGCTCGCGGACAGCTTCGGCGAACAGCGGAAGTGCGGTGCCGAACCGGGTGCTCGGCACTTCGAGGCTGAGGTGCGCGGCGGCGTAGCCGGTGCCGCCGGCGAGCACCGCGCCGCAGCCCTCCAGTTCGTCGGCGAAGTCGGTGCCCGGATGGCTGGCGGTGCCCTCGTCCAGGCAGCGCTGCAGAATCGCCGACACGCCCTCCCGATCCCGGGGCTCGGCCGACAACGGCAACTCGACTACCAGCGTGGCGTTGATCAGGTGCTGGCCCGGACGCTGGAAGATCAGCACCCGCAGGCCGTTGTCCAGCTGCGCCGTCCGGGGCGACGGGAAGTCCCAGACCGGCGGTGCCGGCACGACCGGGCGTTTCATGCGGACTCCTTCCGGTAGCTCAGCACCGCGCGCTGCTCGGGCTGCAGATAGCGCCGCGCCGCGTCGGCGACCTCCGCCACGGTGAGGCTGCGCACTTCGTCCAGGCGGCGGTTCACCACCTCGGGATCGCCGTACAGGGTGGCGTAGCAGCCGATCAGGTCGGCGCGGCTGTCGAATCTGCCCAGCTGGTCGAGCCATTCCCGCTCGAACTGCGCCTTGGCTCGGTCCACCTCGACAGCGGACGGGCCGTCGGCCAGGAAGCGGTTCACCTCCTCGATGATCGCCGCCTCCAACTGTTCGGCCCGGACGCCGGCCAGCGCCCGGGCCTGCGCGAAGCCGATGCTGTTCCCGCCGATCAGCCCCAGCGTGGAGGCCCCGGCACCTTCAGCGATCAGATCGGTGCGGACCAGCCGTCGATGCAGCCGGGAGGTCTGTCCGTCACCGAGGACCGCCAGTGCCAGGTCGACGGCGGCGAACTCGCGGGTGTCCCTGGCCGGCAGCCGCCAAGTGGCGTAGCTGGCGTCGGTCGGCACGTCGGCGGTGACCTCGGTGCGCGGGATCCCGGTCAGCGGTGGCAACGGTTCGGCCACCGGACGCGCCTGTCGAAGACTGGACGGCACCCCGCCCAGGTAGCGCGCGGCGCGGGCGACAGCGTCGTCCACGGTGACGTCGCCGACGATGGTGAGGACGGCGTTGCCGGGTGCGTAGTGCGTCGCGAAGAAAGCGCGCACGTCGTCCAGGTCGGCGGCGGCGAGGTCGTCCATCGACCCGATCGTGGGGTGGCTGTAGGGATGCCCCTCGGGAAAGGTCAGTCCGATGAGATGGATCAGCACGTCGCCGTAGGGCACGTTGTCGTAGCGCTGCCGCTTCTCTTCGAGGACCACCGCACGCTGGTTGTCGAGGGTCTCCTGGGTGAGTTCGAGACTGGCCAGCCGGTCGGCCTCCAGCCACAGCGCCAGGTCGAGGGCGTGCGTCGGCACCGTCTCGAAGTAGTTCGTGCGGTCGAACCAGGTGGTGGCGTTGGCCGACCCGCCGACGCTCTGCACGATGGCCAGATGCTCACCGGACGCCACGTTCGCCGAACCCTCGAACATCAGGTGTTCGAAGAGGTGCGCCAGCCCGGTGCGTCCCGGCTGCTCGTCGCGCGAGCCGACGTCGAACCACAGGTTCACCGCGACGACCGGCACGGTCGGGTCATGGTTGACCACCACCCGCAGGCCGTTGTCCAGGACGGTGGAGTGCAGGGCGAAGCGCACAGCAGTGGACATGTGGGCCATCGAACCACACCGCCCGGACAACGGCCGGTAGGCGCGAGAGCGCCGATCGTTGGTCGAGCTTGTCGAGACCGTGCTGACAAGGGCGTTTCGACAGGTTGAACCAACGGTGGTCTGTTCACGTCATCCCGGGCTCTCAGGGCGGGAAAGATCCCGGATCAAGTCCGGAATGACGAGGGAGCGGCTTTGATCAGCGCTTCCTCAGCCGATCGGGCGCCGAGGCGGTCGCAGCAGCAGCGTCAGGCCCATCACGATGATCGAGCCCGCCATCATCGGCAGCATCGCGGAAAGACCCCGCTCCAAGGCCAACGACTCGGGCGAGGGTAGTGATCCGGAGCCCCCACCGGGTCCGTGCGGTCCGGGCAGTGGTGCGGCGGACGGCGTGCCCTGCGGCAACTCGGGCGACTCCGTCGCCACGGCCGGCGTTCTGACCGACCCGCTCGTCGTCAGCGAGGGCAGCGAGCCTCCCGGTAATCGGGGGCTGCCCACCGGCGTCGCAATCGAGGGCGTAGGTACCGCCGGCGTCCGGCTCGGCGAGCCACTCGGTGTGGGGCTGGGGGTACCCGACGGCCCCGGCTCCGTGGAGGGATCGTTGGGCGGTGTGGTCGGCAGCTCGACGGTGGGAAGCAGAGTTGGGACCAGCGTCGGCGGGGGGAGCGGTGGTGCCTTGATCGGCGGTGGGAGGGGCGGCGCCTTGATCGGTGCGGACTGGGTCGGCCGCGGCTGGTCACTGCTGGGTTCCGGTCGGGGGGCGGGGCTGTCGCTGGGCTCCGGAGGCTTCGGTTCGGAGGGCTCGGTGCTCGGGCCCGCGGATCGGCCGGGCTTCGGGTCATCGGGGACGGTTGCGGAGGGCCGCGGGCTGGCTTCACAGCTCGGCGCGCAGGGCTCGTCGCTGGGGTCGGCGAAGGCCATCGGCGCCGCGAGCAGGGTCGCGGCCACCACCGCCGCCACTCCCCATCCGGCGGCGCGCGACCATCGGCCGAGCAGACCCCTCATGTAACCCCCCAAGGCTCACTAAGTTTCAGAGTACTCAGCAGATCCTCGGCTTGTCTTCATGATCATTTCGGGTTTCATCGATCCGGACGACGAATTTTTGTCGGCGAACGCTCGGTCAGCCCCAGCGAAATGCCACTGTCGGCCCCTGCGAACGCTCCCGTCAGGTCGGCTGAGCGCCCCTGTCATCCAAGTGAACGCCTCCGTCATCCCGGCGAGTGACGGGATCTCCGACCCCCAGGCGATCAGCCTTCGTCCGGACGCGGCAGCTGCACCGATTCGTCGCGCAGGGCGTCCAGGTTCTCGGGCGTGGTGCCGACCAGGAGTCGTAGGGAATCCGCGGCGTCCCAGTCGTTGTGTTGCAGCGCGGCGGCGACCGTCCCGACCTGCACCCAGAGTGCGACCAGGGTGAGGTTGGCCCGGTCGCCGCGCACGATCAGCTCGTCGTAGCCGCGGCGTCCGACATGACCGAGGTACTCCATGCCCAGGTCGTACTGGTCGCTGAAGAAGTAGGGCTGCCGGGTGTATGGCGTGGTGTCGCCGAGCACCGAACCGGCGACGTGCTTGCCCTGCTCGATGGCGTTGTCCCAGTGTTCGACCCGAATCCGGCCCAGGGTCGGATGGTCGTGGTTCGCCACATCACCGGCCGCGAACACCGCTCGATGGGCGGTCGCA
>RRZT011272573.1_pt1 | contig 10569 bp, 11 predicted proteins | sample 2165551 | NCBI WGS metagenome assembly RRZT01 (sample SAMN10456910, study PRJNA506462) | wastewater metagenome | biome: wastewater; feature: sludge; material: wastewater sludge; isolation source: wastewater sludge with Escherichia coli K12::gfp cells carrying plasmid... | place: USA: Moscow, Idaho...
ACAGCTGGATGGCCAGAGATGGCATGCATATGTCGGCTTCGCAAGGTGGATATGCCTTCCTGAGAAAGTGCCCACTGAATATGGAAGGCTTCCGGATCGTCTCCGAAAACGCCCATATAAGCAACTTCATCAAAGCCATCCCGTTTGCATCCTACGGCAACATTAACGGCGTTTCCGCCAGGATAATAGATCTTCTGATCCAGATAACAATCCACGACGTTATCGCCTATAGCAATCATTCTCATTTTAATACCTCTCAGCCCTTCACCGCGCCTGCAGTCAGGCCGCGGACAAATTGTTTTTGCATGATGATGAAAACTAGAATCATAGGAGCAGCAGAAATTGTTAACCCTGCGAAAAGAAGTGCATAATCAGTTGCAAGCGCGTCACGAAATACCATCAGGCCGGATGGGATAGTTTTAAGCGCACGCGAATCGATAAAGATGATGGAAAACAAAAATTCATTCCACGCATAATAGGCCACTAGAATGGCGCAGGTCATCAGAATGGGTTTCGATATAGGTAGGAATATCCTCCAAAGCACCCCAAATGAGGAGCAGCCATCGATAGTTGCTGCTTCTTGCAACTCCCGAGGTATCCCCAAGAAGTATGATCGTATCAGCAACACTGTAATTGACATGCGAAACGCCGAGTAAGGCAGAATCATGGCCCAATAGGTGTTGTGCAGCCCCAGGTTTTGAATGATGCGGTATAGCGGTATTAGTGTCACTTGGGCAGAAAGCATCATGCCACCCATACACATGATAAAAACAAATGAATCCCCAGGAAAGCTGAACCGAACAAGGGCAAAGGATGTCAACACCGCAATGGTTAACGTCAGAATAATGGTAGCAAGGGTAACAAGTATGCTGTTGAGGAAATATCCGGATATGCCCATGGACCATGCCTTGATGTAGTTATTCCACTGGAAAGCAGCTGGTATTCCCCAAATATTCCTGAAGAACTCTCGCTCCGTTTTTAGAGAGGATAAAACCATCCAAATGAGGGGATAGAGGATAAGCAAAAAGTACACTGACAGAAGTGACAAAGCAATGACCATCCCGGGAGTCCAGCGACTGCGAGCGCTGCGACGCAAAACAGGCTTTAGCTGCAATGAAGACATCTAGTCCACCTCCCCTGAGCGCAAGCCTTGCTTCTGTATAAAGGCCAGAAGCAGGCAAATGATGAGCATTAATATGGCAATGCTGGAAGCGTAACCCATACGATCCTGCGTGAAGGCCATGTTATACATATATACCGCCAGTGTCACAGACGAGTTGCCAGGACCTCCCTTTGTGAGTATATATACATCGTGAAACACCAGAAAGGCGCCTGATACTGTCGTTACCATAGTCACAAAGAGCATTTCACGAACTTGAGGCATGGTAACTGCAAAGAACCGTTGGACGCGGTTTGCCCCATCAATTTCTGCAGCTTCATACATCTCTGCAGGAATTTTCTGTATAGCAACGATATACAACATGATCGTATAACCCATGGAATGCCACTGCGACATGGCGATGGTGCTGTAAATGGCAGTATCCGTCCTGCCGAGCCATCCCGTCTTGATGGCTCCTCCAAACAGGTTGATGAAGCTGTTGATTAAACCTTTGGGCGTGTATATTTGAGTAAAAAGTAGGGCTACAACAGTCATGGATATGAGCACAGGCAAGAAAAACATAGACCGAAGGGGGGTGGCAATACGGTGAAAAAGTTTATCTTCGAGTATAGAGGCGACTATCAGTGATAAAAAAACCTGGAAGAGGACAGAGAATATACAGTAAAGTACGTTGTTCCATAGTGCTGTTCCGATGACTGGATCTGATATCATTGTCTGAATATTCCCAAGACCGATGAATTCGAAAGTCCTTGAAAATACTGAAAACTTATGGAAGAGATAGTAAAAGTTCTGAAACATGGGGAAATAGACAAAAGTACCCATAAGAGCTACAACAGGGAGCACATACAAATAAGGAACCAAACTCTTGGGCTTGATTTGTTTGCGCGTCGATGGTTGCATAGAAACGGTTTCGTTCATAGGTAGCTCACCCTCCGTTCATCCATCCCCCCACAGGGGCCGGTCCGGTATTACCCGGACCGGCAGACTGGGGATTATTTGGCTTTTGCTTCCTTGAGTGCCTCGCGAACGCCTTCCATGACTTGTTCTGCTGTCATGTCTCCTGTGAGCAGGAGTTGTCCGCCCTTCATGAATGCACTGGCTACAGTCGCATCAACTGCATTATCCTGCCATAGCGTAGTGTTACTTGATTTAAGAATAAGGTTAACCGCTTCAAGCTGCTTGGGGCTTGAGATAGTCTGATCATTGACAGCACCCTTCACGCATGAAAGCTCTCCAGTGGTCTTTGTCATCAAACCACCATTCTCCTCGTTGATGAAGAACATCACGAACTTCTGCGCAGCTTCGGGGTTTTCACATTCTGCTGAGATCATCATTCCTTCTGGTGCGCCTGTCAGTTCATTAGGATCTCCAAGGCCGCCCGGAAGGGCTGGCATATCGAAAAAGCTGTAATCAAAACCAGCACCGTCAGCCAAGTATTTGATCTCTGCCAGCTGCATGTAGATCAGCATGCCTTCACCGTCGACAAAAGCATTACGGGCAAAAGTGTGATCGACCGAAACTGGATCCTCAGTCATATACTTGGATAGCTGAGCAAATGCTTCTAGCGCCGCGATATAGCCTGGATCGGTAAAATCGCCTTCAAGTGCATAGTCTTTTTTGACTACTGCAGGATCAACCATGCGCTGTACAAGCGTACCCATGTAATGTGAAACTGCCCACTCTGCAGAGAAACCTTCACTCAGGGGGCGCTCATAACCGGCTGCAACCAGCGCGTCCAGAACTGCGATAAACTCATCCCAAGTATTGGGTTCGCTCAAGCCCAGACTGTCAAACACTGTCTTGTTATAGAAGAAGACTTTACCATCCATGGACCATGGGATACCATATTGTTTACCATCGTAGTTAAACGGTCCCCACTGGCTTTCAACGATGTTGCCAGCCCATTCAGGATTGGCGGCAATCATGTCATCCAAGGGCATTACGCGGCCTGACTTGACCAGGTTTGCGCCGAAGCTACCACTCCAGGACATAAATACATCCGGAATTTCTGAAGAACCAATCAGGACACGGATCTTTTCCTTGTATGAATCGTTAAGCACCGGATCGATCAGCACAATGTCGATATTGGGATTTGCTTCTTCAAATTTCGCGATGACAGCGTCCATGTAAGGACCCTTCGGCTCACTAGGCCAGCGATGGAAGAAGCGAAGCGTGATTTTTTCCTCCGCCACAGCGGACGAAAGAGTGACCATCAGCCCCATGGTTAGGATAGCGACAAGGAACAGAGCTAGCAGTTTCTTCATGGTTTTTCCTCCTATGGTTTTTATATCCTCACACGCTCTTCTGAGCAGAGGTAACAAAATCAGTAAGGCATTTGCCACATGTAGCGACGAACAGAGAGTGGATGTCCGCGGTGATAAGCCAGTGCGTCAGCGTACTGTCGAAGCACAACGCCAGCTATGAGTGGTGCCAAGTAGCCGCGCAGGTCTTCAGAGATCTCATGCATATCAAAGGAAGCAGTGTCGATGACTTCCACACGATCTGAGAACTTACGGGCAAAGTCCAAAGCTCGCTCATCCAAGAAACGTGTTTTGCCACTATTGAGAATAATTATAAAGGGCACGTCGTAGTCCGTGATTTCAAAGGGACCGTGGAAGTATTCACCTGAGTGGATGGACTGCGAGTTTATCCACAGCATTTCCATCAGCAGGCATATCGCAAAGGAGTAAGCAACCCCATAACACTCGCCTGAAGACATGGTGTAGATGAGCGGCTCACGCTTATAGGCTATACCATATGCCTTGGCTGCCGGAAGAGTAGCAGCCTTGTTACGCGCAACAACGTCATCCAATAATTCCAGTTCCATCATCGCGCGGTCATACTTCTCATTGGGTTTGAGGATGTTAAGTATACCAAACACCAGACGAAACAACATGGGACTGTTGGTTTGTGAAGGCTTGGAATCTGGGCCCCAGGTGTAAGAAATGCCATATTCCGCAGCCAGCCAGAGCTCAGATTCCGGTTTGAAGGATAGACAGATTGTTAATGCACCGGCTTCACGCGCTTTCTTGGTGGCGTCTATTGTTTCGGGCGTGTTGCCACTATGGGAACAAGTGATCACAAGACTTGTCTCTCCCAGAGCCTTTGGCTGACGATAATTAAATTCATTGCTGGTATACACTGCGGAAGGCTTTTCGGATTCCACATCGCAGATGTACTGAACAGGTTCAAAAATAGCTTTTGAACCTCCGCACGCGACAAAGTAGATGTTGTTGATCGTTCTACGCCTGATTGCGTCCAGCGCTTCCTGAAGCTCTTGGGCTTGTTTGGTATTCATTTTCATCCCTCCATGCTTATTATTCTACTACCCTTCAATACATAACATCATAATACGTTATATAACGATTTATACAGTAATACAGATCGACAGAACTGTCAAGTACATAAATAAATAATTTATGTTCCGAGAACTTGAAATCTATGAATGGTCATGTTGATGAGTACGACGTTCCTAAAGGTATCCTAAAGATTGGAGATTATCTTTTTACTACAGCCCAGTAGCGGCGGAATGTAATGGCTTGCGGGATTATTTATACCTGAAGATAACTCAAAATCAGAGCAGCTTGTCGATATTGCTACTGCTTGCGGTTATCCTGGAATTTTTCGCTTGGGAGCCGGGGGTAATATTGTAATTGATTTGGAAGTATTAAAGATAGAACCTTTGATGCGATTCATTTTGAAAAGTCCCTGACTTCGTTGCTCATACATGAGCATGCCCACACAATATTTGCTGAAGGAATATACTGGAAACACGAAGTGGGTCGCATAAATCATACTACTGATGCAAGCACCGTCAACGAATCCTTGGCAGAATGGATGGAAGTGAATTATTGGAAGCATGATCAAGAGATGTCATGTCAGACTTGGAATATTGTCTATATGGGGGATTTTCCCCAGTGGAAATATGCTGGAGCCGTATTTGTGAAAAGTCGATTCATTAACAAAGGCAAGCGGGGAGTTCAAGCTCTGATGATCAGCCTCCGGAAGGGCTCAGAAAGCATAATGAAACTTCTCTATAAGTATTAAGGGAGATGCACACAGAAGTATATTAATCTGATGAAAACGTTAAGCCTTGCATCAGCATTACGCCTCCTTGACCACCCTGTGCAAACCCCTCACGTCGCTGATCGGGATGGAGAAGGAGACGGCGCAGGCGTCGGTTTCAGGGCCGGTTTCTTTGGCGATGCTGTCCATCACCGCGGTGCTTGTCTCCCCCTCGGTGACGATCATCAGGATCTCTTTTTCCGGGGCGATGGTCGCGCCGAAAAACTTCTGCATGCTGGCCATGCCGTAGCCCTGCGCGTGCAGCGAGGTGCCGCCTGTGGCCCCGCCCGCGCGTGCCGCGGCCATCACTTCCTCGGCATATCCCCGGTTGAGCACCGCGAAAATCAGGTGATAGGGTGATTCGTTGGGCATGGTGGAACTCCCTCCGTCTGTCTGTCCGGCACAGTCGATGTGCCTGTGAAAGCATACCTGATCCACGTCCGCGATGAAGGCGATGCCGTGGCTTGGCGTATCCAGCTGCAGGCCCTCATCCAGCGCGTTCATCAGCTCTTTGGCCTTGGCGCTTGGGAGCAGCTTGATAAAGATGATCTTCCCCGTTTCGCCAAGGCCCAGATAATTGAGTATCTTTTTGCTGGCCGTGCCTTTGCCGTAGGACACGAGCGTAAACAGCGATTCATGTTTTTCGAGGATGGCCGTTACTTTCTGGCGTTTGCCAAGTTCGCTGATCAGGCACAGCAGGCTCACGGGCTGGCTTTGATGCATATGCGCTTATCCTTTCTCGTGTCAGGCCTCTGCAGCCTCTGTCCCGGTCCCCGCTTCGGCCTCCTCCGCGCTGTGGCCGACGGCCTGGGCGTCGAGCAGCCTGGCCTTTTTCAGCTTGCGGCTGTAGCTGATGCCCAGCAGCTGGATCATGATAGGGGCCACCATGGCCAGCACGCCGGCGGTGCCGAATGCGTCCGCTACAATGTTCCGGCCGGGGATGACGGAGCATACCCCGATGGAGAAGGGCACGACGAAGGCTGCTGTCATGGCGCCGGTGACGACGCCGCCCGAATCAAAGCCTATGCCGACAAACATGCCCGGGGCAAAGAAACTGAGGCTGAGGGAGATTATATACCCGGGAATCAAAATCCACCAGATGGAGAAGCCGAAGAGGATGCGGGTGATGGACAGGCTCATGGCCACCCCCACGCCGGCCGCCATGCCCGACAGCATCAGCCGCCTGGAGATGGCGCCGTTGGTGATGTCCCGCACCTGGTTGGTGAGCACATAAACGGTAGGCTCAGCCAGCACGACCCCCAGGCCGATGACAAAAGCGATGGGGATCAGGATCCAGTTGTTATTCAGCCTGCCGAGTTCCTCTCCCAGGGCGGCCGCGGCCGGCAGGAAACCTTTGTTGACGCCCGCGAAAAAGATGGTGATGCCGGCCAGCAGGTACACGAGGCCCACAAAAATCCTGATCAGTTCGGTGCGTGAAAGCTTCAGCTTGATCACCTGGAAAAGGATAAACACGGCGACGATAGGCGCGATGATCATGGCGATCTCGCCCAGCGCGTGCCATAGGCTGTCCAGAAACATCAGGGCCATCGCGCCGTAGGTGGTGACAGGCTCCGCCGCCTGGGCGATGTACTGCGTGCCGGAGGAGTCAAAGAAGGTGCCCAGCAGCAGAACAGACAGGATGGGGCCGACCGAACAGATGGCGCTGATGCCGAAATTATCCTCATCCGCTGATTTGCCGCTGGAAACGGCGGCAAAACCGCTGCCTATGGCCAGCAGGAAGGGCACGGTGACGGGCCCGGTTGTCAGCGCGGCGGAATCGATGGCGACGGCCAGATAGTCACTGGAGAATACGGCGATGATGAAAGCGATCGGGTAGGCAATGACCAGCAGGCGGCTCAGCCGCCAGTGAAACAGGATGCGCAGGACGGCCAGCACCAGAAAAAGCCCCACGCCCACGCTGATCGCGACCAGCAGGGTCGTGTCGGGGATAGAGGCCACCTGCCTGGCCAGTACAGACAGGTCGGGCTCCGCGATGGTAACGACGAAGCCGAAGGCAAACAGCACACCCACGATCAGCGGCAGGTTGCGCGAGGCGATCAGAGCGCTGCCGACATGCTGGCCGATGGGCATCATGGCCATGTCCACACCGATTGAAAACAGCGACATACCCAAAAACAGCATGAACATGCCGGTCAGCATCATGGGCAGCGTCATGCCCGGCAGCGGGACGACAAAGCAATGCAGGATCAGGATGATCGCGCCGATGGGCAGCACCGCCATGGCCGACTCTTTCATCTTTTCGGCTAATACTTTGTGCATTCATCAGCCACCTTTCCGGAGAGTTTAGTTAGGATAACTTAATAGATAATTACGAATTATAACATATAACATCTATTGTTTCTACCCTTGCTCATTATTTTTTTACTTTGACTGTGAAAACCCGCCGCCGGAAACGTAATCCGGCGGCGGGTTTGAGGGCGGGTTTTCAGCGAGCCGGGGCGTCATCGGCCTGCTGTTTGATCTGTATTTCATGATATATTTTCAGATGGATAAGGGGATGGCGCGCAGCTTGTATCCCTTTCCGTGTACGGTCTCAAACAGTTCGCCGCCCATCTTCCTGCGCAGGCGCTGAACATGGACATCCACCGTGCGGCTTTTGCCCGGAGCCATATAATCCCAGGCGGCGCATAGCAGCCAATCACGGCTGAGCACGCTGCCGGCTTCGGCCGCAAGCGCGATCAGCAGGCGGAACTCCTGTGAAGTCAATGGGCAAGGCCGGCCGTCTATATAGACTTTGCGTTCCTCTTCGCTGTAGGCAATCACTGTCTGATTTCGGTTCTCCCGGGTTTCCTGCGTTAGAAGTTTTGTCATGTTTATCACCTCTCATCATATATGACGTATGAGAAGGGCAAAATGTTGCGTAAAAATGAATAAATATTTTTTTAACTTAAAATCTCTGCGGGAGAGGGTACGCCGGGACATGCGCATTTCATAACAAATTGCCCTGAGGGACCCTTATCCGGGCGTTTATGTCCGCGGGAGGGCGGGTAATATCCAGTCGACAGCATAAGGAGGTCGCGGTGAATGAAATGGATCTGTAAGGTGTGCGGGTATGTCTACGAGGGGAATGAACCGCCGGAATTCTGCCCTGTTTGCAAGGTGGGCAAGGATAAGTTTGAAAGGCTGGAGGAGACCCCTCAGTGGACCGATGTGCACACACTGGGCGTTGCGCAGGGCATGGATGAGCGCGTGGTAGCCGGACTGCGCAAGCAGTATGAGAAGGAATGCATTGAAGCGGGGGCTTATATGGCCATGGCCCGTCAGGCCGATGGGCAGGGCTATCCCGAAATTGCCAATTCTTTCCAGCGCATGGCGATGGAGGAAGTCGGCCACGCGGCCAGGCTGGCTGAAATCTTGGGTGAGCAGCTGGTGGACGACGTCGAAAAGAACGTGAAAAACCGCATCGAAGTCGAGCTGAACGCCTGCAAGGAAAAGCAGGCCCTGGCTCTCCTGGCCAAAGAGCTTGGCTATAACGAGATCTACAGCGCCCTGCACGACATGTGCAAGGATGAGGCCCGCCACGGCCAGGCGCTGGAAGGCGTGCGGAAGCGTTATTTCTTCAAGTAATCCCTGCGGCGCATCGCAAATGAAAAGACGGCTTGCCGGCCGTCTTTTCATTTGCGGTTGTTTCATTTGCTGGTTGGGGCTATCCCCGATTCTGATCGTAAGGATTAATTACCCGAAAATATAGCTTGTCATGGACAGGCTGCCCAGTACGCAGGCCTCGTTGAATACCCGTATGCTGTCATGCTCATCGGACGCGCCCAGGGCATAAAGCAGCGGGGCGTAATGATCGGGCATGGTGAAGGCCAGGGAGGCGGCTTTGCCCGCCCGCTCATAATGCAGCACATCATCCCGCCGGTCTTCCAGGATGGCGCGTTTGATGTAACCGTCAAACTCACCCGCCCACTGGAAGCCGCCGGGCGTGTGCCAGTCCACGCGGGCCAGGTTGTGCACCACGTTGCCGCTGCCCATGATCAGAGCGCCCTCATCGCGCAGGGCGCGCAGGGAGCGGCCGATGGCCTCGTGTTCCTCCATGGAGGCGCGAGCATTGACGCTCAGCTGAAAGACGGGTATATCCGCCTTGGGATACATGCGGCACAGCACCGACCAGGTGCCGTGATCGATGCCCCAGCTGTTATCTGTTTCAGCCGGAGGGGTCAGCATTGTTGCAGCGCGGCGGGCGGTTTCGGGCGCGCCTTGCGCCGCGTAGACGACGCGGTACAGGGCATCGGGAAAGCCGTACATGTCATAGATCGTCCGGGGGTTTTTAGCGTCCATCACCCGTGTGCCCAGCGTATACCAGTGGGCGGAAACCGAGACGATGCAGGCTGGGCGGGGCAGGCTTTGGCCCAATGCCTCCCAGACTGCGGTAAATTCATTGTTTTCAATGGCATTCATGGGCGAACCGTGCCCGACGAACAGAACAGGCATTTTGCTCATAGCGGCACCTCCATTATCTCCTCAGCGCGTCGCGCGCCGGGGGCCCGGCTGTGTCAGCCGTCCAGCCCGTCCGACTGGCGCTGCATGTTCTCCACCACGATATCATAGATATCGCCCAGACCCGCGCAGTATTCCAGCACCTGCCAGGGCTCGTTGGTGTGGTAGTGCACCTTGATCAGTTCGTCGTCGCCTACGGCCAGCAGGCTGTCGCCGACAATGTTGTTTTGGATGTGGTCGAATATGGCCTCCTCGTCAAGGCCGGTGCCCTCGATCAGCAGCTGGGTATCATACCTGAATTCGATGATGTCCGACATGGCAGTATCCTCCTTATATAGATTGATCGGCAGATTCTATGGGTAACACGTTTGAGTTTTCATAGCGGCAATGGGTATAAAGGAAGCCGTTATCCTCAACCGGCTCGGATTCTTCCGCCAGGCGCCAGCCGGGGCGTTCATCCAGGTTGGGGAAGCGGCAATCAGCCTCGTCCGCCTTAGCCCGTACGCGGGTAACGTAGGCGGTATCGCAGCAGTCGATCAGCAGGCTGTAGAGCTGCCCGCCGCCGACCAGGAAGACCTGATCGGGCGCATAGGGGGCGATGGCTTCCCGCAGTTCACGCAGTGAGTGTACCACAGAGGCGCCGGGCACCGCAAAGTTCACGTCCCGGCTGAGTATAATGTGCGGCCTGCCGGGCAGAGGTTTGCCGTTTGGGAAGGACTGGAGCGTGGCGCGGCCCATCACCAGCGTCTTGCCGCGCGTCATGCGGGCAAAGTATTTCAAATCCTCCGGCAGGTGAAATAGCATGCCGCCCCGGTAGCCGATGGCGTAGTTTTGATCGACAGCGACAATAGTCTGCATCTGAGGCTCTCCTTACTCCGCGATGGGGATGCGGCCTTCCAGCTTGTGGAAGCGGTAATCACTGA
>RRZT010174989.1_pt1 | contig 10568 bp, 11 predicted proteins | sample 2165551 | NCBI WGS metagenome assembly RRZT01 (sample SAMN10456910, study PRJNA506462) | wastewater metagenome | biome: wastewater; feature: sludge; material: wastewater sludge; isolation source: wastewater sludge with Escherichia coli K12::gfp cells carrying plasmid... | place: USA: Moscow, Idaho...
CCCCGATCGGTGCATCGCGCCCGACCATTTCCTGATTGACCGCCTGACGCAGGTTCCTGATCTCCGCCAGGTGCTCCCATGCGCCGCCCCGTTGCGCGAGAAACCCGAGCAGACCGGCGACATCCACCACCCCGGCCGGCAGCGGCAACTCTTCGCTCCCCTGTCCGAGTTGCTCGCGGACGCTCGCGAAGTACAGAATCTTCAGCATCATTCGCCCTCCAGGCTCAGTTCAGCAAGGCCGAAAACGGCAGGAAGCGCACCATGTCGCCGCGTCGGATCATCTGCTGCGGCGGGTTATCGATCAGGCCATCGCCCCATACCGCCGAACTCAGGACTGCCGCTCCCTGGTTGGCGAAGATCTCCACGCCGCCGTCGGCATGGCTTCTTGCACGCAGGAACTCGCGCCGGGCATCGGGTCGCAACCAGTCGAAATCGGCGCGCAGCCGGTAGCTCGGTGGGGTAATTCGATGCACGCCCTGCATTTTCAATAGAAAAGGCCGCACCAGCATGAGGAAGGTGATCAGGCAGGAAACCGGGTTTCCCGGCAAACCGATGCACGCCACCTCGCTTCCGGGCGAACCGATCTGTCCAAATGCCAGGGGTTTGCCGGGCTTGATGGCGATCTTCCACATCTCGATCCGACCCTCCGCCGCAACGGCGGCTTTGACGTGATCCTCTTCGCCGACGGAAACGCCGCCCGAACTGAGCACCAGGTCATTGTCGATCGCGGCTGCGCGCAGCGCCTGGCGCGTCGCCGGCAGATCGTCGGGCACCTGCCCGAGATCACGCACGACGCAACCCAATTGCTGCAGCAGGGCGGTGAGAAGGAAACGGTTGGCATTGAAGATCGCGACCGGCGGCAGCGGCTCACCGGGCATGCGCAGTTCATCACCCGTAAACAATACGGCCACTCGCAAGCGGCGGAAAACCGGCAGTTCGGCGATTCCCACCGACGCCGCCAGGGCGGTATCCTGGGGTCGCAGGCGCAGCCCGGCAGGGAGAATCTCGCTCCCGGCGGCAATGTCGCTCCCGGCGCGGCGAATATGTTCGCCCGCTTGCGGCCGATGGTTGATCAGCACCGCATCGTCGGCGTGTTCACAAAGCTCCTGCATCACCACTGCGTCGGCCCCGGCCGGTATCGGCGCACCGGTGAAGATCCGGGCAGCGGTTCCTGGCTGCAGCGGTGTACCGACGCTGCCCGCCGGAATGCGCTGCGAAACCGGCAGGCGGCTCGGCAAGCGTGGCACATCGGCAATGGCCAGCGCATAGCCGTCCATCGCCGAGTTGTCGAGCAGCGGCGCATCGACCGTCGCCTGCTGTGCCCGCGCCAGCACGCGCCCGGCGGCAGCCAGCGTCGGCAGGCAGCGAACTTCTGAAACGGTCCGTGCACTGGTCAGCAAGCGTGCCAGCGCCTCATCAAAGGACAGCATGCGTTTTCCCTCCCAGTTGAAGAGTGCCGAGGATGAAGCGGACGATCGCTTCCGGATCGTTCAAGTCCAGCCGCGTCAGATGCGCCGGCAGTGTCAGCGATTGCGGGGCTTCCGAGGCGACAGCGACGATGTGCTGCTGCTGTGGCCACAGCGGCGGCTTGCCGTTGCCGGGCCGATACACTTCGAGCTTCGGGATCGCCTCGTCCTTGAAACCCTCGACGAGAACCAGGTCGCACGGCGACAAGTGTGCGACATATTCCTCGAGCGTCGGCTCGGGAGCGCCGCGTAACTCGCTCATCAATACCCAGCGCGCACTGCTGGCCAGCAGCACTTCGCCAGCCCCTGCCGCGCGGTGGCGAAACGAGTCTTTCCCCGGCTGGTCGATGTCGAAATGGTGGTGCGCGTGCTTGAGCACCGCGACGCGCAGCCCGATCCCGGTCATTCGCGGCAACAGTTTTTCCAGCAAGGTCGTTTTGCCGGCGCCGGAGTAACCGGCAATGCCAAATAGTCTCATTCTTTGCTTCCGCTTGGGCAGGGTACCGGGAAAACCGCCGCAAAGCCGCCGCCACGGGTCCGGAAATTGGTCGTCTGGCCACGGTACAGTCGCGCCGACACCAGTTGAACCGCACCACGATAAACGTAGTTACGCAGATCGAGCTTGAAATCGTGCGGCACGCCATCAATCAGCAGGCGCCGCTCGGAAGGGGTGACCACCGCTTGTGCGATATAGCCACCGCTGGCGATTTCGGCAAATACGCGCCGGGTCAGCTTGTCGCCGCGATAGGCCGCCTTGCCGCCGTAACCGGCGGCCGGTTTGAAAAACCACTGCTTGCGACCGGCCCAGAAGGCATCGGCCTGCTCAGGGCGCACCGGCAGGGTACGCGGAATGCTGCCGGCCAGCAACTCGCGCTCGTCCTCGCGCAAGCCGATCGCTGCCAGCCAGTCGTCGTCGCCGAAAGCCTGCAGGTTGCGCTTGTCGGCAAACAGCGCATGCGCCTGCGGATGCGGCGTGACCACCACGGCATCGCTCAAATACGCTGCACGCAACGCCGCACTCTGCGGCTCGGCCAGAGCAAAATCGGTCAGCCGGTTGTAGACCAGGTCGATGGGCTGCCCGCGGCAGCACAGGCGTTCGCCGTCGAAGGTCAGTTCCGTCACGTCGGCCACCAGCGCAGCGATGCCATTCGCCTCGAAGAGTTGCCGGAAGAGTGCAAATTCGGGCGCCAGATACTGTTCATCGAGCTGCGCATCGACAATCGCGATGCGCGCCAGCGGCCGCTGTGAAGCATCGTCATCACCGCGAGCCAGCCGCCACTCCTCGCGAAACATCGCCAGAAAGGTTTCCTCGACCGGCATCGGCGCCGGCATCATCCGCGCCACCGCTGCGCAGCACGCACGCTGTGCATGCAACAAGCGAGCGTTGAGCAGCGCGCCGCCGGCGTTCGTATTGACTTCGATCAGATGCGGACCGTCTGCGCCGAGGTGAAAGTCATACCCCAGGAAAACGCCGGCGGCACCGGGCGAATGCCGCGCCAGCGGCGGCGCGTAGGCGAGCACGCGTTCGCGATACGCCGGCAAGGCCACCAGCCGTTCGAGCAAGGCGATGATCCGTGCCATACGCGCGAGATGCTCGGTGCTGACGAAAACCATGCTGTCCGAAAACAGATGCGGTCGCGTCGCCAGCAGTTCAGCGTGCGAGAACGTTCCGTTGCCTTTTTCGAGCGCGCGCTGCAAGGATCGATGATCGACCGAGATGCAGGCGCAGCCGCGATTGAGCAGTTCAGCCGCCGCAGCGCAGTCCAGCGGCAAGAGATCGGCAGCAGCCTGGAGAGGGGGAGTCATGCGGATCAGGCGACCGCCGCCGGGGCAAAGAAAGCCAGAGCGTCAGCGAGCTCGCGAGTTCTCTTCATCGGCGGCAGGCTTCGCCAGACACGCTTGCCATAGGGTTTGCTGAGCAGGCGCGGATCGCAGATCATCAACACCCCGCGGTCGGTTTCATCGCGAATCAGGCGACCTGCCCCTTGTTTGACGTTGATCACTGCGCGCGGCAACTGGTACTCCAGGAAAGGATTGCGGCCTTCGTTGCGGAGTTTCTCGATACGCGCCGAAAGTACCGGGTCGTCCGGCGGCGCAAACGGCAGCTTGTCGATGACCACCAGCGACAGCGCTTCGCCGCGCACATCGACCCCTTCCCAGAAACTCTGGCTGCCGATCAGGATGGCATTGCCCAGGCTGCGAAAGCGTTCGAGCAATTCGTTCTTGCTGCGCTCGCCCTGCAACAGCAAAGGCAGATCGAGTCCGTCGCGCTGCAGCCACTCGCTGAGCAACTCGTGCGTTCGGCGCATCGCGCGCAGCGAGGTACACAGAAAAAAAGCCCGGCCAGCGCTCGCCTGGAGTACCGGAAACGCGGCCTCGACGACCGCCTCGGCATACTCCGGGCGGTTCGGATCAGGCAAGTTGCGCGGCGCGTAGAGCAGCGCCTGTCGAGGGTAGTCGAAGGGACTCTCCCAACGCGCCGAATCGGCGTCGCCGAGCCCCATCTCGGCACAGTAATGGGAAAAGCTGTCCTGCACGGCAAGTGTCGCCGAAGTGAAGATCCAGGCGCGCGGATGGCCGCTCATCTGCTTCTGCATGATCTCGGCGATCACCAGCGGCGTCGCGTTGAGCTGCAGTGAGTGGCTATAGGTCTCTGCCCAGCGAACGAAATCCGGGTTCGCCCCACTCTGCCAGGCCTGCAGGCGCACCAGCAAATTGGTGGCGCGCCGCCAGCAGCTTTCCAGACCCTCGGCACGCTGTGCCTGCGTCTCCAGCAATGCAGCCAGCACTTCCAGCTCGCGAAGCACGCCGCTCAAGCCATCGGCGAAACCGGCGCGCGCTTCGAGTTGCTGCAGCGCGTAGCGCGCTGGCTCGACTGGCAAGGCCAACCGCAGGTCGCGAGCGGCTTTTTCGAGCAGCGCACAGCACTTCGGCAGATCCAGGCAGTCGCGCGCCGAGGCCAGACCTTCGAGCTGCGTATCGCGGGTCAGTTCGAGGAGCTGCGCGGTCGAGATGCTGTCGCCAAAGAACAGGCTGGCAACTTCCGGCAATTGGTGTGCTTCGTCAAAGATCACCGTGTTGCAGGCGGGTAGCAGTTCGGCAGTTCCTTCGTCGCGGAGCATCACGTCGGCGAAGAACAGGTGATGGTTGACCACCACCAGGTCGGCGGCCAGCGCTTCGCGGCGTGCAGCGAGGACGAAGCACTCCTTGTGCTTCGGGCAGTCCTGACCGAGGCAGTTGTCGCGAGTGGAAGTGACCATCGCCCACACCGTCGCATTCTCGGGAACCCCGGCACACTCGGCTTTGTCGCCGCTGCGGGTCTTCCTGGCAAAGCGCGCGATACGCTGCGCATAGGCGGCGTCGTCACGCGAAAGGAAACGGCCATCGGAAAGCGAAAGTTCAAGGTGGTAATGACACAGGTAGTTGGCTCGCCCCTTGAGCAGTGCCACCTTGACCGGTGACTTGAGCGCCTTGCGGATGGTCGGGATGTCGCGTGTGAAAAGCTGATCCTGCAGGTTGCGGGTGCCCGTCGACACAATCACCTTGCCCCCCGAAAGCAGTGCTGGCACCAGATAGGCATAGGTCTTGCCCGTGCCGGTCCCGGCCTCGGCAATCAGCACCTGATTGCCCGCCATCGCGGCAGCGATGCGCTCGGCCAGTTCAAGCTGCTGGGGGCGCAGGCGATAACCGGGGACACCGGTCGCCAGCGGCCCGGCGGCGGAAAAGACATCGGAGAGCAGAGCGGTCATGGATGGATCGTCAAGAGCAGCGCGAATGCTAACAGAAGCCGGTGTTGCCGACCCGCCCGCCAGGCGGCTCGGCAACAAATAATGTGCTTTTCCGGCCTATAATGGCCGATTTTTTCGGGTCCGCTCATGTGGTTCAAAAATCTTCACCTCTACCGCCTGCCCAGGAACTGGGCCGCTGACGCCGAGCAACTTGCAGAACAACTCGGCAAACTGACTCTGCAAGGATGCAACGCAACCGATCCGCGCAGCATCGGCTGGGTCGCGCCGCGAGACGGCAGCGCACTCGTCCATTCCGTCAACCAGCAGTGGCTGCTCGCCCTCGGGGTCGAGGAAAAACTGCTGCCGGCCTCGATCGTCAAACGCTTTGCCAGCGACAAGGCCAAGGAGATCGAGGAAGCTGAAGGCCGCCGTATCGGCCGTCGCGAGATGCGCGAGATCCAGCAGGAAATGACTCTCGAACTGCTGCCGCGTGCCTTCATCCGCAGCCGCAGCACCTATGGCTGGATCGACCCGATCAACGGCTGGCTGGTCATCGACTCCGCCTCACCGGCAAAAGCCGAGGAGTTTCTTGAGCATCTGCACAAATCGCTCGATGCCCTGCCGGCCAAGGTGCTCAAAGTGACGCAATCCCCATCGGCAGCGATGACCGGCTGGGTAGCCGACGGCGAAGCACCCGTCGGTTTCACCCTCGACCAGGATCTCGAGTTGCGCTCGACCGACAAGGCCAGCGTGCGCTATGTCAATCACACACTCGAAGGGGAAGAGATCCGCCAGCATATCGCCACCGGCAAGATCGTCACCCGCCTGGCAATGACCTGGAACGACCGTATTTCCTTTGTGCTCAACGACCAGTTGCAGATCAGGCGCCTCGCCTTCCTGGACATCCTTAAGGAACAGGCCGAAGGCCAGGGCGAGAATGCCGATGAACGCTTCGACATCGATTTCACCCTGATGACCGGAGAAGTGGCGCAGTTGCTCGATGACCTGGTCGCTGCGCTGGGTGGAGAAGCGGCGGCAATGGCGTAGGCGGAACCGACCGCCTCTGCTCCCCACAACCGCAGCATTCCCCTATTGAAAACCAGGGCCCTGCTACTGCGCCCAGGGCCTGGACGTTCCGATCGTCTACGAAAGCTTCAGCACCTCCTTGATTTCGTTCAGGCTCGCGGGGATTCGCTTGACGATGGCGTCGGTGGCCTGCTGATTGGCCTTGCCCACGATGTCCGCAAGTTCGCGCATCTCGCCGACTGCGGTCTCGAAAGCTTTCCTGGCCAACTCGGCCTCCGCTGCCGCGATCTCCTGCGGCGAGCCACCCTTGGTCAAGCCGCTGATCGCTGCGGTCAATTCCTGCATCGTCTCCTGCAGGATCTTTACTTGCCACTCCCCGACCGCTTTCATCCCTGCAAGTGCTGCACGGTTGGAGGCGCTCAGGGCTTCGAGGTTATCGCGCTGACTCGCCACCAGAGCGTCCATGTTTACGCCCGGCACCTTGAGGCCGGCCATGATGTTCAGAAGCTCTTCGCTGCCCTTGGTCACGTCCATGCTCGAGATTGCCTTGCTCCAATCGCTCAATAGTTTGGAAAGGTCTGTCATTTTCAGTTCCTCCGCTTCACATACGATTCAATCTACCCACACACCGTCCGGCATTCGACTCTTGCCGACCCTGCCCCTTGTTTCCCGACCAACAGAAAATATGCTGCAACGCAGTATCCAGAATAGTTCAAGATCGGGGAATGTCAACGGGAATCGATGCCGTCCGGATTCCGGTACTTGCCCCAGGCACTCCAGCTGAAGACCAGCAGGCCCAGCCAGATCAACCCGAAACTGAGCAACTGTGCGGCCCGCATCGGTTCGCCGAAAAGCCAGATCGCGGTGACGAACTGCAGCGTCGGATTGATGTACATCAGCATACCAACGGTTGCCAGGTCGAGTCGCTGCGCGGCAGCGGCGAAGGCCAGCAGCGGCAGCGCGGTGAGCGCGCCGGCACCGATCAACAGCCAGGAAGTAGAAAGGTCGTGACCGGTGAACACCGCATGACCGTTGCCGGCCTGATAGAAGGCGTAGAGCGCACAAACCGGCAGCATCACCAGAGTTTCCAGCCACAGGCCGGAGACGGCATCGACCGGGAGTTGCTTGCGCACCAGGCCGTAGGTACCGAAGGTACCGGCAAGAAACAGCGACACCCACGGCAGGCCACCGATGGCGATGATCTCGTTGGTCATTGCCGCCAAAGCCAGGAGTACCGACAGCCACTCCAGCCGGTTCAGCCGCTCCTTGAGCACAACCAGGCCGAGCAGGATATTGACCAGTGGCGTCAGAAAGTACCCGAGGCTGGAAGCGACGACCTGCCGATTGGCCACCGCCCACAGGAAAACCAGCCAGTTGCTGCCGATCAGCAGCGCCGCGACCGTCAGCATCAACAACTGCCGCCAGCTCCGGAAGACCGCAGCGACCTTGTGCCATTGCCTGCGCAGTGTCAACAGCAGGCCGACAAATACGCAGGCCCAGACGGCGCGGTTGCTCAACACATCCATCGGCGAAACATGCGCGAGCTGGCGGAAGAACAGCGGAAAGAATCCCCAGATGCCATAGGCGAGCAGGCCGCAGGCGATGCCGACCAGGTGACGCTGGGGATTCACCGGTTCAGCGTTGCCGACGCAGAATGCCGAGTGCTGCCGAGCGGTAGTCGCGCCGGTAGAGCACCAGCAGAATCAGCACCGCGAGGATGCCGAGCAGCAGTGGACTGAGCAGCCAGCCCGAGGCCGCGAGGCCGAAATAATAGGCACGGATACCGCGATTGAAGTCGTCGCCGGCAAGATTGTTGGCACCAGCCAGGCGGCGCGCATAGCTTTCGATACCGGCATCCCCGCGCTCGCCCAGCGGTGCCGCCCCAACCAGGATCGAGAGCAGGTTGAACTGCCGCAGCGACCAGGTGAATTTGAAGTAGGCGTAGACGAAACTCGCCAGTACCAGCATCAGCTTGATCTCCAGAAGTTCCCGGTTGCCCGCACCGGACAAGGCCAGGTCGCTGGTAAAGTTCAGCAGCTTGTCGGCAGCGCCAAGTGCGGCGACCAGGCCGGCGATGATATAGATGGTGGTATTGGCGTAGAAAGTGACGCTGTTCACCAGATTGCCGATCAGTGTCGAGTCGGTGACCCGCACCTCGCGTGCCAGCATCCGGTAAGCCCATTCCAGCCGGAATTCACGGGTGCTGCTGATCAGCCCCCCGGATGCCCAGCGGCTATGCTCGGAAAACCAGCCGTAACCGGCCCAGCAGGAGAAAAAAACGAAGAGCGCCAGCCAGTCGGCAATCGCCAGATGGTGGAGTGCACCAGACACTTAGGGTAGCGCCGGCGCTTCGAAGTGTTCCTCGCTGGTCAGCGTATGCAGGAAAGCGACGAGTTGTCGGATCTCCTGATCGGAAAGTTTACGGTCAACCAGCAGCGCACTCTTGCTGGCATCCGTCTTGCCGCCTGATGCCATGTAGCGCACGGCCTGCTCCAGGTCGGCGACGCTGCCGTCGTGGAAATACGGACCGGAAATGCCGACCGAACGCAGCGTTGGCGTCTTGAATGCTGACCTGTCTTGCGGATCCTTGGTCACCCCATAGCGGCCGGGGTCGGGATTGGCCTTGCCGGCTTCAAGCCCGATGTTATGGAACTGGCTGTCGCTGTAGAGCGGCGGCTGGTGGCAGGTGGCACAGCCCGCCTTGCCGACGAAGAGTTCGTAACCGGCCAGCGCATCGGCCGAGACGGCCGCCTGGTCGCCGGCTGCATGACGATCCCAGGGAGCCTCGCCGCTATTGAGCGTACGCAGGAAAGCGGCCAGCGCCTTGGTAATGTTGTCGGCGTCCGGCGCACTGCCGAAGACTTTCCGGAACTCGACCTGGTAGCCGGGTACCGCAGCGATCACCGCAGCGGCTTTGGCCGGATCGGCACCGATCTGTGCCTTCCAGGCGGCATTGACCTGAGCTTCGAGCGTCCTGGCACGGCCGTCCCAATACCAACTGGTGTAGTAGCCGGTGTTGTACACGCTGGGCGTATGGCGCGTGTTCATGCCGCCACCGACCTTGCGCGACAGCGGCAGCGCGTCGGTCCAGCCGAGGGAGCGGTAGTGACAACCCTGGCAGGCCATGCTGCCGTCACCCGAGAGACGCGGATCGAAGAAAAGCTGCTTGCCGAGCGCCGCTTTTTCCGGCGTCGTCGGATTGTCAACCGGGTCGGGAGGTGCCGGCAAAGCCGAAGAGCGGACGTAGCCTGCGCCGCCCTGCGGCAGCGCGACACAACCGATCAGCGCGGCGGCGAGGGCTGCGGCGAGAAGCCGGTAAAGGAATGTCGGTTTCATCTTGTCTCCTCCTGGGTTGGTCACGGCGAATGGGGTAACACTGCCGAAACCCGGCAGGAGCGACAGTGAAGCCTGGAAATTACCGCACCACCATCAACCATTACCATGTCTTGCGCACCCTGCAGGCAATGTTCGGGCTGGCACCGATTGAAAATACCGCCGCCGTGGCGCCGATCACCAACATCTGGACGACCAGGTGAGCACGGCGGCGGTGTAGGACTACTTGCCGGCTGCTTCTCGCTTCTGGCGGGAGGTCGCCATCAGCGTCGCTTCGCCATCGATGACCACCTTGTCACCCACGGTGCACACGGTATCGACGACCACACGCGACTTCTCGGTGATGACCTCCTTGACCGTCACCTTGGCATGGACCGTTTCACCCGGACGCACCGGCGCGCGGAAGCGCAAGGACTGGCTCATGTAAATCGTGCCAGGCCCGGGTAAACGATTGCCCAGCACCGCTGAAATCAGGCTCGCGGACAACATTCCGTGTGCGATGCGGCCGCCAAACATGGTGGTTTTTGCAAAATCTTCATCCATGTGCACCGCATTGACGTCCGTCGATACCCCGGCAAACAAAACGAGGTCGGCATCCGTAATGGTCTTGGCGATTTCTGCGCTCATACCGACGGACAAATCTTCAATATCGTAACCGTTCTGGGGATTCATCAAAGTCCTTTCTCGTGATTATCAGCGCGGGTATGGCCGCGCCCAGTAAATACGGCGCTCGCCCTTGCCAGCGCCAGTCGATTTTATTGAGGTTTCCGGATGCCTTGAACCTGGTTCGTCGCAAGGACAGGCATTACCACCGGATGACGACAAGTATATATCCTAAGCCATCATAATGACGATTTTGCCCGTAGATTTGCGCGTCACCACTTGATTGAGCGCTTCGACTGCCTGAGCCAGTGGGTAGGTCGCCGAAACATGCGGCTTGATCGCGCCGTCCAGATACCATTGCATCAGTGTCCGAAAACTCTCGGTCATCACCTGCGGATTCAATTCCACATAG
>RRZT011807562.1_pt1 | contig 10567 bp, 9 predicted proteins | sample 2165551 | NCBI WGS metagenome assembly RRZT01 (sample SAMN10456910, study PRJNA506462) | wastewater metagenome | biome: wastewater; feature: sludge; material: wastewater sludge; isolation source: wastewater sludge with Escherichia coli K12::gfp cells carrying plasmid... | place: USA: Moscow, Idaho ...
AAACATCCAGAGCTTGTACAAGAATATTTAGCTTCAGTTGTTCCAGCTGTGGATAACTATTTTGCTTGTTTAAACAGTGCAGTTTTCACTGATGGAAGTTTTGTTTATATTCCGCCAAATACTCGCTGTCCAATGGAACTTTCGACTTATTTTAGAATAAATGCTCTAAATACGGGACAATTTGAGAGAACTTTAATCATTTGTGATGAAGGAAGTTATGTTTCATATAATGAAGGATGTTCAGCTCCAACAAGAGATGAAAGACAACTTCATGCAGCAGTTGTTGAATTAGTTGCACTAAAAAATGCTCAAATAAAATATTCAACTATTCAAAACTGGTTTCCAGGGGATGACAAAGGAAAAGGTGGAATCTTAAACTTTGTTACAAAAAGAGCTTTATGCAAAGGTGATAATTCAAAAGTATCTTGGACACAAGTTGAAACTGGTTCAAGTATTACATGGAAATATCCTTCATGTGTTCTTCAAGGTGACAATAGTGTAGGAGAATTTTACTCTGTTGCTGTTACATCAAGAGCTCAACAAGCAGATACTGGAACAAAAATGATTCATTTAGGTAAAAATACTAAGTCTACAATCATTTCAAAAGGTATTTCTGCTATGAAGGGTATAAATGCTTACAGAGGACAAGTAAGAGTTGGAAAAAATGCTCACAATGCTAGAAACATATCAGAGTGTGACTCTTTACTAATTGGTCACAAATCTCAAGCGCATACATATCCTTATCATGAGATTAGAAATAGTAGTGCAAATATTGAGCATGAAGCAACTACATCTAAAATATCAGATGAACAACTATTTTATTTAAATCAACGAGGAATAGATGAAGAAGATGCTATTGCTATGATTGTAAATGGTTTTTGTAAAGAAGTTTTAAAAGAGTTACCAATGGAGTTTGCTGCTGAAGCAAAAGAGTTATTAAGTATTTCATTAGAAGGAAGTGTGGGTTAATTATGAGTAAAGAAGTATTATTAAAAATTGAAGATTTAAAAGTAAATATAAACAATAATGAGATTTTAAAAGGATTAAATTTAGAGATAAAACCAGGTGAAATTCACGCACTTATGGGAGTAAATGGAGCTGGTAAATCTACTTTAGTTAAAACTTTAGCAGCTCATTACGACTGTGAAGTTACTGGTGGTAAAGTTACATTTAAAAACAAAGATTTATTAGAAATGGATGTTTCAACAAGAGCAAATGAGGGAATTTTTATGAGTTTTCAAAGTCCTGTTGAAGTTCCTGGAGTTAATAATAGCTATTTTTTAAGAACAGCGATGAATGCAAAAAGAGCTTATGAAGGAAAAGAAGAGCTTGATGCAATGCAATTTCTTAAACTTGTAAAAGAAGAAACTAATAAATTTGATATTGATAGAAAACTATTACAAAGAGATTTAAATGATGGATTTAGTGGTGGAGAGAAAAAAAGAAATGAACTTGTTCAACTTTTAATGCTAAACCCTGATTTGATCATGCTAGATGAAATTGATAGTGGACTTGATGTTGATGCTATTAAAATAGTTGCAAATGTTATAAACTCTATGCTTGATGGTAAAAAATCTATTCTTATGATTACTCACTATGATAGACTTTTAGAACTTATAAAACCAGATTTTGTTCATATTTTAAGTGATGGAAAAATAGCTAAAACTGGAGATTATAGTTTAGCTTTAGAACTAGATGAGAAAGGTTTTGAAGCATTAGGAATAAACAATGCAAATAGCTAATATAAAAGATTTAAATCTACCTTCAAAAAAAGAAGAAGAGTTTTTAAAGATAGATTTTGCATCTTTATTTGACTTTGATTTTAAAGCTCATAAAGTTTTATCTTTTGATTTAGATTTAAATTCTGTAAATGATACAGAAGATTATGAATCAAAGCTTTTTTCTATTGCAAATAGCTTTGACAATAACAAAAAAGTTTTAACTATAAAAGAAAATTTAAAAGAGCCTTTAGTAATTGTAAATAATTTAAAAGTAGATTCAACTGTTTTTACAAACAACCTTTTAATAGAAATTAAAAGTGGAATAAAAGCAAGCATTATTGAAGTTTTTGTTTCAAATTCAAAAGATGCTTCACTTTTTGCAAATAGAACAATAAAATTAGAGAAAGATGCTTCTTTGGAATATGCAAAAATTCAAGATATTAATCTTTCTAATTCTCTTGTTTTTTGTTGTAAATCAGTTCAAGATGACAAGTCAAATTTAGAGATTTCAAACTTTGAATTAGCAGATGGATTTGTTGTAAATAGTTTTGAAAATAAAATTAATTCTGTTGAAGTAAATTATGAGTTAAATGGTTTAAATAAATTAAGAAACAGTGCAAACTGCTCAACATTAGTAAAAACAACTCATAATAATCAAAGTTCAAGAAGTAATATAAATTACAAAAATTCTTTACTAGATTCAAGTAGAGCTGTAGTTAAAATCAAATCTATTGTTACACAAAAAGGTCTTTACTCAAAAGCTTTCCAAAACTGTAATTCAATTCTATTAAGTGATGATGCTGTTATTTTTGCTCAACCATTTTTAGAGATTTTTATAGATGAGTTAGAAGCTAGTCATGGAACAACAACTGGAACATTAAACAAAGACCAACTTTTATATCTTCAAAGTAGAGGAATTAGTAAAGAGCAATCTTATGAAATACTTTTAGAAGCATTTGAAAACTCTATAAAAGATAATATTAAAGATGAAAAAATTAAACAATTTATAGAAGAGTATAAAAAAGAAAACTATGTATAAAAAAGATTTTCCATATTTTAGTAACTCAAATAGTGTTTATTTAGACAATGGGGCAACGACTCAAAAGCCTCAAGCTGTAATTGGTGCAACAGTCGATTACTACTCAAAATATTGTTCAAATACACACAGAAGTAGTTTTGGAGATGCAAATAAATCTAGAACAGAGTTTGAAAACACAAGAGAAGTTTTAAGAAGATTTATAAATGCAAATAAAAAAGAAGAAATAATTTTTACAAAAGGGGTAACTGAAAGTATAAATTTCATAGCCTCTTCTTTTGCAAGAAGATTTAAAACAATCATCATCTCAAGTCTTGAGCACCACGCAAATATTGTGCCTTGGCATATGCAAAATAGAACTTTAGGAAATGGTCTTGAAGTTGTAAATTGTAATGAAAATTTAGATTTTGATTTTACTCATTTTGAAGAACTTTTAAAATCAAATCCAAACTCTTTTGTAAGTATTGCTCACGTAACAAATGCTTTTGGAAAAGTTCATGATATAAAAAGAATTATCTCTTTAGCTCACTCTTACAACTGCCCTATTTTAATAGATGGTGCTCAAAGTTTAAGTAGTTTTAAAATAGATGTTCAAGAACTTGACTGTGATTTTTTTGCCATTTCAGGACACAAAACTTTTGGACCAACTGGAGTTGGAGCTATTTATATAAAAGAAAAATTTCATGATTTAGTAGAACCTTATCAAACAGGTGGAGCTGTAATAAATATTGTTGATTTAGAAAAAGGGAGTACTTTTTTACCAAGTCCATATAAATTTGAAGCTGGAACTCAAAATATTGCAGGAGTTATTGCATTTTCTAAAGCTTTAGAATATGTAGAAAATATTGGATATGAAACAATACAAAAAAGAAAAAAAGAACTTTTAGAATACCTTGATAGTGAACTTAGAAAACTTCCCGATATAATATTTTATAATGATTTAAAAGATTGTAGTGGAACTAGAAGTTTCAACTTTAAAGGTATCATGCATGATGATATTTCAATATTACTTGACAAACTAAAAGTTGCAGTTAGAGTTGGTCATCATTGTGCCCAACCAATTATGAAAAAACTTGGAGTAAAAGGGACTATAAGAGTTAGCCTTGCTTTTTATAATGATTTTGAAGATATTGATAAACTTATGGTTGCTCTTAAAAAAGCACTTTCTATGTTAAAGGATTAAAAAATTATGAGTATAAAACAAAGAATTGAAAATATAAAAGAAGATTTAGAATTTTTCGATGAAGAGTTAGCAAAATATGAATATATTATAGATTTAGGTAAAAAACTTCCTTCATTTGATGAAAAGAATCAAATTCCTGAAAACTTAGTTCATGGATGCACTTCGCAAGTTTGGTTAATTTGTGAAAAAAAAGATGACAAACTGTTTTTTTATGGAACAAGTGACGCAATAATAGTAAAAGGTTTAGTTTATATTATTTTAGAAATTTTCTCAAACTCTACAATACAGGAGTTAAAAGAAGTTGACATGGATATTATAAGAGAATTAAATTTAAGTGAAGTTATTACTCCAAATAGACAAAGTGGAGTTATTGGAATGATTAAAAAAATAAAAGAATATGCTTTAAAATATTAAGGAAAAATAATGAACGGAATTTTCAATAAAGAAGAGATAAAAGAAAAAATTATAGAGAATTTAAAAAAAGTTTATGACCCAGAAATACCTGTAGACATTTATAATTTAGGGTTAATTTATAATATAGAACTTGAAGAAAGAGAAAATTATCTATTTTGTGAAATAGAAATGACTCTTACAAGTCCGGCTTGTCCTGTAGCTGACAGCTTACTAGAACAAGTAAGATACGTAGCAATGGCAGTTGATGAAGTAGATGAAGCAAAAGTTAATCTAGTATTTGAACCTGTTTGGGAACCTCACATGATGAGTGAAGATGCAAAAGAGATTATGGGAGCAAGTGGAGCTGCTATCTCTTGGTAAAAACATAATATCAAAAAATAAAATTATTAGCCCTAAATTGGGCTAATTTATACATAAAAATCTTCAAATAAAATCAAATATTTCTCCTTAAAAAACCATATAAAATAAAACTAAATTTAGATAAAAAATTTAATCTTTTAAACATAGGGAAATAAAAGGTTTAGATAAATAAAAAACTACATATTTAGCAATATCCAACTATAAAATTAACAAAAAATAAGAAGAATAAAAGAGAAAAATACCCTAAAATTTCGATAATATTTTTTTAAAAGGTGAGTATATGAAAAAAATCAAAAAAGTACTTATTGCTAATAGAGGAGAGATTGCACTAAGAATCATAAGAGCTTGTAAAGAGCTTGAGATTAAAAGTGTTGCTGTATTCTCTGAAGTTGATGTAGAGGGTATTTGGGTAAGAAAAGCTGATGAATGTTACCCTATTTTAGGAGATGTTGTTCAAGCATACTTAGATTATGAAAAAATCATTTCAATTGCAAAAAAATCTGATTGTGATGCAATTCACCCTGGATATGGATTTTTAAGTGAAAATGCTGATTTTGCAAGAGCTTGTGAAGAAAATGGAATTATTTTTATTGGTCCAAAACCTGAACATATCGAACTATTTGGTGATAAAATGGCATCAAAAGTAGCTATGAAAAAAGTTGGAGTTCCTGTTCTTGAAGGTACTGATGAGCCAATTATTGATATTGAAGAAGGTGCAAAAATTGCAAAACAAATTGGATTCCCAGTTATAATTAAAGCTGCATTTGGTGGTGGTGGAAGAGGAATGAGAATAGTAAGAGAAGAGAAAGACTTCAAAGAACTATTTGAAAGTGCCTCAAATGAAGCAAAAAAATATTTCGGTAGAGGTGAAGCATTTATTGAAAAATATGTTGAGAATCCAAGACATATTGAAATTCAAGTTATTGCTGATAAATATGGAAATGTTTTACACCTTGGAGAAAGAGATTGTTCTATTCAAAGAAGACATCAAAAAGTTATTGAAATTGCTCCAAGTCCAAGATTAAATAATGAAGCAAGAAAAGAGTTATATAGAATTGCTACAAAAGCTATGTTCAAACTAGGATACGAAAGTGTTGGAACAGTTGAATTCTTACTTGATCCAGATGACAATATCTACTTTATTGAAATGAATACAAGAGTTCAAGTTGAGCACCCTGTAACTGAAACTATTACTGGAGTTGATATTATTCAAAGAATGATTCAAATTGCTGAAGGTAGTAGAATGATTTTCTTACAAGAAGAAATAAACTTTAGAGGATACTCTATTGAGTTCAGAATAAATGCTGAAAATCCATTAAAAGGATTTATGCCTTCTGTTGGAACTGTTGAGAGATATTTAACACCAGGTGGTCCTGGAGTAAGACTTGACTCTGCACTTTACACAGGATATAAAGTTCCACCAAACTATGATTCAATGGTTGGAAAATTAATCGTATGGGCACTTGACTGGGAAGGTTGTGTGAAAAAAGCAACTAGAGCGTTAGATGAGTTCTATATAGAAGGATTCCCTACAAATATTCCTCTTCATAGAGAAATTGTAAGAGACCAAGATTTCAAAGATGGTATATTTACAACAAATTATCTTGATAAAAAAATGGATATTTTCACATTACATAGTAAAGATAATATTGAAGAAGAAGAGTCTAAAGTAGAAAATGTTAAAAAATTAATAGCTACAATTAACTCAAAAAATATCACAACAAGACATTAATAACCTCTTTTAGAGGTTATTAAATCTTCATAAAAAATAAATTTCAACTACAAACTTTTTCTTTTTAAAGCTAAAAATATACCAAAGATAATTATAAAAGAAGAAACTATAAGTTCAAAAGTTATAGCCTCCTTCAAAAAAATAGTACTTAAAAATATTGCAATTATAGGAACTAACAATTGAATTACACTAGCAGTCATAATCTCTATTTTTGGTAAAACTATGTACCAAATAAATACTCCAAATGCTGTTGTAATACCACCTGAAATTATTGCTAAAAAAGAAGTGAAAAAGTCGATTTTTAAATCATTATTAAAAACTAAAATATAAAAAATTGCAAATATAATTGCAATTATAAAAGCTTTTAGAAAGCTATCTGCTGCATTTACAATTGCATTTTGTGACTTTTTACCAAGTACACTAAAAACTGCCCAACCAATTCCTGATAAAAACATCAAAAGTGTATGAAAATATGAAATTTCAAAATCATATTTTGGATAAAGTAAATATACTAATCCCAAAAAAGCTATCAATATCCCAATTATCTTATTAAACGTCAATTTCTCATTAAAAAATAAAGCTAAGATTATCATTGTAAGTTGTACAACAGCGAATAGAATTAATGTCCCTATACCTGCTAACATATTAGTATATGAAAATGAAAAGCAAATTGCATATAAAAAAAACATAAATCCACTAAGATAATTTGATTTTAAATCAATTTTTAAACTTTTATTTTTATAAAAACACAAACATAATAATATAAACATAGCTGAAATAATTCTCAATAAAGTAAAGCTAAAAGCATCAATATTTTGAGTTGAAATAGCCATTCTAGCTAAAATTGAATTTAAAGCAAAAAATAATAAAACTAGAAAAATCAAAAATATAATTTTCAAACTAAATAATGAATTTTTCATATTGTAAAATAATTTTCTGCTATTATTTGTTAGTATTCACTACTTCTTATTTTTTTTGCCTTGGCACTATCTTTTCCTTCAAACTCTTTTGCATTTGCATTTTTCACAATTAACGTAGATATTGTATCTGTTGTAACTGCTACATCATGTGATTGTGAAGCTACATTAGCATTTTCTTGTGTTTGTGAATCTATAGTTGCTATTGCACTATTTATCTGTTCAACAGCGTCTAACTGTTCTTGGCTTGAATTTTGAACATCATCTATTAAAATTATTGCTTCATTTAGACTTGAATACAACTCTTTATATCCATCTATCATATGGCTTGAAATTTCATTTCCTTCATTCGCTTTTTTTGTAGCACTTTGTACAATATTTTTTATTTCTTTTGCAGCTTCTGCACTTCTACTTGCTAAACTTCTAACCTCTCCTGCTACAACGGCAAATCCTTTTCCAGCTTCACCTGCTGTTGCTGCTTCAACTGCTGCATTTAAAGATAATATATTTGTTTGAAATGCAATTTGATCAATCACACTTATTGCTTCATTGACTAAATTTACTTCTCTTGCTATATCTTGCATTGAAGCTGAAGTTTTTGAAGCTAAATTTTCTCCTTTATGAGCTTGTTCTATTATACTCTGAGATAGCCTTGCAACTTTTAAAACATTTTGTGTATTGTTTCTTATATTTGTTGTAACTTCATCCAAAGCGGCTGATGTCTCTTCTAAACTAGCAGCTGCTTTTGATGATGAGATATTTAAACTATCAACATTTTTCAAAAGTACTTTCGAACTATTTTGTAATGTTAATCCATTTGATTTATTTTCAATCAACATTTCAGTAATAGTTTTTCTAAGAGTGTTTATTTCTTCAAATAAAACTCTAAAATCATTTTTCACTAAACTCTCATCCAATTTTTCTCTATAATCATATTTCCCATATAAAAGAAGGGTTTGCTTAATTAAAGAGATACTTTTTTCTAAATCATTTGCAAGATTATTAATAGTTTTTGCAATATAATTTAGTTTAAAATTTGAACTATTTGTAAAATTTATTCGATCACTTACTATACCACTTGCAAGTTTTTCTGAAACTAACATAATTTCACCAAAAATTTGCAACTCTTCATCATTTTTTTTATTTAAAATTCTACAAATATTATCTAATTTTTTCGATACTTCATCATTATCTTTCACAGAATTCATATCAATATAATTTATTTCACTATTTAAGTATTTTTCTATTTGAGTTAAAGTTTCTAACATATCTTTATTTGATTTTTTTCTAAAAAACATATTTCATCCTAACTTATACAAATTTCTTGCATTTTGTATCTCTTGTTCTGTTGGTTTAACTCTAACAGATACATATCTTGTTGTCCCATCAGGATTTTTTGATTTAAAAGCTGTCGCATTCACCCAATAATATCCACCATCTTTTGTTCTATTCTTTACTATACCTTTCCAAATCTTTCCCGCTTTTATTGTTTTCCAAAGATCTTCAAATGCCCATGCTGGCATATCTTTATGTCTAACTATATTATGTTGATTCCCGACTAGTTCTTCCAATGTATATCCTGCAATTTTACAAAAATCAAAATTTGCAAATGTTATAACTCCATCTTCATTTGTTTGTGAAACTATTATAGTTCCCTTGTCTAAAAAAATTTCATTATTCAATAAATTTCCCCTAATATATTAAATTTTGCTACAATAACTTATATTAACTTAAACTAAATTTTAAATATAAGAAATAATAATTCGAGAGTCATTATTTTTTAAAGGTAAATGAAATTTTACTTTTAATATAATCATCCTCTAAATAAAGGAGTTTCTATGTTTTTTAAAACAAATAAAGAGGATAGACTTTTAAAAAAAGCTATAGATGACAACTATGCAATAATATACTTTAATCCCGATGGTAACATAATTAAAGCAAATAATAATTTCTTAAAAGCAATGGGCTATACTTTAGATGAAATTGTTACTAAACACCACAGTATGTTTTGTGATGAGAAATTTAGTAATACAAAAGAGTATAAAGAAAGCTGGGAAAGATTAAGAGCTGGTGAAACCATAACAGCAGAGTTTCAAAGAGTAAAAAAAGATGGTGATTACATCTTTCTAAGAGCTTCTTATATGCCTATTTTCGAAAATGGTAAAGTTATTGAAATAATTAAACTTGCTCAAGATATTACAAAAAATAGATTAAGAAATCTGCATTACATTGGACAAGTAAAAGCAATAAATAAATCAAATGCAGTTATTGAGTTTGATATGGAAGGAAAGATTTTAAATGTAAATGATAACTTCTTAAGTTCCGTTGGCTATATGAAAGATGAAGTTATAGGGAAACATCACTCAATTTTTTGTGAAGAATCTTATAAAAACTCAAATGAATATAAAGAGTTTTGGAAAAAATTAAATCGTGGTGAATTTGATAGTGGAGAATATCTAAGAGTTGGTAAAAATGGTAAAAAAGTTTGGATACAAGCTACTTATAACCCTATTTTAGATTTAGATGGTGATCCTTTTAGAGTAGTAAAATATGCTATAGATATAACTGATAAAAAAAACACTATGATTGAAATTGAAAAAGATATAAATGAGTTTAGCTCTTCTTTAAATAATCTTTCAATTGCCTCAACAAAGATGCTTGAAGAATCAAAATCTTCTATGCAAAATTCTCTTAGTGTTACAAATTCAACTGAAGATTTAAATAATGTGATTCTAGATTTAAGTAAAAAAATTGATGATATGCTTCAATCTATTACATCTATTTCTCAAAATGCAGCAAATAGCGAGAAAATTGCCTCAATAGCTAAAGAGCAATCAAAAGAGAGTGCAAAAGCAATGATTAAATTAAATGAAGAATCAACAAAAATTAGTGATACAATTAGTATTATTTCTCAAATTGCATTTCAAACAAATATATTATCTTTAAATGCAGCAGTTGAAGCAGCAACAGCTGGAGAAGCTGGAAAAGGATTTGCTGTTGTTGCACAAGAAGTAAGAAATTTAGCAACAAGATCAAATGAAGCAGCAAAAAATATAACTTCGGTAATTGAACTTATTCAATCCTTAGTAAAAGAATCTCTTAATTCTATTCATGGGATTGATGATACTATTGAAAAAATAAATAGTATGTCAAAGGATATTTCACAATCTATGGTTGAACAAAAAAACACTTCTTTTGAACTTT